>ERZ724510.1851-NODE-1851-length-11547-cov-8.380178_pt1 | contig 11547 bp, 8 predicted proteins | sample MGYA00376043_ERZ724510 | MGnify/ENA primary metagenome ERZ724510 (study PRJEB28724, sample SAMN07190888) | wastewater metagenome | isolation source: influent of sewage treatment plant in Hong Hong | place: USA: Christiansburg, Virginia | collected 2016-03-01 ... | reverse complement strand
AAAGTTACCCTTAAAATTCTACGAAATTTTAACCCGTAACTGGTTTAGACCCTATATATTTGCCATCTCGTGGTAAATGAAATATCAAATATATGATAATTTTTTAGTCTATAGTGTTTTGATACTTTCGGTTAAGATGATGACTTCACCACCTCATTGATAGTATCAAAATGCGATGATGAGGAGTATGCTCGTAGCAGCGATAAAGACAGAAAACAGAAGATGAAATCTTGATGAGTACATAAGCGAAAATTCGAGAAAGATGGCATTCTAGACAAGAGAATAGGTTGGTCGAAAAGAAAAAAGATGTTTTGCTTTACAGCAAGCATGACTTTCTATGATGAAAGAATAGAATGAAGATAATTCATTTCTGGATTGCAAAGCTCGAGGGTTATTTTTGCAAAAAGTATCAATTATATATACTAATTAAAATACTGTATATGAAAATAACAGTTAAAACACATGGTGGTATACTCGAAAGAATAGTACTAGTTTTTTTGATATTATGACTATTAACTGCATTTCTTGAAGAAACATTTGGGTTGAGCGAGGATGATATTGGTGTCATTATGTTATATATTGGATGAATTGTCTTACTATTTTTTGTAGTTAAATTTATTAAAAGTCTTACCAGTAAAATAAATTTAAACACTGATAGTATCAAGTTTAATATATTCATATTGTTATTACTAATAACTATTATTAGTATAGTATCGTGAGCAATAAGTATACACCCATTATTCGGTGGCGTTGTACTAGCTATAGTTTGAGCAGTAATTATGGAAATTTTTTGAGATTTTCAATATATAAATCCGTGATTATATTGATTCATAGAAATTTTTTTAAATCTTTGTTCATCTTGATTAATACTAACTTGAGCATTTATGATCAGCAGTATTTTTTGATTTATACTAGTTATCATATGGATATTGAGTTTTCTAAATATAGTTCGTAAGATTATAAAAAGATAAAAAATACCAACTCTTCGGTTATTCTTGTACTAAAAAAGTCTGATAATTTATCAGACTTTTTTAGTTATATCTTCACTGGAACATTCAACCCTTCGAAGTATGCATCGAACTCTGATTGTGTGAGTTCCTCTTTGATGAGGAGCTCTTCAGCGATCTTCTCATGGAGATCGCGATATTGGGTGATGAGCTTTGTAGTAGTGTCATAGGCACTCAGGAGGATAGTGCGTACCTTGGCATCAATCTTCTCAAGCGTATGCTGTGAGAGGAGATTACCTGGAGTATTCATTGATCCACCTGATGTGTCACCTTCGAGATTCTCAGGGCCGAGCTCGCTATCAAATCCGTATTTCATGATCATATCGCGAGCCATCTGAGTAGCCTTCTCAATATCATTGGATGCTCCTGTGGTGATAGCATCTTTTCCGAAGAACACTTCTTCCGCGACTCTTCATCCATAGAGTGCTGCGAGTTCATCTTCGAACTTCTTCTTTGATACAAGTACTCGATCCATATCAGGCACGAACCATGTCACGCCGAGAGCACCACCACGAGAGAGGATCGATACCTTATGAACTGGATCGGTATTTGGGAGGAATTTTCCGACGAGTGCATGCCCGACTTCATGATAGGCGACAAGACGTCTCTCATGTTCGCTCATTCTTAGAGATTTGCGCTGTGTTCCCATAGCCACCTTTTCGATTGATTCCTGAATGATCTGCATAGTGATGCTATCACTGTTTTTGCGTCCTGCGAGAATAGCTGCCTCATTGATAAGATTACCAAGGTCAGCACCGGAGAATCCTACGGTGATACCAGCAACCTTGCGCATATCAACATCCTCATTGAGCGGTTTGCCTTTTGAATGAATATTGAGAATGAGCTCTCGGTCAGCTTGTGTTGGGAGATTGATTGTGACTTTTCGGTCAAATCTTCCTGGTCGAAGCAACGCTTTATCGAGAACATCGACTCGATTCGTAGCTGCCATAATGATGAGATTCGTCTCATTATCGAATCCATCCATTTCTGTAAGAATTTGGTTGAGTGTTTGCTCGCGCTCATCGTTGCCGCCTGAAACCCCGACACTTCGTTTCTTTCCGATCGCATCAATCTCATCGATGAAGATAATCGCAGGAGATGCTTCTTTTGCTTCTTTGAAGAGATCACGTACGCGTGCTGCACCAACTCAGACGAACATCTCGACAAATTCTGATCCAGAGACAAAGAAGAATGGCACTCCACTCTCTCCGGCAACTGCACGAGCAAGGAGAGTTTTACCCGTACCTGGCGGCCCTACCATGAGGATACCCTTTGGGATTTTTGCACCGAGCTTCTTATATTTGTCAGGATTCTTGAGAAAATCAACAACTTCTTGGAGCTCTTCCTTTTCTTCTACAGCACCAGCAACATCTGCAAAAGTTATATTATTCTTTGCATCGTCAGGATCGAACCGACGTGCCTTTGACTTGATAAAAGCCATAGGGCCACCACCACCTCCAGGGCCACCACCAGCAACTTTTGATATGATGAACATGATGAGTATACCCATCAACACCACAGAAATAATGGTTGGGAGGAGCTCTTTCCAAATATTTCCCCAAGTATTTTCACGCACTACTATCTTGGTAGTGCTTCCACTTGCGAAAAACCCGAGATCCTTGATGCTATCATGAGGGGGAGCAAGGGTTTTATCAACTCATTGTTTCATGATTTCTTTCCCTGTTGTTTGTACGAATTCTTTTCTTGGTTTTTCCTCTGCACGAATAGTATTGCCCTCCAGAATAATAGTATCATAGATTCCAGATGCGTATTTTGCTTGGATTTCTGAGAGGGATATTTTATCGTTCGGCTCTTGAATTACCCCCGTTCATTTATATCCATAGAGAAGTGCGATTCAGAGCGCGAGCACAAAGACCCACAGGAGTGGGTTTTTTGGTCATTTTTGCATCATCTGTTCTACCATTGCTTGTTTTTGTGCTTCGATTGTTTTCGGTTTTTTTACGGTTTTTTTAGTTCACTTGGTCACTTTTGCCATGTGGTTATTGCTAGAAAAATAAATGTAGCATTTCGTAGTCAGTATTCGTGAAAACACGAATGGTAGAGTATATACATTTTTTCTGAGAATACAAAATAATTAGCACTTTATTAATAAAGTGCTAATTATTTTTAAAAGAGTGGAATGCTTTCAATAAATTCTTGTTTGAGATTTGGATCTTTTGTTTTGAGAAGATCAATAATACCGGGTATATGGAGTGATCCGTAGAGAATGAGGATATCCTTGTCACCACGTTTTTGGATCGTATCGACGACGTATTGATTACGGTCGATCAGAATAGTGTCAAAGAAAGGATCTCATCCGCCGACAATCTCTTGACCGAAGAAAGCTTGGTGTCTTGTGCTCATGGAGAAGAGCGTTCGCAAGAGAAGTATTTGGAGTTGTTTTTCTCGCTCCGTCTTGGTCTCGAGGAGTGTTCGTAGATTGCTGAGATCTTCATCAGGAAAGAGGACTTCCAAATGTGCAGAACTATTCTTCTGTCTTCGTTCTTCATAGAGAGTAACAATTTCATCACTACTCAGATCGATATTATATTCTCGCTCATGTGCTGTGAGTGTATTTTGCTCCGACTGAGATACGAGCCATGCGTTATAGGCAATCTCATCATAGAACTCACTGAGATCTGTATTGAGAATTTCTTTGAGTCGAGTATTGCCACTCGCGCTCCCTGATTGCACTCATTCGTAGTAGACGACACTTCCACTTTTTGAGAGATGATCACGTACTTTGTTCTGCACGTTTTGATAGAATTCCGGTGATGCGATATGTACCATGGAGATGAGAGTAATAGTCTTATCTCCTGTCTCTACCTTATATATGGGGAGTCTCGCTGGATTGTGTATGGCATATTGGTAGACAAATGCTCCCATCATAAGATAGGAGAGAGCCGAACATATTGTGAGAAAAGTAGTAAATTTCTCACAGAATTGTTTCGCAAATGAAGTTGCAATAATTTCTCACTTTTTCACACTTCTTCTCCTCGATATGATGATTGATACTGCAATGATCGGAATAAGAAAGATACCATTAAAGAAGAGTTCGCCCCCAATGTGGATGATCCCAGGTATTGCCCCGAGTATCCATATACTCGCTCACAAAAGTACGATCCAATAGATGAGAAAGATAAGATGTTTTCTCTCTATACTTTTGTGTTGTGGAGTTTCAGATGTTGCATTTTTCATCTTTTAGAATTGAGTGGATTTATTTGAGAGAAGCGTCGTCAAGGAGGATGGTTGTATGAGGAGAGAGATCGGTACTTGCTATCTGTCCAGGATTACTCTTAAAATCTATATCAGATGACATAAGTCTCCTCTTGAGGGCACTTTGAGTACGTGGTCAGACGATACCTGCTGAGACATCTCGTGCATTGCGAATGAGCTTTTCTTCGATCTGAAATCTCAGAAGCGCGACACGCGTTGTTCCTGTAAGTTTTCATTTGCCTTTTTCTGGAATTTGTCCCATGTATCCGAGACCAAAGAGGGCATTTTGAAGGACGATGACTTCATCTTGTGTTGATCCAATCTTGAGTCATTCGAGGCTCTCAACTTTCTCATCAATTTCTTTTTTCTTTTTTTCGTATGCGATCCTTGCTGCTTCTTGTCGCTTGATTTCTTCTGGATCTATGATGATCGGAGAATCTTGAATATTCGGATAGAGCTTAGAAAAATCGACTGAGAGTTCACGTGTTGTTCCGACTGGATAGATAGTTCCTGTGACGGTTTTGCGACCCCATGCCATGGCTCGTGTGAGACCAGCATCACCATAACCCATCCATATATCGAGCCTATCGGCACTGTTTCCAGATCCACTTACAATAGCACCACCACGATCGGATACTTTTCCAATTCCTACCTTCCCAAGATCGATATATTGACCAAATTTATAGCTTCTTGGTGCGGCAATCATACCAGGAAATACTTTTTCTCATGAAGCTCCATGGACACCACGGCCATTGAGTTTGATATCATCTTCATATGATCCGAGAAAGTATCTTTTTTGACCTGGTACTGGTGAATAATATGCCGTAACAACAAATGTTTGGGTTCTTGGCTCAGTAATTTCAGATGCAAGACTGAGTGAATCAGCTGCATAGATAGTGTTACTAGATGTGAGGCTCACGAGGAAAAATCATGCAAGAGAGGCAAGAAAGATCGCTCTTGAAGAAAATGAATGGGAAAGAAAGGTAGTCAATACGCTATTTTTGAAATAAATGCCACAGCTCAACTGTTTTGTATGCTCGAATTGTATCAGGTTGAGACTTCCTTGATATGTCTAGAAAATATCTATCATCAGGATGTGGAGAGCGACTATTATAAGAAAAAATGCAAATCTGCAAAATTCCCTCACTTTCGGTCGACAAAAAGGAGACAAGATATATAATTATGTTCTCATTTTAGATAGTTTACTACTTTGCTATGTGAAGAGGTCCAACAGTTGCTCATCAGAAAGAAGTTAATGGTAAGGCGAGAGCAAAAATATTCTCCCTTCATGCGAAGCTTATCGCGCTTGCAGCTCGCAGTGGGGATGATCCATCTGCGAATCCTGCACTCTTCGAGGCGATTGCAAAAGCACGCAAAGAGAATGTTCCAAATGACAATATCGATCGAGCTATTGCGCGCGGAAGTGGCAAAGACAAAGATGCAAGCGAGATCGTCGAGATGATCTATGAAGGATACTCTGCGGGAGGTGTTGCAGTTGTTGTTATGGTGCTCACTGACAATCGCAATCGAACTGCCCCGAATATGCGTCATATATTCAGTCGATCAGGTGGCAATCTCTGAGAGACGGGGAGTATTAGTGGATTTGCATTTGATTTCGTTGGTGTGCTTTCTTGAGAATTGTGAGACGTTACTCCTGATGCTTTTGAAGAGTTGCTTCTGGAGACGAATGCTCGAGATTATACTATCAATGATGGGCATTTTGAGGTCATCACTCCAGCTAATGAGCTGATGGCGACTCGTAATATACTCGCGTCTCTTGTAACGATTGATTATGCAGAGCGTGAATATCGTCCAAAATCCCCTATAGAACTTGATGATTTTGACAAAGTTCTGAAGCTCTATACACTCCTTTCTGATCTCGGCGATGATGAAGATGTATCGAGTGTTGCACACACAGCAACCATTGCGCCAGATATTTGGCAACGAGCCCATGATATGGTAGAATCACAAAAATTTCGAACGTAAACCTTTCATTTTCTTATTTTTCTTGTATGGCCGATACTACTCAGGTACATTATCTCGAACGTAATGATTCGATTTATCGTATAGCTGCACACCATCCTGGTGCTGTTTTCGATGAAATTTATTTTGTGCATCTCCTGGAAAATTCACTCGCTCTGACGTATTCTGAGAAAAAAGAAGTGATCGATGCGATTCATCGTCTCTCTCAGTACCAGATTGATGAGCTCGTCAAAGTATTTCTCGATGAACGTGAGCAATTTAAGGCTATTATGGAAGAAGAAAGTGAATCTATCATCAAGCTCTATGAAGAAGCAAAGAAAAATTGGACATTGCTTATTGAGCATTATGAGACTGAGGAACAGAAAAATATCCAACAAGAAGTAGATCATGGGAAACTCGATGAGATACGAAAAGCGCTGATGTAGCAATAAATAAGAACCACTCCTGAGTGGTTCTTATTTATTTTTGTGATTTTTTATTTTGACCTTTGGAATTTTGAAATGATCAAACTTGTTATTTCAAGTCAAAAGTGATGGATGAAATATTACCATCCATATTTGCTATGGTGAGGATCTTCCGATTTGTGTTCAATATATCCTCATGTGTGGCAGTATTTATTTCACGGTTATTTGAGTCAATTATTTTGAGATTGGAGATATGTATGTTTTCTCCCAAGGAAATCTCAATAAATGCATTTCTTCAAGATAACGTTGGCATATATACCTTGTATGATTGTGAAGAATTTTCATCTGTGATAGGGCTAAACCATATTCCAATTGGAAGATATATATCCGATTGTCGTTGGGCTTTTGTGCTCAGTCAAGATGGTATATTTCCTCGAATGTTAAAACTATCAGTATTACTTTCATTGGCAACTCGCAATATTCCATTGAGTCCCGAATGAGTTTGATATACTTTACTCGATCATGAAGCGACTTTAATAGTATCAGAGAACGATAACCCTTTTGGAATATATCTTCGAATAGAAGTTTTTTTCTTCTGGTGACGCTCTTGCGATATTACCCTAGATTGAAAAGTTATGCTTTCAATCGTTCGAATATTCTTACTCTTGGATGATGATGTGCATATTTCGCTATTGAGACCAAACCAGTCAACAGGTAGGTCTTGATCGAACTGCATAAAATACGGCTCCATTTGTGATGTGTGTATACATAACCCAGCATTGTATCACTCGACTTTATCGAATTGTAATTTTCTTCATTCAGCGCCGATCGCAAATTTGCCACTTGATGTGTAGGCGGGACTCAGCACTTCTGTGGTGTCTTTTGCAAAAAGTGCTGATGAAGATAAAATGAATAACACTCAAGTGATGAGTATTAATGAATATAGAATAAAGAAATATTTCATAATGTTGGCAAGCTTGCACCTATATTAGTTCTTGCTTCATTTCAGTCAATAATTTTGAGGTTTGTACTCGTATTCCACGCCAAATAAAAAAACTTTCTGCCGCTTGCTCAATCAACATTCCCAAGCCATCACTGACGTGTGCTTGTTGGGTAGTTGCCCAATCTAAAAATGGCATATATGGCTTACCATAAGCCATATCATAAGCACATGCTCATTGAGCTAAAATATTATCACCTAATGGTGGCAAATCGCCCGTGAGCGATGCTGATGTGCCATTGATAATAATATCAATACTTTGGGCTTTGATATCTTCAAAACGAATTGCGGTAATATTCCCATATATGTGAAAGATCTCTGCCAGATTCTCTGCTTTGCTATGTGTACGATTAGCTATCCATAACTGACTTGGGTTTTGTACTAATAATGCTCCTAAAACACCACGTACTGCACCACCTGCGCCAATTACCAAAATACGTTTATTGACCAGACTCCAGTTTAAGTTTTTGGTCATATCATACACTAAGCCAATACCATCAGTGTTGTCGCCATATAAACAACCATCCTCCCTCTTTATTAATATATTGACTGCACCTGCTTGAGTGGCACGTAATGATGCAGCTTCGCTTAAATCATAGGCTTGTTCTTTAAAAGGTAAGGTTACGTTTAAGCCTTTATTTTCGGGTATAGAAAAAAAATCTGTGACCACTGCTTTAAAGCTGTCCAAAGGTGATAAAATAGCTTCATAGCTTATATCCTGCCCTGTTATGGTAGCAAAGGTACGATGAATATATGGTGAACGACTATGGTTAATGGGGTTTCCGACAACAGCATAATGGTCTGTCATAATGAGTATGGTTGTAATTACAAATAATTCTTGTTTTATTCTATTGCTTTTTTGACTTTCTTGCAAGCTCTCATAGTATGAAAGCATCATTATTATTCATCTATGCCGTACGATCATCTGAATCTCGAAGCAAAATGGCAGAAATTCTGGGAGGAGAATAAATCTTTCAAAACTGAGAACGATTTTTCTAAGCCGAAACATTATTGTCTCGATATGTTTCCCTATCCATCTGGTGCTGGTCTGCATGTTGGTCATCCGAAAGGTTTTGTCGGGAATGACATCTATGCTCGTTACAAACATACAACAGGATATAATATTCTTCATCCGATGGGATGGGATGCTTTTGGTCTTCCTGCTGAGAACTATGCAATTAAAACGGGTGTTCATCCACGTATCACGACGGATCAGAATATAGCGAACTACAAACGTCAGCTCAAATCCCTCGGGCTTGCCTATGACTGGGATCGTGAGGTCGATACAACGGATCCAGAGTATTATAGGTGGACACAGTGGATATTCCTCAAGATGTTCGAGGCCTGACTTGCCTATGAGCAAGATCTCCCGATTAATTACTGTCCATCTTGTAAGACGGGACTTGCGAATGAAGAAGTCAACGCGGATCATACCTGTGATCGCTGTGGTACTCTCGTCGAGAAGAGAAAAATTCGACAATGGGTTCTCGCTATTACAAAATATGCAGACAGACTCCTTGCCGATGTTGATACCCTCGATTGGCCAGAAGGGATCAAAGAAATGCAGAGAAATTGGATAGGAAAGAGTGAGGGATGTGAATTTGAGATGAAAAAATCAGATGATGTAACAAAGTCCGTTCGAGTCTACACAACTCGCATTGATACCGTTTATGGTATGACCTATGCTGTCATGGCACCAGATCATAAAGATGTCGAACTCTTCATCACTCCAGAACATCGCCAAGTATGTGAGAGTTATATTGCATCGGTAAAATCAAAATCCGATCAAGATAGAACCAACGAATCCAACGATAAAACAGGAGTATTTACGGGTTCACATGTCATCAATCCATATAATGGAGAATCAGTACCACTTTGGATTGCAGATTATGTACTTGGTCATTATGGAACTGGCACAGTTATGGCAGTACCAGCACATGATGAGAGGGATTTTGCTTTTGCAAAGAAGTATAGTTTGCCAATTAAATGGGTTATAGCTCCATATGTTCCGCTCACGTGAGCGTCAGCTCCACGCGGTGATAAACCTATCAATCGAAAATATTGTGTAAGTGTTATTATTAAACATCCTTCGGAGAACCAATATCTGCTTCTAAAATGGCTGAATGGAGGTAGTTGTGGATTTGTAGGTGGATGAGTAGAATCTTGAGAAAGTCTTGAGAATGCTTGTATTCGTGAAGTTCATGAGGAGACTGGTTATAAGAATATTCGTAGTATTGAAGTAGCTCTCCCCCTACAACTGTGACATTGATATAAAGCAAGAAAGGACTGTGATTGTCTTAATCCTGAGACAATATTTTTTGTGGAATTGGAAGATCTAGAACATGATGAACTAAGCGAGGAAGATGCTGGTGTTCATGAGCCAATATGGGTTGAAAAAGATAATATTGCTCAATTGATAACAAAAGATCATCATCTTGCTTCTTGGAAATGGTATTTGTCTTGAGAGAAGCCTTTTACCCAAGATGGTGCTGTGTTTCTGTCAGGATCACAGGAGCATATATTCTCTTCGGAAGCAAGAAAGGTACTCACTGAAAAAGCAGAGAAAGAATGATTTGGTGAGAAGAAAGTAAACTACAAGCTTCGTGACTGGCTCTTCTCTCGTCAGCGTTATTGGGGTGAGCCTATTCCGCTCATGCATCTCGATATTGAACAGATAAAGCAGCTCCCACATATTGCAGACATTACTCAGGCAACTGATCCAAATATTGCATATATTCTCAAGCGTGATGCAATCGATGGTGAATGTGTGGATGGTACCATGTGCCATGGAAAAGTGCGAGAACTTGTTGTTTGAGGCAAGGTCTTATCAAAGATTTACGATGGTATCAATTCAAAGATCATTATTGATTGGAATCTTCCACTCAAACTTCCACAGGTGGAGAAATACGAGCCAGCAGGAGACGGACAAAGTCCACTTGCAACGGTCCCAGAGTTTGTACATGTTGAGATCGCTCAGAATCTCATAGGCAAACGGGAGACGAATACGATGCCTCAGTGGGGAGGGTCATGTTGGTACTATCTTCGCTATATGGATCCGAAGAATTCGGTAGAACTTGTATCGAAGGATGTGGTGAATTACTGGGGTGAGGTCGATAGCTATGTTGGTGGTGCTGAGCATGCTGTACTCCATCTGCTCTATGCGCGATTCTGGCATAAGTTCCTCTATGATATTGGAGTCGTTCCGACGATTGAGCCATTTGCACGTCTGCGAAACCAAGGAATGATCCTCGCATATGCGTATGAGAGATCGAATGGTTGACTCGTGGCAGTGGATCTGGTGGAAGAACGTGATGGACGGTATTATGAGATATCGACTGACATGGAGGTCAAACGTGTTATCGCGAAGATGAGCAAGAGTCTCAAGAATGTCGTCAATCCTGATGATATGATCAGCGAATATGGCACGGATGCACTACGAATGTATGAGATGGTGCTCGGTGATTTTCGTGATAGTGCTCCATGGGAGCCAACTGGTATCGTAGGAGTGCGAAGATTTCTCGATCGTGTGCATACTACCTTTACAGAAGGGAAGAATCTTACAAAGGATGAGATGAAGACGATGAAGCTTCTCCACAAGACCGTCAAAAAAGTTGGCGAAGATATTGAGGATTATAAGTTCAATACGGCCATATCATCACTTATGATTCTTCTCAATGAAGGATTACCAACAGACAGCGAGTTTCAGACGGAGTGGAAGGAAAAATTTGCTATTCTCCTTCATCCATTCGCACCGCATATGGCAGAAGAGATATGGAATATATTGGGGCACAAAGATTCTATCTATGATGCAGAGTGGCCATCATATGATGAATGGATGCTCATAGATGATGAGGTGACGATTGCAGTTCAGGTGAATGGCAAACTCCGTGGAACCTTCACATTCCTCAACTGAGTTGCTCAGGAAGAAGTTGCTGAG
>ERZ724510.1849-NODE-1849-length-11551-cov-4.469729_pt1 | contig 11551 bp, 9 predicted proteins | sample MGYA00376043_ERZ724510 | MGnify/ENA primary metagenome ERZ724510 (study PRJEB28724, sample SAMN07190888) | wastewater metagenome | isolation source: influent of sewage treatment plant in Hong Hong | place: USA: Christiansburg, Virginia | collected 2016-03-01 ... | reverse complement strand
GTCAAGGCCTACGAGCAGAAGCAGGGCTTCATTGCCGCCTATTGGGCGCCGACCCTGTACGACCATCGCAAGCCGGTCGTGCCCGACAAGGCCGACGCCTACTACCGGCCGGGACCGATGGTGGATCCGACCACCATCAAGACCTACCCGCACGGCCTGAAAATCGTGTCCGGAGATCACACCAGAAGCGCTCAGCCACCCGAGGTGGCCCGCTGGAGCTGCGGCACCAGCGGGGAACGCCGAGCGACTGCGCCCGAGTGCCCCAAGGGGCGAAACCTGCGTCTTGAGGTGGTCTTTCCCGACTGCTGGAACGGCGTCGACACCGACTCGGCCGACCACCGCAGCCATATGGCCCGATCCGTGGAAGGCGTCTGCCCCCAAGCTCATCCTGTGCCGGTGCCACAGTTGATGCTGGCCTACACCTACCCGATCTCCGGGCCCGGACATGACCTGCTGTTGGCCTCTGGAACCACCGGATCCGCCCACGCCGACTTCTTCAATGCCTGGGATCCCGACACGCTTGCCGGCGAGATCACCTCGTGTCTCCACCGCGAGGTGATCTGCGGGGTGGCGTCGAACCGACCCACTTCCTGACTCAGCCCAGGCGGTCGATCAGCTCACCGGAGGATGTGCCGCCGGACGGACGGCTCGACCGGGCGCGGGCCACTGCCCTGTCGAGGCCCTTGCGGGACCTGCGGCCGGTCTCTTCCACCGATGCCAGCAGCGCTTTGGCGTTGGCCTCCGCATCTCGCTGCACCGACGCGGCCGCCTTGGCCGCCTTCTTCCGGCTCCGCCGTCCGGCATCCGCTGCGGCGTCGCGAAGCTCGTGGGCGCGGTCCTCACCGGCCAACCGAAGGGCCACCGCCTGATCGATGGCGTCCTCGCGCGCCTTGTCTGCGGCCTCCTTGGCCTGGGCCTTCGCCCGCTTACGAGCCTTACGCCCCTTCACCTTGGCCGCATCCACCGCGTCGGCGGCCTCCTGTGCCTGTGCCTTGGCGTTGGCGAGCGCATCAGCCATCAGCGTCTTGGCCTGCTTGCGAGCCTTTCGGGAGGACTTACTCACCGCATCGGCCTCGGCACGAGCGGCATGCTGCAGCGAACGCTTGGCCTTGCGCCCACCATCGCGTGCGTCATGAGCCAGCACGGTCAACTGGGCACGGGCCTCGTCCGTGGTCTGCCTGCCCTGCTTGCGGGCCTTCTTCGCCAGCCTCGCGCCATCCGCCTGCGCCCGCTTGGCCGCCTTCGCGGTCTGCTTGCGGGACCTGCGGCTTTGCCGGGTCACCTTCTTGGTCCGCCCCCGGGCCGCGTCGACCACCTCGGCTCCCTCGGTCCTGGCCACCTCGGCCACCTTCGCAGCCAATTCCTTGGTGTCCTCGAGGGTGTCGACCAGTTCATGGCGGGCCACATCGGCCACGTCCAATGCGCTCTTCTTGAACACTCCGAGGAACCGCTTGGCGCTTTCAGCACCCTCCTCGGCCGTGTGACGAACGTCGTCGACTGCGTCCTGGGTCTTGGTCATGTGATTCCTCCGCGGGCGGGTGTGGGTGCGTACCTTAGTGGCGCTCAGTCCAATTCGAGTACCAACGTGAGCGCCTCGATAAACGCCCGATTCTCCTTGGGTGTGCCCACCGTGACCCTGAGGCAGCCGTCCAGGCCCGGCCAGGACGCACAGTTGCGCACCAGCACCCCCCGGTCGACCAAACGTTGCCAGACGTCGGCCCCCTTTCGAGCAGCCGGGCGGAAGAGCACGAAATTGGCCGAGGAGGGCCACGACTCCACGTCGAGTTCGCCAAAACGTGCCTCGATCCAGCCCCGCTGTTCGGTGATCCGTGAGACCCGGCGGTCCATCTCATCGACATGTTCGAGCGCCAATACACCGGCGGTCTGAGTCATGACGTCGAGGTGATAGGGCAGGGCTACCTTTTCGACCGCCGAGATCACCCACTGCGGGCCAACGAGGTAACCCAGCCTGACCGCGGCCATCGACCAGGTCTTGGAGAAGGTCCGGGTAACCACCAGTGGCACTTCGGGCCCGGCCAGTTCGGCGGCCGTCCATGGGGCGAACTGACCGTAGGCCTCGTCGACCACCAGCAGGGAACCCACTGCGCCGCATGCCTCAAGAGCGGCGACCACCACCTCCCGGGTCTCGGCCAGACCTGTGGGATTGTTTGGATTGCACAGGAAGGTGATGCTCGGCTGGTGACGGGCGATGGCCTCGGCCACCGTGGCAGGGTCGAGCGTGAAATCCTCCGCACGCGGCTCGCTGACCACGTCGGTGCCGGTCATCCGGCAGATATGGCCGTGCAGCGCGTACGTCGGTTCAAACGTGAGCGCCAGCCTGCCCGCACCGCCGAAGGCGAGGGCCAGGCACTGCAACACCTCGTTGGAGCCGTTGGCCGCAAAAACCCGGTCGGCGGTGGTGCCCTCCACCTCGGCGATGCGGGTCCGCAGCCGAGTGGCTTCACGATCCGGGTAGCGGTTCCAGTCGGCGTTGGCCAGCAACTCACCGAGGCGCCGACCAAAGTCGACAGGTGGCGGCTCCGGGGCCTCGTTGGTGTTCAGGCGGACCGCCACGTCCAGCTGAGGCGAGTGGTACCCGGGAATCAGCGCGACGTCGCTGCGCACCTTCGGCCGAACGGTGGGGCGGTTCATGACCTTCCCATCCTCATGCGTACCGACTCGGCGTGGGCCACGAGACCCTCGGCCTCGGCCAACGCGATGACATCCGGGCCGATTCGCCCCAGTGCCGTTTCGTCGACGGTGACCGTGTGGTGCCGGCGCAGGAAGTCGTCCACCGTCAGGGCGGAGGAGAACCGTGCGGTTCCGCTGGTGGGCAGCACGTGGGAGGGCCCGGCCAGGTAGTCGCCCACCGAGGCCGGGCTGAAGCGCCCACAGAACACCGCGCCGGCGTTGCGTACCCGGGTTGCCACCGTCTCGGCGTCGACGACCAGAAGCTCGAGGTGCTCGGGGGCGATCCGATCGCTCACCGCCAGTGCGGAGTCCAGGTCATCCACCAGCACCAGGTGTCCTGCGCTCGCCAGCGTGGCCTCGATATCGCTCCGCCGCGGTGCCGCCGCCACCTGGGCCGTGATCTCCGCGCCTACCGCCTCGGCCACGGCCTCGTCCCAGGTGATCAACCACGCCAGTCCGTCAGGCCCATGTTCGGCCTGCAGGATCACGTCGGCCGCTGCCTCTGCTGCCGGAACCGAGCCGTCGGCGATCACCACCACCTCCGAGGGTCCGGCGAACGCGCTGGGAACGCCGACCACACCGGCCACCTCGCGCTTGGCCAACGCCACGTATCGGTTACCAGGACCGCAGATCACGTCCACCGGCGCAATCGTCTCGGTTCCGTAGGCCAGCGCAGCGATCGCCTGCGCACCCCCGACCGCGAAGACCTCGTCAACACCCGCTGCCCGGGCCGCGGCCAGCGTGACCGGGGCGACGCCATCGGCGCCCGCCGGAGGCACACAGACCACCACCTGCTCGACACCGGCGACCCTGGCGGGCACGGCGGTGTGGATGACCGTGGAGGGGTAGGCCGCCCGACCGCCTGGCACGTAGCACCCGGCACGACGCACAGGCGAGTAGGCCGACACGATCCGCACCCCGGTGGTTGGGTTGACGAACTCGCTGGACGTCCGCATCTGGTGGCGGTGATAGGCGTCGACAGACGCCACCGCCGCCTCCAATGCCCGCTGCAGGACGGGCGCGGTCTGTTCCCAGGCGCGATCCAGATCGTCGGTGGGCACCCGCACGTCGTCCAGGTGGGCGCCGTCAAAGCGGGTCGTCAGCTCGATCAATGCGGCGTCGCCGTCGGCGCGCACCGACTCGATGATGCCGCGCACCACCTCGGTTGGTTCGTCGCCGTCCAGCACGGGACGGGGCAGGTCGGCGGCGGGGTCGGCGGTGTTTCGTCGGTCAAGAATGCTCAGCACGGGCGCGGAGGCTATAACAGGCCGATGAGCATCACCGCCGAGTTGTCCGCGCTGTCCACCGCCCTGGACGAGCTGACCGCCCGGGTGGTCGGCCTGGCTGACGGGCGCGGAGCCGACGATGAAGACCCCATCCGCGCCGACCTCCAAGAGGTTGAACGACAGCTGACGCAGGCGGCCCGCAGGGTGGCCAAGTCGCTGCGTTCACTCAATGCGTGAGGGCACTTCGGCGCCCACCGAAAACGACGTGAGCAGCGACGCAAGTTCCACCGGCCGGTCGCCCTGCACCGAATGGCCCGCCCCAACAACCGTGCATACCCGGGCATCGGGCTGACGACGCCTCAACTCGGCCTCGTCGTCGTCGTCGACCACCGGCGAGGTGGCACCACGTACCAGCAAAAGCGGCCGGGTGATGGCCGAGACGTCCCCCCACAAGTCGCCGTGGGCACCATTGGGCCGTTGGCCCATTGGACGCCGATCGTAATTCCATTGCCACGAGCCGTCCTCGGTCCGGTGGGCATTGTGAAGGATGCCACGCCGAAGCGAATCGGTGCTCCGGGTTGGATTGAACTCCAACGTGCGGTCGAAGATCTCCCCGAACCCGGCAAAGCTCTGCGGCCCCTCGATAAAGGCATGTACATCAGCGGCCTTGTCCCGGGTGACCCCGGGCGTGATGTCGATCAGCGCCAAGCGTCGGCACAGTTCAGGGTGGGCGGCCACCAGCGCGGTCGCCGTCAGGCCCCCCAGCGACATGCCCACCACCGTTTCGGGCTCAAAGTTCAGCTGCGCCATGGCCATGGCAACCGTCTCGGCATTGGTCTGGGGGTCGTATCGTGCGTCGCTCCGCCAGGCCGAGTGTCCGTGTCCAGGCAGGTCGAAGGCCACCGCGTCAACCGTGGGGTCGGTACCCAGGATGGGATTGCGCGCCGGATCGGACAGCGCCAACAGCACGGTGTCCCACGTGTGGGCATTCTGTGCACCTCCGTGGAGGAACACCCACTGCGGGGTCCCCGATCCCCACCGCAGGAACGACAGGTCGGGGCGTCCGTCATCGAAGCTCACCCGGTGGCGGGTGACGTTCGGCGGCTGAGGCCCGCCCAGGTTGTACTCGGCGCGGTTCTGGGCGAAGTAGGCAAACTCGTCGTACACAAACTCAGGGCGGTCCGGATGCAGAACACCCTGGGAGTCGCCGGAGTCGAAGTCACGGTCCTCATCGTCGCGGGTCACGCCGATCAGTCTTACCAGGGCGAGCCCAGCATCACGGCCATGGCAAGGCCGGAGACGAGTTGAACGCCCAGCGCGCCGCGCTGCCAACGCAACGGGATGGCCCCGGTCGCCACGGTCAGCCAAGGGACGAACGGCAACCAAATGCGCTCAACCTCCCCCTTGGACAACCCCGACATCTCGGCGACCGCCAACCCGGCCAGTGCGCCGCCCACCAAGATCCACGCACCCACCCGACGTTTCCCGGGCAGCGCGGCCAGCACCACCGGCCCGATTGAGATGGCCAGGGCCAGGGGGTTGGACAATCGAAAAAACCCCGCCGGTCGTTGCGACGCCACTCCATCGTGGTATGCCTCCACAGTGCCGCGCAGACCATCGAGCAACCAGAAACCCGCACCGGCCATCAGCAGGGTCGGGAGCGCTGCTGCAAACAGCGCCAGGCCGACCGGCGCCCACCGTCGGTGCCGGGCCAACACCACCAGGCACAAAGCAGTGGGAACCAGGAACAAGGCAGCCCCGTAGGTGCCGTGGGCAAGCAACCCGGCCAGCAGGCCTCCCAGCATCGCCATGGCGCCGCCAGCCCAGGGGTTCGATCTCGCACGGTCATCGCCGTGCCAAGCGCCCGACCGGACGGCAGCCAGCGCCAAGGCTGTGCCTGAAGCCACCGCCACCGCAGCGAACACGGCGTCCACCGAGGTTGCCACCCAGATGACCGACGGCGTCAGCCCCACGAACACGGCCACCCGCCTGGCCTCCGACTCGTCCACCAGCGCGCGGACCGCTATGAGCACCAGCGGGCTTGCAAGGCAGGCGATGCCCACCAGCACCAGCGCTGAGCCACTCGCCCCGCTGATCCCCAGCCGCTCGAGCGCCTCAAGACCCAACACCGGGCCCGGAGGGTGGCCCTGCACATGAATTGGGTAAGTGCGAAGCTCCCGGGTGAAGGTGCGGAGAAAATCGAAGGGATCGGTCACCGTGTTGCGGGCGGTGTAGAGATAGTCCTGGCGGCTGTCGAGTGGCGCTCCCAGGCGCCGCCAACCCCCATGCATGTTGATGGCCAGGGTCCAGCCCAACGACACCAGCCACGAACCGGGGAGGAGCCGGTTCCAAGCAAGTCGTCGAACGAGCGGCGGCCACCACACCAGCAACGCCAGACCCAACACCACGGCAACGACGAACTCCGGTTTGAAATCGAGTCGCCAGCGACCCATCAGGGGCGCCGCTCCAACAAACACCGCCCCGCCCTCGTCGAGGATGTTGCGACGCCATGCGAGCAGAACCCACATCAGCACCACCGCAGCCAACGGCAACGTCAGCCCGAGTCCCACCCGCCAGGCGCTCCACCTTCGCCGCTCGCAGTCATCCACCTGCGTGTCGCCCGTCGGTGGGGTCCCACCGGTCACCCTCATCGGGCGGGCGGGCGGCGGAGTGGTTCGTGTACGAATGCCGCCAGCCCATCGGCCGGTTGTACCTGCGCCTCAAAGCCCAACACGCTTCGTGCCAGGTTCGCATCGGCCGTGACGTGGCGAACATCACCGATTCGATAGCCCCCAACCACCGTGGGTTCCAGGCCACGCCCGTCCTCCGCCGCCATCGTCCGCGCCATGTCCAGCAAGGTGAACGGATGCCCGGAGGCAACGTTGAGCGCTCCGGCGTAGGGCACCGGCCGTTCGAGCGCAGCAATGTTGGCGGCGGCCACATCGCTGACGTGCACGAAGTCGCGCCGCTGCCCACCGTCTTCAAACACCTGCGGGGGCCGACCGTTGGCCAACTGCGAGCGAAAGATGGATGCCACGCCGGCATAGGGGGTGTCGCGCGGCATCCGCGGCCCGTACACGTTGTGGTAGCGAAGGGCCGTGGTGACGGTGCCCAACTCGGCGGAGGCCGCACCGCACAGGTGTTCCTGGTGGGCTTTGGTGGCGGCGTACACATTGCGGGGATCGATCGCCGCATCCTCGGGCACCAGCCCGGTGGTCAGCTCGCGTCGACACGTCGGGCACCGGGGCTCCCATCGGTCGGCGTCAAGGTCGTCGCTTCGTCTCGGCAGCGGCGCCACGATGCCGTGGTCGGGGCACGCGTAACGACCCTCGCCGTAGACCACCATCGAGGACGCCAGCACGATGCGACCACCCCAGCCCGAGGCGGACATGGCGGCGAGCATCCGGGCGGTGCCCAGATCATTGTTGATCGCGTAGGCCGGGGCATCGGTCAGATCAACGCCGAGCCCCACCTTGGCCGCCTGATGACACACCGCGTCGATGCCCTCGAGCGCCCCATCCCAGGTCGCCTCCTCCGCCACGTCGGCCGACCGTGCCTCACCCGAGGCGGGGCCGAGTCGCCAGGTGGCGTTGGGATTCATCCACTCCGGCGGACCATCGTGGGCCGCCGGGTCCAGGCTGTCGATCACCGTCACCGTGTGATTGCGTTCCACCAGCGCATCGACGATGTGTGAACCGATGAAGCCGGCACCTCCGGTTACGAGAACGTTCATCGTCACCCTCCCTCGGAACGTTGCGTCGCATACCGTAGGTCGGCTTGGACAACACACAGCATGACCCATGGGCCGAGACCGTCGATGTCATTCTCCCGGCGCTGAACGAGGCGGCAGGCATCCGGTGGCTGTTGCCGCGTCTGCCGGAAGGGCACCGGGCCATCGTGGTGGACAACGGCTCCACCGACGGCACCGACGACATCGCCGAGGCCGGCGGTGCGTTGGTGGTGCACGAGCCCACCCGGGGCTTTGGTGCCGCCTGCTTCGCCGGGCTGTCCGCAGCGACCGCGCCGATCGTGGCGTTCATGGATGCCGACGCCAGCTTCGACCCCGTCGACCTCCCACGCGTAACCGGCCCCGTCGCCTCGGGGGAGGTCGACCTCATGCTGGGAGCCCGCTCGCCGCTTGACCGATCGACCGCCTGGCCGGCGCACGCCAGACTTGCCAACCGCTTCCTGGCCTGGGAGCTCCGCCGACGCGCGGGTTTGACACTGACCGACCTCGGGCCCATGAGGGCCGCCCACCGCGAGCATCTGCTGGAACTGCAACTCACCGACCGCCGGTCAGGCTGGCCGCTGGAAATGGTCCTCCGGGCGGCCGACGCCGGTTGGCGGATCGAGGAGGTACCCGTTCAGTACCTGACCAGAGCCGGTCGCTCCAAGGTCACTGGAACGCTTCGCGGCACGTTGACGGCCGTGGCCGACATGGGTCGGATCCTCGGTGAGCGCGATGGCTGAGCAGGCTGGTCCGGCATTTACAGCGATCGTGCTGGCGAAGACACCCGTGCCAGGCCGTGTCAAGACCCGCCTGTGCCCGCCTTGCCGCCCGGACGAGGCGGCAGACATCGCACTTGGTGCCTTGCTCGATACCTTGAACTCGGTAGGTCTCGTACCCGCCGATCGTCACCTGTTGGTGCTCGACGGCACTCCCGGAGCCTGGCTGCCTGAGGATTGGGAGGTGATTCCCCAATGCGAGGGGGGTCTCGACCGTCGCCTGGGGGCCGCGTTCGCCAACGTGGCCGGCCCCGCCGTGCTGGTCGGCATGGACACTCCCCAACTCGACCCGACGATCGTCGAGGCAGCCGGCCGGACGGTCGCCTCCGATCACCGGCGAGCAGTGCTCGGCCTGGCCAACGACGGCGGATTCTGGATCGTTGCGCTCGCACGGGGCGGACCGGCGGATTTCGAGGGGGTACCGATGAGCGTCGACGACACGGGTTCCCGGCAACTGGACCGCTTGACGCAACGCGGCCTGATCGTTGACCAAGTGAGCACCCTCACCGATGTCGACCGTTGGGACGAGGCACGCTCGGTCGCGAAGGTGGCACCGCACGGCCAGTTCGCCCGTGCGGTTGAACGCGTGACCGCCCGCCTCGTGTGAGGCGGGCGGTCACGGAGAGTGGGCCGTACAGGATTCGAACCTGTGACCCCCTGCGCGTCATGCAGGTGCGCTAGCCAACTGCGCCAACGGCCCATGAGCAAAGCTCGGGAGGGATGAACTGTAGCCGACGCGAAGCACCAGCACGAGCCCTTAGCTCTTGGGAAGAGCCGCCTTCTTCCTGCCCCGCCCGAGGAAGGTTCCAGCCAGGCCAAGAACTGCGCCAAGCAGGCAGAGCCAGAGCCCGATTTGAGCGTTGGCCTTGTCGATCTGCAAGGTGACCAACAGGTACACCACCCAGACCAGAGCGGCGAGTGACGGCAGCAGCGCCAGCGTCCGCTTCAGGGCGCCTACACCCCGCTTCATCGATGCGAAGTACAGCACCGCCGCGATGATCAAGGCTCCCCCGGCAGCCAGCGTGCCCGGGGCGCCCCAGAGTTGCTCCTGCGCGTTCTTAAACCCGGTCAGGGTGATGGTCTGTCCGTTGACGCTCGCCTGAGCCCAATCCAGGAAGCTCCCGACGATCAGGGAGACGCCTCCCAGCAACAGGAGCAACCCGCCCAGGAGGGCCAGTGGGCCACCCCCCCTGGTGGGTCCCCCTGGGGCCACCGGTTGCGACGGCGCGCCATAGGGCCGGCCCGGCTGTTGATACCCCTGCTGCTGATACCCCTGTGGTGGATAGGCCTGCGGTTGACCAAGCGGCTGCCCCACCACCGGTGGTGGGGCGACGTTGGCCACCGGCTGCTGCTGAGTGGGTGGTGAACCCGGCACCGTCCAACTCTGGGCAGGGGGCGCTTGCGGAGCGACGGGCGGCTGCTGCCACTGCTGTGGCTGTTGTTGAACGGGCTGTTGTTGGACGGGCTGTTGTTGGACTGGCTGTTGTTGAACGGGCTGTTGCTGAGGCCACGACTGTTGAGGCGGCAGCGGCGCAGCAGCGCCGGGCGCTGAAAAGTCGGCACCGGGCGCACCCCAAGGAGCCGCCGGTTGCTCCGGAGCAGGCTGAGTCGTCGGTTGTTGCTGGGTCGGCGGCGCCTCTGGCACCGGCGGCACGTACGGCGGGGGTTGAGCCGGTGCCGGAGGAGCCGCTGGAGCCGCTTCGCTCGCAGCCGCCTCCACCTCGGCCTCAGCCTCGGGTGCGCCCTCAGGCCCGGCAGCGGCGCTCACTTCGGATCCATCGGAGGCGTCAGGTTGGCCATCGAGCCCCCGCCACGTGTTCGAGCCCTCCGGGTCAGCGCCGCTCTCACCCGTCTCAGGCACATCATCACCCTCGCGCACTGGGTCCTCGCCGTCGGTCACCATGGGTCCTCCTCGGTGTTGCACGGACGCAACCCTCCCACGGTACCCAATGCGACGGGCGCTCCGACAGGTTTCACCAGCGGGCGCAGAGCGACATCTGCGGTGAGACGCTGCGGGGCCGGACCCGAAGGTCCGACCCCGTCGGAGGCCACGACCGGATTCGAACCGGTGTACAAGGCTTTGCAGGCCTCTGCCTAACCACTCGGCCACGTGGCCACGAATCAGCCATCTTAGCGGAGCAGCCGGAGGAATCCGTCATGGGCCGCCGAGCGGCTGGAGTACCGTCACCCCGCGTCGATCAGTACCCCGGGGTTCATGATCCCACTCGGGTCCAGGCGTGACTTGACGGCGCGCAGAGCTTCGGCGAAAAGCGGCGGACGTTGGCGGTCGTAGGCGCTCCGGTGATCCCGCCCGACCGCGTGATGGTGGGTTGCGGTTGCCCGCTCGGTCGTAATCGCCTCCATCGAGGCTTCCTTCACCGCATCCCACCGGGCGATACGGTCGTTGACGCCGACGGGTTGGCCATGCGCCGGGGTCGGCCGGGCCATGACGGTGTAGTACGGCGCCACCCCATCCGGGTAGGCGTGGGTCACCCGCATCGACACGATGCCCTCCAGGCCCGCCTGGTCCATGGCGTTGCGAATTGAGGCCCGTATCGCCGCGTCGGTCGCCTCGAACCGGCTCCAGAGGCACGCTGTCTCGAACGTCTCGACAACAACGCCCAGCCCGACCAGCGCGTCCCGCTGATACGGGGCCCGCAGGAACGACGACCGCCAAGCCTCCTCCGCCCCGCTCCGTGCCGGTTCGCCGGAGCCCTCACGGACCGACATGGCCCCGGGGGAGACGTCGCCCCCATGGTCCCCGCACAGTTCGAGGGCCCGGCTGAGCACCTCACCCAGGGCATGGTCAGCACCTTCGAATCCCACGATCAACACCGCTCCGGTTGCGCCGCTCGCCGCCGCCCCGGCCAAGAGAGCCTCAACCGGGTCGAGCAGCCGGCAGTTGGCGGGGCTCAGGCCGCTCTGTGCCAGCGCACGAACCGCCCGAACCCCGGCGTCGAGCGTCTCAAAGCCCACCGACGCCGACGCCCGGAACGTCGGACGGGGCTGGACGCGCAGCCAGGCCTCGCAGATCACACCCAGGACCCCCTCCGACCCCATGACCAGCCGGTCCGGTGACGGCCCCGCGCCGCTGCCCGGCAGACGCCGGCTCTCCCCGGCACCCGCCG
>ERZ724510.1848-NODE-1848-length-11556-cov-3.543257_pt1 | contig 11556 bp, 9 predicted proteins | sample MGYA00376043_ERZ724510 | MGnify/ENA primary metagenome ERZ724510 (study PRJEB28724, sample SAMN07190888) | wastewater metagenome | isolation source: influent of sewage treatment plant in Hong Hong | place: USA: Christiansburg, Virginia | collected 2016-03-01 ... | reverse complement strand
CGTAGGACAGAAGCAGCAGCGGACAGCCCATCATTCCGAAACGGCAGTTGGTGAAGCGCTTCACATCCCAGCCCAGGATGTTCGGATACAGCTCAGTGCCCCAGTAGTAGTCGAAGACCGGATTCCCAGACAGCCCGTGATCCGGTGTCGAGGGGGCAAAGCGACCCTTGAGGTAGAGCACTGCACAGAAGAGCAGGGCAAACAGGTTCAGACTCCCCAAGATGTCGCCCAAGTTGTCATACAGGATGCTGGCTGGAAACCAGTGCAGAACGTATGAGCAGGTCAGGAACAGACCAATGGTCACCGCAAAAGAGGCAACTCCGTTGTCGACATACTTGGGAGTGTGTCCTTTGGCGGTTATCGGACCATAGACCAGTTTGCCAGGAAGAAACCGCAGCAGGAGTAGCTCGACCGCGATGTAGATGCCGAGCAGTTGCCACGCCGTGGCACTCCCAAACATGCGTGGTAGCCAGATTTGGGCGAGGGTGTGAGTCAGCCCTTCGTTCCACAGCACCCGACCCAGCTTCAGCAGCGAGCCATCTAGCTGCGCATGCGTGTACCACAGCAGCATCACAAAGGGTGGACAACAGCAAAGCAAGAATAGCGGGAATACCGTCGAGCGAAGCCACGTTGGACCAAGCTCGCGGGACTCCCTTTGCGCGGAAGAGGGCAGTTGGGTCATGTTCTGTCCTTCACAGTGCTCGATGGGTAGCAGTGCGGACAGCGGGGTGTCAAGCAGCGTGTGTGGCCAAGCCTAGAACAGCATCATCACAAAGGGGCGGCCCACAAGGGAGAGCGCCAGATGAGCGTGGGGCCACAGTCCCAGACCCGCACCGCCAATCAAGATCAGCCACACGCCTGAAACAGCCGGAAACAGCCTAGGTAAAAGGACTCGTAGGGAATCAGGAAGGAGTCCGATCAGGCGTGGTAGCTGCGTCGAGATGAGCAGCACGGGCGTGGTCAACACAATCAGCAGGAGCATGACGAGCGCACCATGAAACGGCGAGCCTGTGAGTGCAGCTTGGGACAGGGCCCAGGCCGGAATCATACATGGCAAAAAGCCCATCAGTGCCCCCAGGGCCAGCTCGCGCAGGGGATGGCGACTGGACAGTAGCGGCAACAGTGAGCGGCGACTGAGCGCAATGGCTCGCTCGACCACATCGTAGGGGGTGCTAGAGGATTTCTGCGCGGTGCGCAGCGTGACAAGCGGGGTCACAGAGCCCGAACCGGGTCGCAGGGAGCGCAGCGCGGAATGGCTCAGCACAAGTCCAGCACCCAGCGCCAGGATTCCAAAAGAGAGGGTTGTGATTCGGGCCAGTCCTGCCCCCAAAAGTCCCGCCAATCCACCGAGCCAAGCATAGGTGAGACCTCGTCCTGCTTGATAGGAGAGGACACCGAACACTCCTTGGATTCGGCTGCGTCCGCGCATCACTCCGGCGATATCAAATCCCGCCAGCAGGGGGCCGCACATACCGATGCAGTGCACACTGGTCCACAGCACGCCAAGTCCCAATACTTGGGCATATGCGGCAGGGAGTGTCACGGACTTGTGCCTCCGTGGGGTCCGGTGAGCGCCGCATCAATCAGTCGCGAAGTTTTCGAGGCCTGGTCCGTGACTTCAAGTCGTACCCGCATTCCCAGCCGATAGGCGGAGCGCGGAATCGACGCAATCACTGGAACCTCCAGGCTAGCGAGTGAATCAAGCGTCACTGTGGGCTGTGGAATGATGAGATCGATCGGTGCCGTGGAGGCACTCCTTACCGTGAGTACAGTGGGCCCCGGATTCTTGTTGATCAGGTGAACCACGAGCTGATTTCGAACCATCTCACCATCAATCACATAGGTGGTGCCGCGAACATGCAAGAGGTTCGACTCAAACGCCGTGTGACGCAAAAACAGCGTGGTCGAGACGATCAGCCCGAGCGCTCCCAGCACCGAATACAGAAAGAGTCGTGGTCGTAGAAACTGTCGCTCACCCGTTTGTAGGCCGCGCTCGGAATCGTAGCGGATGAGACCCTTTTTCCGTCCCAGCTTGACCATGATCTCATCGCATCCATCGATACAACCGGCGCAGCCAATGCACTCCATTTGCAGGCCGTTGCGGATGTCAATGCCGGTCGGACAGACTGCTACGCAGCGATGACAATCGACGCAGTCACCGGCACCTTGGGAGTGAACCTTGCCGCGTGGCTCACCGCGTCGCTTATCGTAGCCGATGACGACGGTATCGCGGTCCTGCATGACCGACTGAAGCCGCCCGTACGGACAGACAATCAGACAGAGCTGTTCACGGAACCAGAAGAAGTTGGCGTACGTCACGATGGTCATGCCAACTCCCCACAAGAACGTCGATAGGTGAGCAGCAGGGCCCTCCTTTATCATCCGCATGAGCTGCGACGCCGATACAAAGTAGGCCAGGAACAGATGAGCCAGGACATACGCAACGACCACATACACCGCATGCTTGAGCGCTTTGCGGAGAAATTTCTCCAGCGACATCGGTGCCCGTGCGAGCGCTTGGCGGTGACTGGCCGGGCCTTCGATGATTCGCTCGATGCGACGGAACACGCCCTCTAGGAAGACCGTCTGGGGACAAGCCCAGCCACACCAGATGCGACCGAACAGAGCCGCCAGCAGGATGAGTAGGAATCCCACACCAGTCAGGATGAAGAACACCAGATAGAGATCCTGAGCATTGAACGTGCGACCGAACAGATAGAATCGTCGCGACGCAATATCGAGAAACACCGCTGGATGACCCCCCACGTCAATCCAGGGCAGCGAAACATAGACCGCGATAAGGATCGCAAATACCAACGGTCGGAGGTTGGAAAAGCGACCAGAGACCTCTGCCGGATAGATGTAGTTGCGGCTGCCTCGCTCGTCGAGCATGTGCAGCTTATCAAGGCTCGGTTCTTGCCGCTTCATGGATCACGATCCCTTCCCGCCATTCCCCCTCACCATGCGCCGAATTACTTCTGCGCCGGAGCGGGCTCTCCCTGTTCCGAGACTCCCTGGGCTGGGCGTCCGGCGATTTGTTGGCCGCGCAGGCTGACCACAAACGCGGTCACCTCTTGAACCTTGGAACTGCCGAGCACCGTCCGCCACGCTGGCATTCCCTTTTCCAAAATGCCGGCGCTGATTACGTGATAGGCATCCTTGGCCTTGGAACCATGCAGGAAATATTTGTCGGTGAGATTCGGGCCGACCACTCCTTGTCCGCGATCACCATGGCAAGCGAGACAGTTTTGTTTGAACACCGCCGCGCCGCGTTCGATGACGGCCGTATCCTTCGCCATGGCCACAAGCTGCTCTTCGGTGACTCCTTTGCCCGCCGCTTCAAGCGCGGCCAGCTTTTGGTCTTCCTCCTTCTTTACCTCCGCTTGTTCCTTCTGATACGCCGCCATTTGGGATTCTCCCGTTTGGGACGTGTGATAGTAGAACCAGTAGCCGATGGAGAAGATCACGGTTGCGTACAGAGTGACCAACCACCAGCGCGGCAGCGGATTGTCAAACTCACGGATGCCGTCGTAGTCGTGACCCGTATCCACATTTTCGCCCGCAGCCGAGGTCACATTTCCGGGGGCACTGGCATTGTCTAGGGCGCTCATGGCTTACACTCCTCCGACTCTTCTGCAAGCGGTAGCTGCGCCACCTGGTCGAACTCGGCCCGGCGCTGTGATCGATAGGTCGCGATCACGACGGTTAGGAAGGTTCCCACAAAAGCGAGCATGGCCAAGATTGGAAGCAGCAGGACTCCCTTTTGGATGAAGAACTCTTGGTACATGGGCGACTCCTTACTTCGTGCTCGCAGCAATCGGAACGGGGCCTCTTCCGAGTCGCTGTAGGTAGGCGATCATCGCGACCATCTGGCTGTCCCAATCCAGATTGATTCCTTGGTTCCGCAGATCCGCAGCGATGGCCTTGGCCTGCGTCTCTAGCTCGCCGTTGCTGGCGCTGATCTCTTGGCCGCTATAGGGAACTCCCAGCGTCTTCATCGCGTTCATCTTGACCGCAGTGTCACCCAGATCGAGCTTGCTCCTCGACAAGAAGGCGTACGATGGCATGTTCGATCCCTGCGAGGTAGAGCGGGGGTCCATCATGTGCTGATAGTGCCACAGGTTGCCATACTTCCCACCGACGCGGTGGAGGTCCGGTCCGGTGCGCTTGCTACCCCACTGGAACGGGTGATCGTAGATGAACTCTCCGGCTGTGCTGGGATCCCCGTAGCGCAGCTTTTCACTACGGAACGGACGAATCATTTGACTGTGGCAGACGTAGCATCCTTCGCGAACATAGATGTCCCGACCGTGTAGTTCCAGGGGTCGATAGGGCTTCTGGATCTCACCGGTCAGGGGGACAGCGCGGTCGAGTACGATCGTTGGAAGGATCTCGGCCACTCCGCCAATCAGCACCGCAATTAGCACCAGCGCCGTAAAGATCAGCGACCGACCTTCCAGCGCCCGGTGAACGTTGAGCTGTCCTTCGCGATTGCGTTTGCTGGCGTAGGCAATCCACGCTGCGACCAGGAATCCCGACATCAGCGTAACCACCGGAATCCAGATTTTCACTGAATCGATCAGGAAGAATGCGCCGATCAGCAGCAGCGCAAAGACCGACAGCAGGATCGGACGCGAGAACACGAGCGCTTGCCACGCGACTTCCTTTTCTGTGGATGGTTCTTCTTCAACCACAGTCACGGAGGTTTCCTCGGGAGCGCCAGCCCGGATGGTCTGGATCAGGTTCACCAGCATCAGCACATAGCCGATGATGTACAGAGTCCCACCGACCATGCGGGTCAGGTACATCGGACGGATGGCGATGAGCGTCTCGACAAAGCTCGGGTAGAGAAGCGCGCCCTCATCGGTGACAGCCTTCCACATCAGGCCCTGCGTCACCCCGCTGACCCACATCGAAATGGTGTAGAGCAAGATTCCGATGGTCGCAGTCCAGAAGTGTAGATCCGCCAGCAGCTTCGAGTGCAGAGGCCGATTCCACAGCTTGGGAACCAGGAAGTAGAACAAGCCAGCGGCCATAAATCCGTTCCACCCGAGCGCTCCGGTGTGAACGTGACCAATGATCCAGTCGGTGTAGTGTGCCAGTCCCGACACGCTCTTGATCGAAAGCAGTGGGCCTTCAAAGGTCGCCATTCCGTAGAAGGTGACACCCGCGATGAAGAACTTGATCACTGGATCAGTACGCAGCTTGTTCCAGGCACCACGCAGGGTGAGGAGTCCGTTGATCATGCCTCCCCAAGAAGGTGCCCATAGCATCAGCGAAAAGACCATTCCCATCGACTGCGCCCAGTCCGGCAGAGCGGTGTAGAGCAGGTGATGCGGACCCGCCCAGATGTACATGAAGATGAGCGCCCAGAAGTGGACGATCGACAGGCGATAGGAGTAGACCGGACGATCGACAGCCTTGGGGAGAAAGTAGTACATGATGCCCAGGATGGGAGTGGTCAGGAAGAACGCGACTGCGTTGTGTCCGTACCACCACTGCACCAGCGCATCTTGCACACCAGCGTAGATTGAGTAGCTCTTGAGCCCCGAGAACACCGGCAGCGCCAAGCTGTTCACGATGTGGAGCACTGCGACGGTAATGATCGTCGAAATATAGAACCACAGCGCAACATACAGGTGCTTCTGGCGGCGAATCGCCAGCGTCCAAAAGAAGTTGATGGCAAACACCACCCAGATGAGTGCGATCAGGATGTCGATCGGCCACTCTAGCTCTGCGTATTCTTTGCCTTGGGTGTAGCCAAGAGGCAGCGTGATCGCTGCTGCCACGATGATGGCTTGCCAGCCGTAGAAGTGCAGGCTCGACAGTAGGTCCGAGGCCATCCTCGACTTACAAAGCCGTTGGGTTGAGTAGTAGACGCCCGCAAAGAGCATGTTGCCAACGAACGCAAAGATCACCGCGTTGGTATGCAGCGGCCTGAGCCGACCGAAGCTCAGGAGGGGGGCGAAGTTCAGCTCTGGGAAGGCGAGCTGCGTCGCAATCAAGAGCCCAACGATCATGCCAATCAGGCCCCAAAACATCGAGGCCAGCATGAAGCGCCGGACAGAGACATCGTCGTACGTGATCCGTACCTCTCTCATGACCTAACTTCCTTTTCTGGGAGTGTCGCAGTGGGTGGCGCTGAGTGCTCCGAGTCATCGGATTCCAGCGGCAGCAAAGACAATCGGTCGGCGTATTCGTGGCTGCGCTTCAGGTACAGGAATCCGAACAGGAGTCCGGACCCAAGAACCAGCGCAGCGCTTACAAACAGCGTCAGATAAATCGCGTTCATGAGGATACCCCTTCGGCCAGCGCAAGCGGCGCGGGACTCCCACCAGGACGGGAGGTCTGCGTAGGCCGTTCCGGAGTGCTGCGTCGCAGACGCTGGGCACCCTCATCCGGTTCACGGAAGGAATACACCGTGACCGCAATCATCAGAAGTGAACTAATCGGCATCGCCAGCGCACAACGCAGCGGCGTCATCAGTCCTGCAAAGGACAGACCCAGAACCACGCTATTGTACAGTGCGGCCAGCCCCATGTTGCGCAAGATCACCCGACGCAGATAGTGCGCGGTGCGAAGGGTCTCGGCCATGGGTCCGATTCCGACTCCGGCAAAGTAGAAGTCGGCACGGGCTGGCAGCGTTGGACGATCAATCGCAGGAGTGCCCGCACACGCCGCAGCAGAGAACGCCAGCGCATCATTTATGCCATCGCCAATCATCAGCGTGTCGTGGGCTCCGCCATCGAGCTGTTCGACCAGCGCATGCTTCTGTTCTGGGGTAAGCTCCGCGTGAGCGTCGGAGATCGCCAGCTCTTTGGCAATCTGTTCGACTTTTTCGCGGCGGTCTCCGGACAAGATATGGAGCTGATATCCGGACTCGCGGAGGGACTGTACCTCTGCGCTGGCATCTTGGCACAGCTCTTCCCGCAGAGAGAATCGAGCGACTAGCGCACCGTCGCAGCTCAGCACCACATGGGAGTCTCCTTTGAGGTGTTCCAGGTCCGCCGGTTGCGTCAGGGCGAAGCGCGGGCGACCCAAACGATAGGTGTGCTCATTTCGACGCAGCTCTAGTCCTTCCCCAGCGCGCTCGCGGACTGCGGCAGCTTCCTCCCATGCCGGATGGTGGGGCAGGGCGGATAGCAGAGCGCGGCTGACCGGATGATTGGAGCGTGCCACCATTTGGAACAGCGCTTCGCGAGACTCTGTTGTCAGCTCTGTGAGGGTGCTATCCGATGACAGCACCAGCTTGCTGAGCGTCACCGTTCCGGTCTTATCCAGTAGGATCTTCTTCAGCCGCAGAGCGCGATCAAAAAACGAAGGGGTACGCACAAACAGACCACGTCTACGGAGTCTGGCCTGCGCCAGTTCATAGGCCAGTGGCGTGGCAATTCCGAGCGCGCACGGACAAGTCACGACCAGAACAGCGACCGCAACTTCCGTCGCTCGCAACACTCCCACTCGCGTCCACAGCGCAAACGCCAGCGCCGCCAAGGTCAGCACACTCGCGACATAGTATCGGCTGAGGTGATCCCAGAAATCCGCCGGTCGTGCGGAGGCAGAGGCAGATTCCGGTGAGGAGTTCGCCTGGGCTCGCAGCTCCCCAGGTAGAGGATTGTCCAGCGCGGAGGAACAGAGCAGATCACGGAGTCTTGATGCAGAAAACGGCTCCAACGCTCGCAGTCGCACGGCTGCCTCTCCGCGATTGTGGGCGCCTGCGGCAATGGTGTCGTGTAGCTGATAGCGTACCGGGGTTGACTCGCCCATGATCCAGTCGAGCGAAAACTCTCCGCTGGGATCGAGCAACTGGGCCTGCACTGGCAACAGCTCGCCCGGCGCGCAGAGCAGCACATTCCCTTGCTGTAGGTTGGCCGCAGGAAGGAGTGCCAGTTGGTGGTGCTTGCTGCCATCGCTCGCCGCCGTCTCTGTGACCGTGCGAACCAGCAGCCCGTCTACCGTGTCGTCGTGAAGGAGTCGCTGCCGGTTGTGGCTGGCCAGCCGTCGCTGTAGCAGTCTTCCAAGCAGCATCAGCGTAATGAAGATGCACAGGGTATCGAAGTAGGCAGAGCGTCCTTCGACCGCAAAGAACGACCACGCACTGCCCGCGTACGTCAATAGGATTCCTAGCGCGATCGGGACATCCATGTGCAGGATGCGTCGGCGGAGCGCCAGCCATGCGCTGCGGAAGAACACGGTGCCGCCGATCAGCACCGTCGCTGTGGCCAAGACAAATCCGCCGATTGCAAACAGTCGATACAGCGAGGCATCCGTGGCTTTCGACAGCCCGAAGTACTGCGAAAAAGCGAAGATCATGCTGTTCATGGCCATCGCCGCGCACAGGCCCAGCCGCAATACCAAATCGTCCAGCGGCGCATCGCTGGCCTTTTGCGCGGGCCCGGTGCGATAGCCGAGCGACTCTGCTTCCTCAACAAACTGCTCGACGGCAGCTTGACCCTGGGTGGTACCGCCGGAGTCGTTCCGACGGTAGCTTAACTCGATGCGTCCGATGGCCGGATTGATCTCGATCGAAGCGGCACCTGGATGACGTAGATACAGCTTTTCCAGCAGCCACACACACGCCGCGCACTCCAGTCCTTGGACGTCCATGCGCAGCGGCACCAGCGCGCTTCCACCGGCCCTCTGCTCTGCTTGTTGGAACGTTTGGGTCAGCCACAGCCGCTCGGGGTGTGGCGTGGCGCTGCGATCCCCGACGGCTGAGAGTCTGGTGTCACCACGCAGACGATAGAAGCCATCGAGCCCAGCCGCGGACACCAGAGCGTGAGCTGCCCGACAGCCGACGCAGCAGTACGGACCATACGGAACTCCGTCTGGCGTGGGCGTGTTGCAGTGTGGGCAAACAGTGGGAGCGGTCATGGCCGCCCTGGCTCCTTGGTTTCGGGGTTTCGCGACGTCTGTGCCGCGACGCTTTGCATCATTCGGATAGCAAGGGCTTTGCCAAGCCGAGTCAGCAACGGGAGCGCTTCGCAAGCAGCGAGGACTGTTCCAATTGGGTACAGTGGTTTGGCGATCTGACTGTTCCGAATCGGCACATTGCCCCATCCCACTGCCGACCATCGTCTGATAGAGTACGCGCTTGTCGATGCTGGCCTCACTTCGTCCGCGCCATTACCACTTGCTGAGCGATGGAGAGCTGCGTCAGCTCTTGCCGGTGCTGGGTCATCTCCGAGAGCGGCGGGCGATGCTCCTCGACGAGTTTTTCAAGCGCTATGTCTCGCACTTCGGGTCACAGGTGACGCTCGGTTGGCGCGACTTTTCGGAGCTATACGGTCGTGATCTCGACGCCATGGTCACTCACCTGGGCGACTGCGATATGGAAGACTTTGCCGCCGAGATTCGAGCGCTCGGCGTGATGCTGTGCGAGCGAGGAGTCCCGTTTGCCGAGCTGATTTCGTCGCTGCACCTGCTTGAGGAGAGCGTGGGCATCGTGCTGGGACCACTGGTGGCACGCGGTGAACTACCGGGGCGGTTGTTTCAGATCTTCGACAAGCTCAGCCACTGCCGCATCATCGTGCTCGCGAGCGCCTACTTTGCCGAGCAGTCCTCTGCGGCAGCGCTCCGTCTGCGCAACCTGGCCAACGCCGAGGAATCGGACTTGACCGTGCAGAAGTTTTCGTCGCTGGTTGGTAGAAGTGAGGCCATGCGACGACTCACCAGTCAGCTTGCGGCGGCGGCAAGTAGCCCGACTGGGGCAGTCCTTCTCGTTGGTGAGAGTGGCACCGGCAAAGAGCTGGCGGCGCGTGCCCTGCACGAGCGGAGTCGGGGCGACAAGCGACCGTTTATTGCCGTCAACTGCGCGGCGTTGCCTCGGGAGCTGATCGAAAGCGAGTTGTTCGGCCACCGTCGTGGGGCGTATACCGGCGCGCAGCATGAGTACGGCGGGCTGGTCCGTGCCGCTTCCACCGGAACGCTATTTCTCGATGAGATCACCGAAATGGCCGTGGAAGTGCAGGCCAAGCTGCTGCGCGTTCTCGAAGAGCGAGTGGTTCGTCCCGTCGGTGCAGAGAGTGAGATTGCCGTCGACTTCCGTTTGATTGCCTCGACCAACCGTGATCCCCAGAAGGCCGTCGCTGCGGGCCTCCTGCGTGAGGACTTGTACTACCGAATCAGCGCCTTTCGCATCGACCTGCCCACGCTGCGAGAGCGACGCGGCGACATTCCGCTCCTGGTGCACCACTTCGCCGAGCTGTTTGCTGCCCGGGGTCTGCGGGCCATCTCGACACTCGACGGTCCGGCTCTACGGGCGCTGTCGACGTATAACTGGCCGGGCAATGTCCGTGAGCTACGCAATGCCATCGATTTTGCACTGACCGTCGGCACGGGAGCTGTGCTGACACGCTCCGATTTGCCACCCCACGTTCTGCGCGGGGCCGAGCCTGATGTCGATTCCGAGCTGGATCCACCCGCGACCGGGGTGCCCGAGCAGGCACCGGTGACTCGACCCAGTTCGTCGGCGAGCCCGACGAGTGCGGCGGACGCCATTCCGACGCTGGAAGAGTCCGAGCGGGAGCTGATTCAGCGGGCGCTCCGTGTCACGGGTGGGAACAAGCTGCAAGCGGCGCGTCGGCTCGGCATCTCACGGCATCGTCTCTACGACAGCTTGCGTCGCTTCGGCCTGGAATAACGACTCGCGGCAGTGTACCCAATCGGTACAGTCCACTGTTTCCACGCCACGGCGGAGGTGCCAGCCGATCCGGCTGCGTGACCACGGTTCCCACGGGCGCTGGGGGTTATGAAAGCGATGTTGGCCGAAGTCTTGCAAGGGTCCAAGGTCCATGGGCCAGCCCCCCAAACCGTTGCCTGCGGAGGCAACGATCTCCAGCACGATGATCGAGCAGCATCACCTCATAGAGAGGCTGCTCGGTCGGCTGACCCAGGCGGTCTTGCACATGACTGCGCCTGAAGATCGGGCGGCTTCGCGGCGGCTCCTGTTGCGCTTGCGAAAGAATTTGTACGCGCACATGGACCTGGAAGACGGCCTGTTGTTTCGGGAGTTCGAGTCCCAAAGTGGACTGCTTGAAGAGGGGCCCACGGCGACGCTGCGTCGAGAACACGAGGTGCTACGGGGGCGCCTGGATGAGCTGCTGGCGGAGTGGAAGACGGCCTCTGTCTCCGCACTGAGCCGTCATTTGGCGGCGTTTGGAGCTCTGTACACCGACCATTGTCGACGTGAAGACGTGATGTATGGAATCTGCGAGCGGCTGCTATCTCCGGAGCAGTCCGCCAAGGCGAAGTCTCTGCTCCAGAGTCGTGGGAGTTCCGCTCTTACGGATAGCAAACGGAAACCTTCCTAACAACCGCTGTGAGCGTCTGCGGACTGCCTCAGAATCGAATATCTCTCCGCAGCTCCGCGACCCCGATTCCGGCTGTGTGTGGTGGTCGTCCGATGCCTGACCTGCCACGACCCGCGATGAACCCCACCACGTGGCTCGATGCCACCGAGAATTAAGATCCTCTCGACGAAAAGAGGGGCCTTGGTAGGGGTTCGTCTAACAGAATTCATCGCGGAGTAGCTGTGATGACCTTTGAACACCTAAA
>ERZ724510.1832-NODE-1832-length-11593-cov-5.862888_pt1 | contig 11593 bp, 11 predicted proteins | sample MGYA00376043_ERZ724510 | MGnify/ENA primary metagenome ERZ724510 (study PRJEB28724, sample SAMN07190888) | wastewater metagenome | isolation source: influent of sewage treatment plant in Hong Hong | place: USA: Christiansburg, Virginia | collected 2016-03-01 ... | reverse complement strand
GCATCTTATGATGGTCATCATGACGACTGCACAGCCCACTCCCTCTCTCTCTTCCCCATCTCCCGTGACGGCCAGCGCCGCTGCGCTCACGCCCGCTGACTATCTGATCAAAATTTTGAACGCTCGCGTCTACGACGTGGCCGTGGAGTCGGCGTTTGAAGAGGCCAAAAACCTCAGCCGCCGCCTGAAAAACCAAGTGCTCTTGAAGCGCGAAGACCAGCAAGCCGTGTTCAGCTTCAAGCTGCGTGGTGCCTACAACAAGCTGGCGCATCTCAGCCCCGAGCAGCGCCAACGCGGCGTGATTTGCGCCTCGGCGGGCAACCACGCACAGGGCGTGGCCTTGGGTGCCAGCAAATTGGGCTGCCGCGCCGTGATCGTGATGCCCACCACCACGCCTCAAGTCAAGATTGATGCCGTGCGCAACCTGGGCGGTGACGCAGCGCAAGTCGTGTTGCATGGCGACAGCTACTCCGATGCCTATGCCCACGCAGTGACGCTGGAACAACAGCAAGGCCTGACCTTCGTCCACCCGTTTGACGACCCCGATGTGATCGCCGGGCAAGGCACCATCGCCATGGAGATGCTGCGTCAGCATCCGGGGCAGCTGGATGCTGTGTTCGTCGCCATTGGCGGCGGAGGGCTGATTGCCGGTGTGGCTAATTACATCAAGGCCGTACGCCCCGGCATCAAGGTGATCGGCGTGCAGATGAACGACTCGGACGCGATGATTCAATCTGCCCACGCGCACCACCGGGTCACGCTGCCCGATGTGGGTTTGTTCTCGGACGGCACCGCAGTGAAGCTGGTTGGCGAAGAAACCTTCCGCGTCGCGCATGCGCTGGTCGATGAGTACATCACCGTGGACACGGACTCGGTGTGCGCCGCCATCAAAGACATTTTTGTGGACACGCGCAGCATCGTCGAACCCGCAGGCGCTTTGGCTGTGGCGGCAATCAAACAGTATGTGACCACGCACCACACTGAAGGCGAGACCTACGCCGCCATCTTGTGCGGTGCCAACATGAACTTTGACCGCCTGCGCTTCGTGGCCGAGCGCGCTGGCGTGGGCGAGGAAAGCGAAGCCCTGTTGGCCGTGACCATTCCCGAAGCGCGCGGCAGTTTTCGGCGATTTTTAGAGCTGATCGGCAACTTGCCGGGCGGCCAGCGCAATGTGACCGAGTTCAATTACCGCATCAGCGATGAGGCCAAAGCACACGTCTTTATTGGCCTGACCACGCACGGCAAGGGCGAAAGCGAGTTGTTGGCGGGCAAGTTCCGCGAACACGGTTTCGGGGCGCTGGACTTGACTCACGACGACTTGGCGCAAGAACACATCCGCCACATGGTGGGCGGCCATTCGACGCTGGCGCAAGATGAACGCCTGCTGCGCTTCACCTTTCCCGAGCGTCCCGGTGCGCTGCTCAAGTTCCTGAGCCTGATGCAGCCGGGCTGGAACATCAGCCTGTTTCACTACCGCAACCAAGGCGCGGACTACGGGCGAATTTTGATTGGCCTGCAAGTTCCCCCTGCTGATCATCAGGATTTCAGGGCGTTTTTGGACACCTTGGGTTACGCTTGTGTAGAAGAGACCCAAAATCCGGTGTACCGCATGTTCTTACAAAGTTAAAAAACCGCTGAGTGTTGTCAAGAAAATATCGAGGATTGCAAGCTAAAGTACCGACACTAACAGCCATGCGCCTGCTGCCCTCCACGTGAAAAAACTCATGACACTCTTCAGCTGGTTCAAACCTAAGTCGGGCACGCATCCTGGGCGCGAGCCGGGGCACCGCCCTGTGGTCAACACACCGGCCAAAGTGGCGGATTACGCGCCCAGCCAGATCAACGATCACAGCGCTGATCGGCTCAAAACTGAGCGTGCCAAGATGCGTGAGCAGCTCTACTCCGTGGTACGCGAGTCGATGGTTCGGGTCGGCATCTTGTCCAGTAACTTCAAGTTCAAAGTTCTGGCGACCGACCCGAAGGGGTTGCGCTTCATCGTGATGATGGATTTGCCCGAGGCATTTGGCGCAGACATTTCACAGCTTGCTGAGATTGAGCCGGTAATTTGCCGCACCGCCAAAGTCCGGCACAACATCATCGTGTCGGCGGTGTACTGGCGAGCAGATGTGCCCGTGCCCACAGGACGTGCACCCGCCCCCGCTGCATCGACAACAGCAGCGCCATCTCCAACACCCGCGCCCGTCGCCACACCTGCACCCACCCCGGCGGTTTCTGCCCCACCGACTACACCAGACAAGCCCGGCTTCGAGCCAGTGCTAGCTGACGAAGTGTCCGCGTTGAGGCGTGTGTTGGCAGCGGGTGGTTCCGCTGCGCCAATGGAGCCCAGCACCAACCCAGCTTTGCTGACAGGCTACGAAAACACCGAGATCATCGAATCTGAAATGCCCGCCGACCAAGACCAGCAGGCCACACTGGTTCAACACGAACCGGAAGATGACCCGTATCCGCTGCTCAGCCCCACGCAGTATGGTGATTTGCGCTGAGTCAGCAGCACCACGAATCAGCGTTTGACGGGGGGCAAGTCCAGCACCATGCTGGCAGCCCCTGCGGCAGTTCCCCCCAAACGAGCGCGGCGAGGTTCAACCGCTTGCAGCGTCAAGTCGCCTTCTAAGCTGGCACCGACGCGGTAGGGTTTGGCAGGCTTGCCATCAATCGAGATCAGCGCAGCGCCGCCCTCAGAGCGCCCTGCCACCACGCCCAGCAAGGCGTAACGGCTGGCCGCATTGACCACCGGCATCGTCGGTGACACCTGCGTCACCGCACCCAACACCCGCCCGACTGCGCCCGCATCAGCGCTGGGTTCATTCGTGGAGATGGCCGCAGCGGGCGGTGCGGTGACCGCTGTACCCACACTGGCACGCAAGCCCCACCACGCGGCGCTGGCAGCCGCCAGCGTCCAAACAACCAGCGTGATACCACGCGACCACCACTTGATTTGCGAGTTTGTCACCATCGGATGATTATGATGGAAGCGAACGACAGACCTACAGGCTCCCTCATGACCTCCCGTATTTCCTCTTTTTGTCACGCACGCTTGACCGCTGCCCGCCGCTCCACCGCGCGCGGCTTCACCCTGATTGAATTGATGGTGGTGCTGGTCATCATTGGCGTGCTGGCTGCGCTGATCGTGCCCAACGTGCTCGACCGCGCTGACGATGCCCGCGTCACCGCCGCGCACACCGACGTGACCAACGTCATGCAAGCGCTCAAGCTCTACAAGCTCGACAACCAACGCTATCCCACCGCCGACCAAGGCCTCCAAGCCCTGATCGCCAAGCCCAACAGCGGCCCGATTCCTGGCAACTGGAAGCCTTACCTCGAAAAACTGCCCAGCGACCCGTGGGGCCGCCCGTACCAGTACCTCAACCCTGGCGTGAAGGGCGAAATTGATGTGATGTCCTTCGGCGCAGACGGCCAATCCGGTGGCGAGGGCAAGAATGCGGACATCGGCAGCTGGCAATAAGCCACGCCGCCACGCCCACGGTTTCACGCTGATTGAACTGCTGGTGGTGATGGTCATCATCGCCATCGGCACGGCGGGGGTGGGATTGGCGATGCGCGACTCATCGTCCACCACGCTGGAGCGCGACGCACAGCGGCTGGCGGCGCTGCTGGAAGGCGCGCGCATTCAGTCTCGCGCTGCGGGCGTGCCAGTGATATGGCGCGCCACGCCAGAAGGCTTTGTGTTTGACGGCCTGCCCTCCGCATCTAACAGCGGCCCCGCCAGCACGACAGCCCAGCCTCAGCGTTGGCTCCATGACGGCACCACGGCCAGCGGCTCCGGCACGCTGCAACTGGGGCCAGAACCCATGATTGACCCGCAATCTGTCACGCTCATCAACACCAGCGCGCCCGGCCAAGCCCTGCGCGTGGCCACCGACGGCCTGCACCCCTTCACCGTGCAAAGCGCGGACGCGGCTCCCGTTGCCAGCCCCTGAACCGCCGCCGCTCGCCGCTCTTTTTTTGCGCATGAATCTCACCTCGGTCAGCCCCGCACGTCTGCACATCACACGGCCCGCACAGCGCGCGCACGGCTTCACCTTGATTGAAGTGCTGGTGGCGCTGGGCATTGTGGCCATCGCGCTCAGCGCCGGACTGCAAGCCACCTCCGCGCTGACCCACAACGCACTGCGCCAGTCCGACATCTTGCTGGCCCACGTCTGCGCGGAAAACGAGCTCATCAAAACCCGCCTATCGCGGCAAATGCCCAGCGTGGGCGAAAGCAGCGTCACCTGCGAACAAGCCGGGCGCAGCTTTGACCTGACCTTGAACGTGCAGCCCACGCCCAACCCGTCGTTTCGCCGCGTGACGGCCCGCGTGGTGCAAGAGGGCAATCCGGTGCTGAGTCTCTCCACCATCGTGGGCCGCTACTGATGCGCTCGCCCGACCTGATCGCTTCTATGTCACCCGCCACGCCCGCCCGCTGCGCGCCCAGTCCGCACTCACGCCGACGCGGCTTCACCTTGATTGAGCTGCTGGTGGCGCTGGCCGCGCTGTCGCTGTTGGCCGTGATGAGCTGGCGCGGCTTGGACGGCATGAGCCGCGCCCAAACCGTGACCCAAGCCCGCGCCGACGAAGTGCTGACGCTGCAAACCGGCCTCGCGCAGTGGAAAGCTGACTTAGACGCCATCGCCACCACCAACCACATCACCAGCTTGGACTGGAACGGCCAAGCGCTGCGCATCACCCGGCGCGGCAGCGCCTCGGCCAGCGACGCGCTGCGCGTGGTGGCCTGGACACGCCGCGCCGATGCCCAAGGCCAATGGCTGCGCTGGCAATCGCCGCCCGTCGTCACACTGCAAGACTGGACGCTGGCCTGGACGCAAGCCGAACGCTGGGCGCAAAACCCCAGCGATCCCGACAAAAAACGGGAAATCGCTGTGCTCGGGCTGGAAAACTGGCAGTTGTTTTACTTCCGCAACGACGCTTGGAGCAACCCACTGTCCAGCAGCGGCACCACAGCCGGAACCACCACCACCGCCATCAATCCCGACTTGCCCGACGGCGTGCGCGTGGTGCTGACGCTGCCGCCCGGCTCAGCCTTGAGCGGCAAGATCACGCTGGACTGGGTGCAACCCGCCACCGGAGGCGCGAAATCATGACGCGCCAACGCCAACGCCAACGCGGAGCCGCGCTGCTGCTGGCCATGCTGACCGTGACCTTGGTCGCCACCTTGAGCGCGGCGGCGCTGTGGCAGCAATGGCGCAGTGTGGAAGTCGAAAGCGCCGAACGCGCCCGCGTGCAATCGGGCTGGATTTTGAATGGCGCGCTTGATTGGGCCCGCCTCATCTTGCGCGAAGATGCCCGCACCGGCGGAGCCGACCATCTGGCCGAACCTTGGGCCGTGGGGCTGCAAGAAGCGCGGCTGTCCACCTTCTTGTCTACCGATGCCACCAGCGTGGACGACCCCGCACAAGACGCATTTTTGTCCGGGCAAATCACAGATCTGCAAGGGCGGCTGAACGTCAACAACTTGATTGAAGACAACAAGCTCTCGGCCACCGCGCAACAAGCCTTCAGCCGCCTGTTTCGTCTGCTCGGTCTGCCGCCCAGCGAGCTGACGCTGTTGACCACGCAACTGCTGCTGGCCCAAAAGGGCAACGATGGCAACGGCAGCAGCGTTGGCGTGCCGCTGCGGCCGCAACGGGTCGAGCAACTGATCTGGCTGGGACTGAGCCCGCAAACCGTGGCCCTGCTGCGCCCTTACGTCACCATGCTGCCCGAGCGCACCACGCTCAACGTCAACACCGCCAGCGCCGAAGCCTTGTACGCCGCCATTGACGGCTTGAGCCTGGCCGACGCTCAGCGACTGGTGGCAGCGCGGGCCAACAGCCACTACACCAGCTTGGGCGATGCGGCCAAAGTGGTGTCTGGCGTGGACAGTGGCAGCAACAGCGGCCAACTCTCGGTCAGCTCGCGCTTTTTTGAAGTGCGTGGGCGGCTGCGCATCGAACGCAGCGTGGTCGAAGAGGTGTCGGTGGTGCAGCGCGACGGCCTGACGGTGCGCACGCTGTGGCGCGAACACGGCATTGCGCCCTTGGTTGCGCCCTCCTGATTACTGCGCCACGCCGCACTCCATCGCGACACATCACCTCTCTACAATGCGCGACACGACCCGCCCATGAGCACCTTGATCATCACTTTGCCCCTGACCCCAGGGGATGCCAGCACCCGCTACAGCCACGCTTCGAGCCCTGACGGGCAAAGCGTGGCCGCGTCTGCCGTGGCCACCGCCGCCACCTTGCCCGATGCAGGCCGAGGTGTGGACGAAACCGTGGTCATCGTGCCCGTGGCTGCGCTGTCGTGGCAGCGTGTGGAACTGCCGCCAGGCATCGGCCCTGGCAGCCCGCGCCTGCGCGCCGTGCTGCAAAGCCTGCTGGAAGATCGCCTGCTGGACGACCCCGACACCCTGCACTTGGCGCTGGAGCCCGGTGCGCGTGCCGGTCAAGCCGCTTGGGTGGCGGTGTGCGAGCGCGCTTGGCTCAGCCAACATCTGCACACACTGGAAGCCGCCGGACACCCAGCCAGCCGCATCGTGCCCGAGTTCGCACCCCACGCGGGCGAGCTGCGCGTGCAAGTGCTGGGTGAGTCCGAGTCTTCCGCGCAGATGGTGCTGAGCGGCGACGGCGTGGTCGGTGGCGTGGCCCGCTTGCCGCTGCACGCCGACACGCTGGGCACCGCCTTGGGCGCAGCCGGTCTGCCCGACAACGCCGAAGTGCTGGCCGAACCCGCCATCGCCGCCCTGACCGAACAACTGTTGCACTGCAAAGTGCGCCTGCAACAAGCCGCACAACGCCACGTGCAGTCCACGCAAACGCCGTGGGATTTGGCGCAATTTGACTTGGCCAGCACGGGCCGCATCCGACTGGTCAAGCGCTTGGCCGGTGCGGCGCGTGAGTTCGGGCGTGCCCCGGCTTGGCGGGCGGCGCGCTGGGGTTTGGTGTTGCTGGCGCTGGCGCACTTGGTGGGCTTGAACGCATGGGCCTGGCAAGAATCTGCCCGCTGGCAAGCCAAAAGAGAGCTGATCACCCGCACGCTGACGCAAACCTTCCCCGGCGTGAAAGTGGTGGTCGATGCGCCGGTGCAAATGGCGCGTGAAGTGGCGCTGCTGCGCCAAGCCACGGGCGCGCCCTCGAACCGCGACCTCGAAGCCATGCTCAGCGCCGCAGGCAACGCGCTGCCCGCAGGCCGCAGCGCCAACGCGCTGGACTACACCGCAGGCGAGCTGCATCTGAAAGGCCTGAACCTGAGCAGCGCCGAACTCAATGAACTGAGCGAGCGCCTGCGCCCGATGGGCTACAGCGCCCGCAGCGAAGGCAGCAACAGCTTGCTGATCCAAACGGAGTCCGCCCGATGAGCAGCAAGTCCTCCTTGGCCGCCACTTTGAAGCTGCCCGCCGTGCAAGCCCAATGGGAACACGCCACCCCGCGTGAACGCACGCTGGTACTGACCGCCGCTGCCGTCGTGGTACTGGCGCTGCTGTGGTGGCTGACGCTGGCCCCGGCGCTGCGCGTCTGGAAACAAAGCGACACCCAACAGCAAAGCCTGGATGCCCAGTTGCAAACCATGCAAAGTCTGCAAGCCCAAGCGCAGGCACTGCAAAGCCGCCCGGTTCTCAGCCCTGACGATGCGGCCAAGGCGCTGGAAGGCTCGGTCGCCACCCTGGGCTCGGGCGCACGCCTGACCATCACCGGCGACCGCGCCACCTTGAATCTGCGCAATGTGCCCGCTGGTGCACTCAGCGCATGGCTGGCGCAAGCGCGGCTCAACGCCCGCGCCCTGCCTGTCGAAGCGAAGTTGGTGCGCGCCGCAGCGCCTGCCGAAACCACGCCAGCCGCAGCGCCGTCCATGCCACTGCGCCCAATCGCCGGAGCCTTGCCGCTCCCGCCCGGTGCCATGCCCGCTGCCGCTGTACCCAGCCCACCCCCTGCCGCCGCACCGACGGGGCCGAGCTGGGATGGCTCGCTGGTGCTGGCCCTGCCGCCTCGTTGACCCGGCTCTCGCCGCCCCTTCGCATGGCCCGCCGCAACACCGCCCCGTCACTGTCGCCACTGCGCCGCCCGCCTTGGGCTTGGGCGTTGGCGGGTGCACTGCTGGGTTTGATGCTGACGCTGGTGCTGCAAGCTCCGGCGCGTTGGCTGGGCTCGCTGCTGGCGCTGCTCAGCCATGACCAAGTGATGCTGGCCGAAGCACGCGGCAGCGTCTGGACGGGCTCGGCCCGCCTGCAACTGACGGGCGGCGCAGGCAGCCGCGACCAATCAGCCCTGCCGGGTCGCATCCAATGGCAATTGCGCCCGCGCTGGACGGGCCTGGGCCTGCAACTGGGTGCCGACTGCTGCACCACCTCGCCCTTTGACATCGCACTGACCCCACACTGGGGCGGCGGGCTGATCACCGTCAACGATCCACCCAACCCCACGCCGAGCCACTGGCCCGCCGCGCTGCTGATCGGCTTGGGCGCGCCGTGGAATACGCTGCAAGTTGAGGGGCAGTTGCTGCTCAACACCCGCCAACTGAGCCTGAATTGGGCTGAAGGCCGCCCCACCTTGGGTGGCAGCGCCGAATTGCAGGCGCTGGGCGTGTCGTCGCGCCTGTCCACGCTCAAACCTATGGGCAGCTACCGCATTCAACTGCACGGCGGAGCCAGCCCGACGCTGGATGTCAGCACCATCGAGGGCAGTTTGCAACTGTCAGGCTCGGGGCGCTGGGTTGGCCCGCGTCTGCACTTCACTGGCGAAGCCAGCGCCGCCCCAGATCGGGAAGCCGCGCTGTCCAACCTGCTCAATATTTTGGGGCGGCGCAAGGGTGGCCGCACCGTCATCACTGTAGGCTGACACCGCCATGCCCCACCGCTTTGTTGCCCTTCTTGCAAGCCAACTGACCATGCCTTTCGCACCACACACGCCACGCCACCTTCGCCACGCCGTTCCCGCACACTTGCCGCGTCAGGTGCTGCCCAGCTTGGTGCTGACGGCGGTGCTGAGTCTGGCCGCCGGGCCGCTGCACGCTCAGCACAGCCTGCGCCAAGGCGAACCCATCACGCTGAACTTTGCTGGTGCAGAAATCGAAGCCGTGGCCCGCACGCTGGCCACGCTGTCGGGGCGCACGGTGGTGGTCGATCCGCGCGTCAAAGGCACCATCACCTTGGTGACGGAACAACCCATTGCCCCCGCTGCCGCCTGGAACCAATTTTTGGCACTGCTGCGTTTGCAGGGCTACACGATGGTTGAATCTGCCGGGCTGTACAAAGTGCTGCCCGAGGCCGAGGCCAAGCTGCAAGGCGGCGCAGTCTCGTCCAGCGCCACCAGCAGCAACGCCAACGTGGCGGGCAACCAACTGGTGACGCGCATCATCCCGCTGCACCACGAAACCGCCAATAACTTGGTGCCCGTGCTGCGCCCGCTGATCAGCCCCAACAACACCATCAACGTCAACCCCGGCACCAACGCGCTGGTCATCACCGATTACGCCGACAACTTGCAGCGCATTGAGCGCATCGTCGCTGCGATGGACGTCTCCAACGCCACCGATTTGGAAGTGGTGCCGCTGCGCAACGCCATTGCCACCGACCTCGCGCCGCTGGTGCTGCGCTTGATCGAGTCCGGCAGCTCCGCACCCGCTGCGGGCCAAGGTCAGGCCGACACGCTCTACAAAACCACCGTGCTGGCCGAGCCGCGCAGCAACTCGCTGATCTTGCGCGCCGCCAACCCGGCGCGGCTGGCGCTGGTCAAGGCGCTGGTCGCCAAGCTCGACCAGCCCAACACCCAAAACGGCAATGGCAACGCGGGCAACATCTACGTGGTGTATTTGAAGAACGCCGATGCCACCAAGCTCGCCACCAGCTTGCGGGCGGCCATGTCGGGCACCGGGGCCAGCAGCAGCACCACCAGCGTGGCAAGCAACACGCCGTCTGCCACCAGTGCCACGTCCAGCACCACCACCAGTTCGTCGAGCACCAGCAGCAGCAACCAACCTTCGACCGGCGGGCAAATTCAAGCCGACCCCACCACCAACTCGCTGATCATCACCGCGCCCGAGCCGCAGTACCGCCAATTGCGCGCCGTGATCGACAAGCTCGACAGCGCCCGCGCCCAAGTGCTGGTCGAGAGCTTGATTGTGGAAGTCAACAGCAACAAGGCCGCTGAATTTGGCATTCAGTGGCAAGGCGTGGTCGGCCAATTGGGCTTGGGCACCAACTTTGGCACGGGAGCCAGCAACTTGGCCACCTTGGCCACCAACATTGCCACCGGCAGCACCAGCACCACCGTCAGCAAAGGGCTGAACTTGGGCGTAGCCACCAAAATTGGCGGTAACTACGTGCTGGGCGCGCTGGGGCGCTTGCTGGACGAAAGCGGCACCGGCAACGTGCTGTCCACACCCAATTTGCTGACGCTGGACAACGAAGAGGCCAAGATCGTCATCGGGCAAAACGTGCCGTTCGTGACCGGCTCCTACACCTCGACCAGCTCATCGACCAGCAACCCCTTCCAAACCATCGAACGCAAAGACGTGGGCTTGACCTTGAAAGTGCGCCCGCAAATCAGCGAAAACGGCACCGTCAAGCTGACGATTTACCAAGAAGTGTCCAGCGTGGATGCCTCCACCAAGAGCAACGCCAACGGCCCCACCACCAACAAGCGCTCGATTGAATCGAACGTGCTGGTCAATGACGGAGCCATCATCGTGCTGGGCGGCTTGCTGCAAGACGAGTACTCGGGCTCCAAAGAGCAAGTGCCCGGTTTGGGCAATGTGCCGGTGTTGGGCAACCTGTTCAAAAGCGAAACGCGCAGCCGCACCAAAACCAATTTGATGGTGTTCTTGCGCCCCACCGTGATCCGCAACCCGGAAACCAGCAACGCGCTGACGATGGACCGCTACGACCTGATGCAAACCGAGCAAAAGAGCAACGCGCCCCAAGCCAACCCGATGCTGTCGGTGTCGGAAGCCTTCGTGCTGCCCGACCTGAGCAACCGTGGCGAGCGCAAAACCGAAGTCGCCCGCCCCCTGACCGAAGTGCCCGCCACACGCTGACACCCCATGCGCTACCCCCTGCCCTACGCCTTTGCCCGCACCGCCCAACTGCTGCTGGAGGACGACGGCTCGCGCCTCACGCTCTGGCACCACCACCAGCCCGACTGGTGCGCCGTGGGCGAAGTGCAGCGCAAATTTGCCACCGACGCGCTGACCTTGACCCGCACCGACGCGGCCACGCTGGCCCAGCGCATCAGCAGCGCCTATGCCCAAGGCGAATCCAGCGCCGCCGCCGTGGTCAGCGAAGTTGAAAGCGATGCCGATTTAAGCCGCATGATGCAAGAGCTGCCCGCCGTCGAAGACTTGCTGGAAAACAGCGACGACGCGCCCATCATCCGCATGTTGAACGCGCTGCTCACGCAAGCCGCCCGCGACGGGGCCAGCGACATCCACATTGAGCCTTACGAACGCACCTCCAGCGTGCGCTTTCGGGTGGACGGCACGCTGCGCGAAGTGGTGCAGCCCAACCGCGCCCTGCACGCCGCGCTGATCTCGCGCCTGAAGATCATGGCCGACCTCGATATCTCCGAAAAGCGCCTGC
>ERZ724510.1813-NODE-1813-length-11655-cov-4.019483_pt1 | contig 11655 bp, 8 predicted proteins | sample MGYA00376043_ERZ724510 | MGnify/ENA primary metagenome ERZ724510 (study PRJEB28724, sample SAMN07190888) | wastewater metagenome | isolation source: influent of sewage treatment plant in Hong Hong | place: USA: Christiansburg, Virginia | collected 2016-03-01 ... | reverse complement strand
GTTTCCGAGATCATGCTGCGCCTCCTCGCCGAAAAATAACGCCATGACGGGTCATCCTCAGCATCCCAAGCTCCTGTCTCCTCTTCGCTTCGATCACTCGCGCCACGAGCTAGCGCTGATCGACCAGCTCAAGTTGCCCGGCAGCGAGGTCTGGCATCGCTATTCCGACCACCGAGCCGTCGCCGATGCCATCAAAGCGATGGTGGTGCGCGGGGCTCCTGCGATTGGCATCGCCGCCGCGTTTGGCGTCGTTCTCGGGGTGGCAGAAGGCGTTCCCATCGATGAGGTGGTGACGACTCTGCGAAAGACTCGTCCGACGGCGGTCAACCTGTTTTGGGCACTCGACCGGATGCAGCGTCGCGCCGCCGAGCTAGCGAACGCCACCCAACACGAGCTAATCGAGGCTCTTGCCGCCGAAGCCCAGGCCATCTGGGACGAAGATGTCGCGATGTGTCTGCGGATGGCCGAGCACGGCGCGCCACTGTTGCCGCCCGGCAACGTCCTGACCCACTGCAACGCAGGTGGACTGGCAACCGGAGGTTATGGCACCGCCGTCGGCGTCATTCGGACCGCGTTTGGTCAAGGCCACATTCGGGCGGTGTTCGCCGACGAAACACGACCCTTTCTGCAAGGTGCGCGACTGACTGCGTACGAGTTCCAACAAGCTGGCGTGCCGGTGACGGTGCTGTGCGACAACATGGCCGGTCACTTGATGGCGCGAGGCGAAATCCAAAGCGTGATCGTGGGGGCGGACCGAATTGCCTATAACGGGGATGTTGCGAACAAAATCGGCACGTACTCGCTGGCGGTGCTCGCCCAAGCCCACGGTATTCCCTTTTTCGTGGCGGCTCCGCGCTCGACACTCGACGCCAAAACGCCAAGTGGACAGGACATTCCCATCGAGGAACGAAGCAGCGAAGAGGTGGTTCGACTAGCCGGTGTACAACTTGCCCCACACGGAGTTCCCGCACGCCATCCAGCTTTTGATATAACGCCAGCGCGCCTTGTCACCGCGATCATTACGGATGCCGGTGTCGCAAGAGCGCCGTACGCAGACAGCCTGCGTGTGTTAGAAGCAGCCACGTAAAAGACAAAGTCTTTTGGCCTCACAACCGGAAATCCTGCAAAATCAATCTTTAAAAGGCCGACTCGCATCGGCTGTCTCAATCGTCGTGAGCCACTAGGTAAACGGGGAGGGTGTCTTGGAGAAACTGAAGGCTGGAGGGGAAACCTCCGCGTACTGTACGTCGTGTAAAGACATGCGACACCATGTGGTGGTGGCAATGAAGGGCGACGTGCCGGCCAAGGTCGAGTGTCTAAGCTGCCACAAGCAGCACATGTTCAAAGCGGGCCCACCGGGCACCAAGGTGGCCAAGCCTGCCGGAACGAAGGTTCGTGCAAAGAGTGGAACTAGGCCGGCAGCAGGCTCGGTTCCGGCGGTGAGTGGACCGAACCCGCTCGATACCATCTTGGCAACTCGTGGCACCGGCAGTGCCCGCAGCTATTCCCCGGCGGAGCGATACGCCGTCGGAGATTTGCTGTCTCATCCCAGCTTTGGCATGGGAGCAGTGACGGCAACGCCATCGCCGGGTAAGATGTCGGTGCTATTTCGTGACACCACCCGACTACTGCTCCATGAGCGAACGCCGGTGGTCGTTGCGCCAGCGGTCAAGCTCAGCCCACCGCCGCGACGCGAGGAATCGCCGACCGGCCCGGCGGAGCGACCGCCGAAAGTGAAGCCGCTGCTGTAAGACATTTTTCGTCGCGACCGAGCGTGTATGCCGCGCAAGGCCATGGTAGGCTTTCGCGCTGGTGAGCATAGCGACGCGAGTCACGCTTCTGACGGTCCTCTTGGTGACGCTGGCTCTCGGCGTCTATGGGTCGCTTAGTATGCGTGGCCGTCGGGCCGAACGAACAGCGGATCTGGAACGGCAGACCTGGCTATTTGGCTCAGCGCTCAAGGTCGCACTCGAGGCTGCGGTTCAGGACGGTCTCTATGAGGATCTGCATCGCTTGATCGAGCGCATGCAGGCCGCCGAACGCAACATTGAAGTTGCGTATTTGGACTTGCTTCAACCGGGCGAGGATGCGGTGTTTGCTCCACCGTCGAGCAACGCCCCCAAGTCTGCCGAGCAGGCGTTCCGTCCACCGAGTCCCGATGCCGGTCGCGAAGAGCGCCGTCGCCGCGTCGAAATCACCCGCCAGCCACACGGTGAACACCTCTACATCAGCGGTCGCGAGGTGTATGCGTACACGCTGCCGATCCACGACAGCAAACACCGAATGGTGGCGATCATCGATCTCGTGCGCGACAAAAGCGAGCTCGAGCAAGAAATGCTGCGGGCGACACGCGATGTAGTGATGACGCTGGGAGGCCTGGCGGCACTGCTGGCGATCTTGGTCAGTCTGACGGTCCGACAAGAGTTTTCGGCTCCGCTGTTACGGCTCGTCGGAGGCATCGATGAAGTCACTCGGGGCGACTACACCGGGGCAATTTTGCGGGAGCGCAACGACGAAGTTGGGCTACTGGCCGACCGATTCAATGAAATGACCGGCTCGCTGCGAGATGCCCGAAACGAAATCCTGGCTGGCGTCGACGCCAAGCTGCAGCTCGAACAACGGCTGCGTCACTCCGACAAGCTGGCGACGATCGGACAACTGGCCGCCAACATCGCGCATGAGGTCGGCACTCCGCTCAACGTCATCGGAGGTCGCGCTCGCGTCATGGCCCGTCGCGCCGAAGATCCGACTGCGGTGCAAAAAAACGCCGATATCATCGCGACGCAGGCCGAGCGGATCACCAAGATCATTCAGCAGCTTCTCGACTACGCCCGCCGCAAAGCCCCGGCTCGCAGCGATGTGGATTTGCGAAAGGTGTGTGCCAGTACGCTCGACTTTCTAGAAGTCCAGCTCACCACGCGGCATGTCATCGCTCAGCTTCATCCGTTCGCCGTACCGACACCGCCGCAGCCCGAGACGCATATCGAAGCGATGGTGAGAGGAGAAGCTCAGCCGGGAGCACTCAAACCGCCCGCCGCACCCATTGTCGTCGGAGACTCGGACCAGCTTCAGCAGGTGTGCCTCAACCTGTGCATCAATGCGATCCAGGCGATGCCAGAGGGGGGTTCGCTCGACCTACATCTAGAGGGCATCGTTCGCCGCAAGCCGGGTCTCGACAAGGCCCCGCCGGTGGCGTACGTGATGCTCGCAATCGCCGACACCGGCATTGGCATCGACGCGGGCGACCTGAATCGAATCTTCGAGCCGTTCTATTCCACCAAGACCCAAGACGGCAAGACCGGCAAAGATGGCCCATCGGGCAGCGGCCTCGGTTTGTCGGTGTCCGCCGGTATCGTCAAAGACCTCGACGGCTGGATCGAGTGCGAGCGACGTCAGACGGGTGGCACCATCTTCCGGGTCTTTTTACCGGCACCCGAGCGCGACGAACCGCTGGTCAGCCCGCAGCGCAGCAGACCGCCTGCCCGCCCACAGCCGAGCCCGTTGATCGAGGACAGCGAGGGCAATTCGTTTGAAGAGGCTCACGGCGACATGTTAAGTCAAGCTGAGACAAAATACTGATGGCCCAGCCTCCCAAGACCACGAGCAAGCTGCCACAGGTTCCACTGCAACCGGGCAAAGCAACGCCGCGCTCGCAACCACCTCCGCTACCCAGCGATGCGACGACGGAGCGTAACAGCCGTCAAACGGTGCTGGTGGTCGAAGACGACGCCGCAATGCGCGATTTGCTCGAGGACTCACTACGCGATGAAGGCTATCGAGTGGAGACAGCGGCGGGCGGTCATGCGGGCGTGGCGAGGGTCCAAAAAGGCGGCATCGATCTGGTCGTCACCGATGTGCGAATGCCGGATCTGGATGGACTCGACATGCTGCGTGAGATCAAGAGCGCACCGCTCGAACAACCCCCGCACGTCATCGTCATCACCGCGTTTGGATCGATCGACACCGCAATCAAGGCCGTTCGGCTGGGTGCACACGACTACATCACCAAGCCGTTTAACATGGAGACGCTGTTTCTTGCCGTCGAGAAGGCTCTGGCCGAGCGCGGCCTACGGCACGAAGTCTCCCGGCTGCGGCGCGAGGTCGAGCGACCCTATCAGTTCGACAACATCATCGGCCGCTCAGCACCGATGCAGGAAGTGTTTGGGCTGATTCGGCGACTGTCCGGTTCTTCGGTGAACGTGCTGATCACCGGGGAAAGCGGCACTGGCAAAGAGCTGGCCGCTCGGGCGATTCATTTTCACTCGTCGAGAGCCAAACAGCCGTTTGTGGCGGTCAACTGTGCCGCAATTCCCGATCAGCTCCTGGAATCGGAGCTGTTTGGTTACAAGCGGGGTGCCTTCACCGACGCTCGCAGCGACCGCGCCGGTCTGTTTGTCGAAGCCGATCAAGGAACGCTGTTTCTGGATGAAATCGGCGATCTGTCGCCGGCACTGCAAGCCAAGCTGCTCCGCGTTCTCGCTGAGCGCGAGATTCGCCCGCTCGGATCGTCACGACCCGAAAAAGTCGATGTCCGGGTGATCTCGGCGACCCACCAGGATCTCAGCCAAGGCATGCGCGCCGGGACGTTCCGCGAAGACTTGTACTATCGACTGAACGTGCTGCAGATCCACCTGCCACCGCTCCGAGATCGCTCCGAAGACATCATGCCGCTAGCCGAGCATTTTCTTCACAAGGCCCGAGAGCGGGGCGGCAAGCGCGTAACCGGAATCCATCCGCAGGCGACGAAGCTCCTGCTTTCGCACGGCTGGCCGGGCAACGTCCGCGAGCTGGAAAACAGCATCGAACGAGCGGTGGCGCTGTGTGAAGGCTCGCAGGTGATGGCGCATGATCTGCCTCCGCAGCTTCGCGAAAAGCGACGCGAAGACATCGTCTCGTTTGCGCTCTCGCGGAACATGACCCTCGAGGAGCTGGAGCACGAGTACATCTTGCGGGTGATGAAGGACGAGGGCGGCAACAAGACCCGGGCAGCGCAGAGGCTAGGGCTCGATCGCAAGACGCTCTATCGCAAGTTGGAAGAGGCGGGCCGGGCGGCGACTGAGGATGGCGATGGGGAGACAGATGATGGGTCAGCCGACGACCACGACTAGCGATCCGCTGCCCCGGGGCTGGGCCAGGTTGATTCGCGCTTACTGGGTAACGATCCGAGTCATCCTGTCGTACTACTTTTTGCGCTTCCGTCTGCGGCTCGCGGGGCCCGACTCGGCCAGCCAGCTAATGCTCGAAGCCCACCGTCGCAATGCCCGCCGCATCCATGTCGCGATTGAGCGCCTGGGCGGCCTGTTCATCAAGGTCGGCCAGCTCATCAGCATCATGACCAACGTGCTACCGGAGCCCTTTCGGGCCCAGCTTGAAACGCTCCAAGATCGCGTACCGGCCCGTCCGTATGCCGATATCGAGCAGCGTTTCGCCGAAGAGTTTGCAGGTCGTTTTCCCAGCGAGGTGTTTGCATCGTTTTCTCCGGAGCCCGTCGCATCAGCCTCGATTGGACAGGTCCACAAAGCGCGTACCCAGGACGGGCACTCCGTCGCCGTCAAGGTTCAGTACCCGGATATCAACGAAATCGTCCGCATTGATCTGGCGGCGCTCGGACGAATCTTTTCGCTCCTTCACTGGATCGCGCCAGCGCATGGGCTTGATGCGGTGTTTATCGAGATTCGGGCGATGGTGCTGCAAGAGCTCGACTTTTCCGCCGAGGCTCACAACTTGCAGCGGATCTGCGACAACTTCGCACGCTATAGGCCGCCGCTGCCCGTCGAGTTTCCCAAGGTCATTGCCGAACTATCGACACCGCGTGTGCTGACCACGACCTGGATCGAAGGGGTCAAAGTCTCGAATCTGGTTCGGCTCGACGAACTGGGTGTCAATCGTGACAAGCTGGCTCGCACCATCGTAACCGCCTACTGCCAGCAGATCTTTCGCGACGGGCTCTATCACGCCGATCCGCATCCCGGCAACCTGTTGGTGCTGCCACCGCCTCGGAGCAGCGATGATGGTGCCGATCCGCTCCACGCAAGTGAACCAAGCCCAGTCCCAACGCCGTGGCTCGACCTGGGTGGTGCCAAGCTGGTCTTCCTAGACTTTGGTGCCGTCGCTGAGCTATCGCCCAAGATGCGTCGCGGCATCGTCGACGTACTACAGGCTGGATTGACCCGGGACACCCAGCGGCTGATCGTTGCCATGAAGGAAATGGGCTTCATCGCACGCGGTGCCGATCCGCTGATCTTTGAGCGCGTCGTCGACTTCTTTCATGACAAGTTCCAGGCCGAGTTCAAGCTCGATTCGCTGTCGCTGTCAGAGGTCAAGCTGTCGCCGGAACGGGCGCTCGCCGATCTGGCCGACCTGCGCATGCTCGATGTGAACTTGCGCGATTTGATGGAGCACTTCCACGTTCCCAAGGAGTGGATTCTCCTGGAGCGCACGCTGCTGCTTCTGCTTGGGCTGTGTACCGATCTGGCCCCGGATCTAAACCCGATGCAGGTGATCCGGCCCTATGTCGAAGAAATGGTGCTCGGCCAGGATCGCGACTGGTCGAAGCTGCTGGTCGAAACCACCCGCGATGTGGTGACGCAGGCCGCGCAGCTCCCCGGCGAGATGCGCAAGTTCCTAAACCGTGCCCAACGAGGCCAAATCGAGGTCCGCTTCCGAGGCCAAGAAGACACCGCGATCCTCATTCACGCCGTCGCCCGCCAGCTCATCATCACCGCGCTGGGCATCACCTCGTTTGTGACCTGGTTGATCCTCGAAGGCCGTGGCCAGCTAGAGCAGGCCGATGTCGCGCTCTACGTGAGCATGGGCCTCGGCGTGTATCTAGGCTGGTCGATGCTCACAACCCGGCTCCCGCGCCCTCGCTAAGCGGACTCGACCGACTCGCCTTGAGCCTGCATGTACGCTGGGCTGGCGCTGCCACCGAATCCCCGTTAGCATCCAAAAAATCATGACCTTTCTCAAGCTCGCCGCATGCGCCTTGCTGCTCCTGCCAGTGGCCGCCCATGCCGATATCGCGTCGCCTCAGCCCCAGATCACCTATCCGCCGCCCCGGAAAACAACCCCAGCCAAGCCGCAGGTTCGTCCCTTGCCGCAGAGCCAACCCGCGCCGGCGAATAACGACAGCCCACGCGACCCGATCAGCGTCGCCCGCAAGACCCCGGCGATTGCCGCTCGCCTTGCGAAGGTTCGCGGCGGCCAGTTTGACGCGGCCAACGATCAGTCGCAGAGCCAGATTGACGAGCGCATCACCCAGGTCCAGCTCGATGGGCAGTGTGGCTTCGCGGGCTGTTCCTCGACAACCCTGGTGGTGTTTACCTATCAAACCCGGGGTGCCAACACGGCCACCTCATCGGTGATGGCGCTGGTCTCTTGTCCGCCGATCATGCGCCAGGGTTGCACCGCAGTCCCCGCCGAAGTGAAGCCGCAAGGATCGCTCGAGCAGACCCGCTGATCGAGATGCCTTCGCCCTGCACTCAGGCAGTCCTCCCTCTCGAACCGATTCCTCCCGCTTTCTCGGCCTCGCTGTTTGTGGCCGGTGTGCCAGGCCCGTGGACCCAAGTTGTGGTCGCGGCGCTCAGACAAGCCGGGTGGGATGGTGTGGTCTATTTGCCCGCACCTGGCTTGGTTCCCGATGGAGACTCCAGCCAAAGAACCGAACTGTCCCGCTGGCGCGACGAAGCACTCCGCCACAGCGATGGCATCCTGCTATGGCTGGGTGACGGCGGCCAGGCCGATCCATGGCTGTCCGAGCTATGGGGGGTCTGGCAGCGCTCGTCGAGAGTTGTGCTTGGTGTGCCCAAAGACCAACCGACTCCCGAGTCGGCCAGCCGCCTGCACATTCCGGTCGCCCGCACCGTTACAGAAGCCGTGGAGCAAGCCCTGGCCATGCTTCGTCCCGGCCAAAATCGTCGCGGCGGTGAACGAAGTATCCCGCTTTTGCTGTGGCGCAGCCCCGGCTTTGCCGCTTGGTATCACGCGCTTCGCAAGGCCGGTCATCGTTTGGAAGAGGCCCAGCTCGAGTGGTCGTATCGGAGCCGCGCTGCCGGTCGACCACCGCTCCTGTGGGCTCTCAGACCTCGGGTATTTGTAGTTGGTGAGCGTCGCCACAAAAGCGGCGAAGTGGTCATCGGTCGCACCGACGTAAGTGCCAGCGTCCTGTACCATCCCAGTGCCAGCGGCGATGTCCTCGATACGCTGGTGGTGCTGGTCCGCGAGTATCGATCGGCGGTACGCAATCGGCTCGGCTTCGGGCTAATGCTTCCGGGTGGATCAGCAGCAACGGCAAGCGAGCGATTTCACGATCCACGCACCACCGCCCAGCGCGAAGTCACCGAGGAAACCGGCCTGCACATCGATCCCGTACAGTTTGTCCCCATCGAGGCCGGAGATCGTCAGGTCGCCGCTTCGCTGGCCAGTTATCACTGCCACCTGTTCCGCGTGCTGCTTCGCGACGATCAGCTTGCTACTCTTCAAGCGATGGCGTCGTCGGGAAAACCCAATGGTGCCAACGTTGGTGAGCGCTGTTACGTGACGCTGCGCACCGTGCGTGAGCTGCTCGCCTCGCCGGATCTCGACTGGAGCCAGCTTGGCATGGTCCTGCACGCGCTGGATGTCCACGGTGTCGCTCGTGACCGCCGGGACAATCGACCCACCTAGCCGCCGCCCACCGCAGTAGGCTTTGCGAGGCGTTCCGGCTAGGATGCTCGGCATGAGCACGCCCGTTTCGACCCCCAGCTTTCAGATGACCGGCAAGGTCGCGATCGTCACCGGTGCCAGCCGTGGCATCGGTGAAGCCATCGCCAAGTGCCTCACCGCACATGGTGCCAAAGTCGTCCTCGCGTCCCGCAAGCTCGATGGCCTCAATCGCGTTGCTGACGAAATCCGACGGAGCGGCGGGGAAGCCCTCGCCATCGCCTGTCACACCGGCCAGCCCGAGCAGGTCGAAAAGCTCGTTGCTGATGCCATCTCTACGTTTGGCAAGGTCGACATCCTCATCAACAACGCCGCCACCAACCCGTTCTTCGGCCCGATGATGGCCATCGAGTGGTCCGCCTGGGACAAGACCTTCGAGGTCAACGTCAAAGGCTACTTCGCCGCCACCCGCGCCGTGGCCAAACACCTGATTGAGCGCGGCTCGCCGGGTGCCATCGTCAACGTCGCCAGCGTGGTTGGCTTCATTGGTTCGCCGATGCAGGGCGTCTACGCCATGACCAAAGCGGCCGTGATCAGCATGACCAAGACGCTCGCCATGGAGCTTGGCACCGCCGGAATTCGCGTCAATGCGATCGCCCCAGGACTCGTCGACACCAAGTTTGCGTCGGCGCTGACCCAAAACGAAGAGATCCTGAACATGGTGCTCCAGCGGACCGCACTCAAGCGAGTCGGGCAGCCGGACGACATTGCTGGGGCGGCGCTGTACCTGGCGAGCGACGCCTCGCAGTACCTGACCGGGCACACCCTGGTCGTCGATGGTGGCTGGACCGTAGCGTAGCGGCAGATCATAGCATCGCCTTGGTCGACGACAGGGCCGTCACGATTTGTAACCGAGATATAATCATCCCATGCCGCTCGCCCGAGTTTGTTCGCGCCACACGATGCGACTCGTCGGCCTCTGCTTGCTGACGCTTGCACTGACGGGTCCACATTGGGGGTGCGCACCACCGGTGCTGAGCCTGAGCAGCACCGCCGATCCGACGGGAACCAGCTATGGAAAGTCGCTCGACCGCTGGAGCCGTCACGGACGGATCATCTCGCAGACCGAGTTTGATACCCAGCTAGTGGTCTCCGCGACACTGCGCTCGCCAGCATTCCAGCGCGCTTACGTCGACAAGTACCTGAAGACCTATGCGATCGTCGACCATTGGGAAAAGGCCCGCGTCGAAAAAGAACAATCTGAGCAGACGCAACATGGTCTGTCGCTGTTTCTATTGACGAAAACTCACTCGGCGAGCTGGAACGATCTGAGGCTGCCGGCTGGCAAATGGCGCTTGTCACTGCTCGATGGCGAGGGCCGCGAGGTCCAGGCCGACCGGGTGGATACGCTTTCCACACGCCAGGCGGTCGAGCAGACCTTGCTCGGCGAACCAACCGACGCATTCATCAAGCTGTGGAGCGTCCACTTTCCCTCAAATGCCAGCGACGGACAGCCGTTTCCTGCGCCAGGTACCCGCAAGATCAGCTTGCGCGTCGCCGGTCCGCTGGGGCAAACCGAGTTGCTATGGCTTCTGCAATGATGATCGCACTCGAGGTTCTGTCGGGCGGTCTGCGTGGGCAGCGCTTTTTGCTTCGTGAGTCGAGCTTTACCATCGGTCGTGCTCCTCACAACAACATCGTGCTGCCCGACGTTCACCTGTCGAGCGAGCACGCGCAGGTGTTCCGCGAGGACGACAAGTACATCTTCAAGGATCTTCGATCGACGAACGGTTCGAGACTCCAGCGGCGGGATGGCTCGCTGGTCTACGTCGATGCGACCACCAATTTTGAATCAGTGATCTGCGAAGGCGACCGGCTGCTGCTCGGCGATCCGGTCGATCCGGTGATCTTGGGCTGCTCGCTGGCGGCTGGGCAGCTAGAACCGATCGTCGCTCCGCCGGGAAGTAGTTCTCCGACGGTTCCGGCAATGCAGCTTGGGCGCAGCGCGCCAGCTTCGGGAAAGAGTGGGCCGCACGAGACGGGCGAAACACCCGAGCCCGAGCACCGCATCCTGGCCCGCAGGCCGCTGGCTGACGCAGAAGAGGTGGCGGGCAAGGTCGAACGCGATCCGGTGCTGGCATCGGGATTGCTGGCGGTTTCCAAGCGCCTCGGGCGACGCGGCCTGGATCTGCAAGCGGTGTTCGAGGGCATCGCCGAGTCGGTGTTCGAGCTGCTGCCACTATCAACCCACATCGCGATTGAGCTGACCGATGGTAGCGAAGCGAAGATGGCGACCGTGTTTGGCTCGACGCGCAAAAGCGAGGCCAAGCCCGAGGCCAAGCCCGAGGCCAAAGGCGACAAATCGAGCGAAGCCAAGCCAGCCATGCCGATCCGAGCCTCACGGGCGGTGATTCGTCGCGTACTCCATGAACGAGCAGCGGTGCTGTTTGCCAATGCGCCGCAAGATCTCGCCGGGGCTGCATCGATCATGGGGGCACGGATTCAGTCGATCATCGGCGTGCCACTGTGGGAAGGCGAAGAAATTCGCGGCGTCATTCAGTGTGACAACCGCAGCTCGGCGGCAATGTTTCGCGAGCGTGACCTCGAAGTGCTGCTGGTGCTGGCGGGACAGGCGACGCTGGCCATCGAAAATGCGCGACTCCATCAGCGGCTACGGCTCGCCGAGGAGCAGCTTCGCGCCGAAAACCGCTACCTCAAAAGCCGCGACGAAAAGCGTCGCACCGTCGAACCGATTGGTCACAGCCCGGCGTTTCGCGATGTCCTCAAACAAGTTCAAAAGGTCACCGACACCCGCGCCACCGTCTGCATCGAGGGTGAAACCGGCACTGGCAAGGAGCTTATCGCCTCACTCATCCACTCGCAGTCGAGCCGCCGCGACAAGTTGTTCGTCGCCCAGAACTGCGCCGCCGTCCCCGACACGCTGCTCGAGTCCGAGCTGTTTGGTCACAAAAAGGGGTCGTTTACTGGTGCCGACAGCGACAAAAAGGGCCTGTT
>ERZ724510.1812-NODE-1812-length-11655-cov-6.250862_pt1 | contig 11655 bp, 10 predicted proteins | sample MGYA00376043_ERZ724510 | MGnify/ENA primary metagenome ERZ724510 (study PRJEB28724, sample SAMN07190888) | wastewater metagenome | isolation source: influent of sewage treatment plant in Hong Hong | place: USA: Christiansburg, Virginia | collected 2016-03-01 ... | reverse complement strand
GGGACAGAGTGCTTATCAAAATCAAAGAAAGCGAAGACAAGACAGCAGGAGGAATAATAATTCCGCAGACTGCTCAAGAGAAGACCCAAACAGGTATCGTCATTGCCATTGGCACCGATGCGGATGCTATAAAGGTCAAGGTAGGCGACGAGGTTATGTACGATAAGTATGCAGGCACTCAGGTCAAGATCGAGGGTGTAGAACACCTTATAGTAAAAATGTCAGACATTCTTGCCATCCTCGAATAAGAAAGCCTACACCAATGATGAAAGGGGGCTGTCCAATAAGTTGGGCAGCCTCTTTTTTTCAAAGTGTACAGCGATCTGCTGCGATAGTGCTGAAGTCCTTTTTCATTCTCTGAAAAGGTCTTAGGCGTTGCCAAGCAGAATAGAGACCACTTCTTCCTTAGTCTTGGCTTCGAGGAGCGCTTGGCGTTTTTCTTCGCTGCGAAAAAGCATGCCTACTTCTGCAAGGAATTGAAGATGAGGGCCAGTCTTATCGATCGGTGATAGCGTCATGATGAAAATACGACACCCCTTTCGATCGAGGGCGTCAAAGTCCACTTCTTGCTTAGATATGCCGACACATGCGACCAACTCGTGTACAGCTGTTGTTTTTCCATGAGGAATAGCAATACCATGTTTCATGCCCGTGCTCATACGATACTCGCGCTCAAGGACACTTTGGATTGTTTCTTCTTTATCCAGTACCTTTCCGCTATTGGATGCAAGATCGACAAGTTCTCTGATGATCTCTTCTTTGTTCCTGCCTTTAAGATCCAATGAGATGAGTTCAGGCTTCAATATTTCCTTTAGGTCCATTGTTCTATCCTAATTTGTGGTCTTGATACCGTCAAGTGCACTTTGCATCATGAGTTTATTTGAGGTCATATGAAATTGCGTGCTTTCTTTACACTGCGCTGACCATTCAGCTCAGCAATAAGTGATAAGGAAAATATCAACCAAGCAGTGTCGAGTATTGTCGCACAGATAGAAAGCGGAAGAGCAATAGGTACCAAAAGGCTTGCTCCATTTTGAAAACCCTGTCCAAAAAGCAAACAGGCAAGAGAAAGCATGACGATAATGTCGCTACGTAGGGCAGAAGCGCCAACTATAACCGAAAGAGGCAGAAGCGCAAGCAGTAGGATTATCTGGCCTACAGTGGGATTATTCCTGGAATAGGATAAAAACATTGCGATGAATGAGCATGCAACAATAATAACACTTCCTACTCGACCACTCACAAGGACGAGAGGGAATACAACTGCATTAGTATCGCGCTTTATCCCCAAGCTTTCTGATACATGGCGAAGTGCTGTGGCGGAAGAAAGAAAGATACTGCCCGAGGCTGCAGCTGCAAGGAGCGGTCCTGACATAGCATAGAGAAGTATATAAGGGTTGGATTTTCCTCCAAGAATTCGATAGATAAGAGGGAAAAGCACAAAGATCGAGAAAACTGTCAGAGCAAGCACGAACAAGAGAACACTCCGATATTCAGAAGGAATCCCTGTATTTCTAAGATTTAGAAAGAGATACACAGATATGGGAATGAGCAAGATTCCCAGTATTTCAGATATGAAGGAATTTATCAGGTAAGATGCTCTAGATATTACATCCAGCACTGGTAGTATTGGCCTCGACATGACGGGATCATGTGATAGCGCCAAACCAAAAAAGAGAGCAAAAAGGCCAATTGGCAGGAACCACTTTGAAGAGACTAAAAAGACTTCGAATATGCTCGTAGGAAATATGGCTCGAACAAGGTCCAATGGGTCAAGTGTCTGTACGGTTCCACTTTGATATACCAGAGGCAATGGTACGGGCTTGAAAATCAGAACTATAGCTATGCCAATACCAGCAGCGACTATTAGGCTAGCAACCGAGAGGATAAGGGATTGAGAAAAGATTTTTGCAAAGCGATGGGCTTCTGACAATCTGAAAACTGAAATAGGAATACCTGCTATGAGGGTTAGAATGAGCGCATAGCCACCAATCTTCAAAGCTAGCTCTGCAAGAAATGAAATTGTCGGCGTACCATGAATCATACTTGGAGGAAGGGATATATATAGAATTGCTCCCATGGCAATTCCAAGGGCGTATTTATGCCAAAGCTTCATCTTGGGAAGCATAACTCTATTGGATTGACAGGTCAATATTGAGAGTTTTCTCAAATCCTCGAATGCTGGTTCATGTTATAGCTTTGCATTGACATATGACATTGTTTTCAAGTAATGTTCATTTTATTGTGCGACCCAGTAGCTCAGCAGGATAGAGCGACTGCCTCCTAAGCAGTAGGTCGGCCGTTCGAATCGGCCCTGGGCCATAAGGAATTACGACGAATTATCTAATATGAGGCTATTGCTTTTCTAAAAACCCGGTAGCGTTTGTAGATTTTTCCACCAAAGCGCTCAGCCAAGGCAGGGGTGTTAGGATTATCTTCAGATGTAAGGGATAGGTCTATCCAGGAGTAGCCAAGGCCTTCCAATCGCCGGATCATTTCATCAAAAAGAAGAGCGGCTGCACCTGCTCCCCAATGCTCCGGGGGAACGAGGACACTCTTAATGGTTACACATTCGTAGCGTCGGCTTAAGAAGCGACGGATACCCCGCATCTCCGGTGTTCTAGGATGAGAGAATAGACTCATCCTAATTAATCCGCTCAAAGCCGCATAGGGAGTTCGAAAGCCATCGCATTTTATGAGTACTTCGTTGAGATTTGGCACGGCCGGAAAGAATCCAACCGTTTTGCCTTCCTTCATTGCAAAGAGGACCAGCCTAGGATCGGCGAAGCTCCGGAAGGGTTCCAAAAGGGCTCGCACAGCTGGCTTCTCCCAAGCTATGAATCCTGGCAAATGAGCTAGGCTCTTATTTAAAAGTTCGAGTACACAGTTCACTTCGTCTTCGAAGCGAAAGAAATTGGCATTTCGAATAGAGTAGCCTCTGTGTTCTCGTGCAGAAGCTGCCAAGCTGGCTAACTTAGCCCGATCGGGTATAGGCTTGTCCAGGCGTATTTCAATGGCGATATTGTCTCCTCGCGCTGGTAGAAAACCTAGGATTTCCATGGTTGAGAGGTAATAGGGCGGGGTATGGCCGCACAGAAGGACAGGAGGGCGATCTCGACCTTCTACAAGAACTCCATAGGCATTTTCGTAGTCTAGATTGAAGGGTCCATAGAGCTCTGTAAGGCCTCGCGAATGCCCCCATTCTTCAACCGTCTCTATAAGAGCCCGAGCGACATCGAGATCATTGATGTACTCGAAGAAGCCAAAAATGCAGTGTTTTGTTGCATCGCGCGTGTTCGCAGAACAGTCTTCAGCCGCGGCTATAGTGCCTACGATTCTGCCTTCTTTAATGGCGAGAAAGAGCTTTGCTTCTCCTCCGCGAAGAAAGAACTCTCCTCTCTTAGGATCTAATATGGCCTTGCGCTCCGGCAGAATTGGAGGAACCCATAATGGGTCATTGCCATATATTGTCCATGGAAAACGCAAGAACCGCTCGAAATCTCTCTTGTTCTCGACAGGACAGACCTGTACTTTAGATTTTCCTTGTATCTCTATTTCATCCATAGATTGTCCTATTCAGTTGTGGGGGGCTTCTGCAGGATCTATTTGTACATCTGCGTAATTCCTTCGGCATTCATCGAGTTCAGCTGTAAGTCGTTTGTGGTCCTCGCGCTTCAAAGGATATTTTAAAGCAAATATAGCGCCTGATCCAAGGAGTAGAGCAGGTATTATGCTCATGACTAGTCGGATCCCTCGAATTGCAGATTCTGATTGTTTTTCCGCTCTTGGAGCATATCCTGCAGCTCCAAGCATGAGGAGCACTAGGGGCAAAGCTATGGAACTGGCCGCTTTTTGTGCAAGGGTTATGAGTGAATAGAACATTCCCTCATGGCGTTCTCCTGTCTCATATTCATCTAGTTCTACGGCATCTGGGAGAATGGACCAGGGAATGACATGCGCAGCCCCAACACCGATTCCTGCAGCCACGGATAAGACAGCGATCACCCCCATAGAAGTCGTTGCCCCCAGGAAGGATAGCAATCCCAAACAGATTGCGAGAAATGCCGCTCCAACTATATAGGCAAGTCTTTTGTCCCAAAGGCCAGATAAGAAGTTCCAGAGAGGTATGGATATGAGGGCTGTGACAAAGATAAGGGCCATTATTAAATCCATATAGGATTCTCGCTGGATTACATGTTTGATGTAATAGACAATTAGAGCCTGTAGGAGATCTATGCAGACCCAGGTTGCCAGGAAGATCACGGCGCCAAAAAGAAAAGCACGATTGCCAAAAGCAGCCTTAAGAGAGCCTTTAAGGTTCGGCACGGACTCTTTTTGGAACTCAGGGCGCTCATGGACTGCGGCAAAACAAATAAAGAGAGGCAGCACTGAGATAATGGCAACACCTACTGCAAAAACCAGGATCCTATCTGCATTGTCTGGAGAGAAGCTTCCAATAAATGCCCAAGGAAGCACAAATACAATGAGGCTTCCAATGATCGAAAAGCTCATCCTGAAAGAGGTGAGCGATGTCCGCTGATCATAAGATGGAGCTATCTCTGGTGTCAGGGCGTAATAAGGCATATAGACGAAGGTGGCTGCAGTATCAAAGAGCGCGTATGCTCCTCCGTAGTATGCTGCCAATAAAGCAGGATTGTTCAGGGGTGGCCGCAACCAAAGAAGCAGAAAAGTTGCTCCAAAAGGCAAGGCGCCAAAAAGGAGGTATGGCCGTCTTCTGCCCCATCGGCTTCGTGTTCGGTCTACCAAATGCCCAATGATAGGGTCGTTTATGTAGTCTACGCTTCTGCCTATAAAGATCGCTGTTGCTACAAGGGTTGGAGCCAGCCCAACCACGTCGGTCAGGAAAATAGAGAGGTAGGCACCTACCATGGTTGTGGTAATGGAAAACCCCAGGTCCCCCGAGCCATACGCCAGTTTAAGGCTTAGCCCGAGTTCATCTTTCATATAAAGAATCATAAGTCGAGGCACATAGGCAGTCAAGGTTCCACTTTTTCCTTCGATAATCTTTTCATTTGGTGTTCGTGAAAACATGTCTATGCCTGCCTAAAATCCAAAAAAATAGGCGCAGTACAGATTTATAGTGCTTGAATAAGATTCCCTTCTTGACAATCCAGATTTTTGTGGTACCATTATTAAACCGGTTAAGCAATCAAACTTAATCGAAAAGTTTGAAGGAGGAATGAAATATGAAACGGTTTATGTTGGCATTCATGGCGCTATTGACAGTAACTGCTGCATTTGGCGCTGGAAAGCTTACCTTGATGCAGAATAAGCCCGAGATCGATGCGCAGCTTAAAGCCTATGCTGCGACATGGGGCCAGAAAAATGGCGTAACTGTTGTGATCAAATCGATCGGCGGGACATCTGGCGGTATGGGTCCTCAACTCAAAGCGGACTATGCAGCAGGAGATATGCCAGATATCTTCGCTTTCGATGGCCTGGAAGCCTATAAGGAATGGGAAGGAATCATCTTAGAGCTCTCGAATGAGCCATGGGTTTCCAAGACTTCTGTTCCCTTTAAATATAATGGAAAGGTCTATGGATTTCCTGTAGCAATCGAAGGATGGGGATTGGCCTACAATGCCGACCTCCTTTCTAAGGCTGGCATAGATCCCAAGACTCTGAACAATTTCGATGCATATAAGAAGGCCTTTGAAAAGCTCGATTCTATGAAGAAGGATCTAGGCATCAATTCGGTTGTCTCCATGGCTGCCTCCATCGAGATGGGATGGGTTACTGCTCATCACAACTTCAACTCTTTGTTATCCAATGGCTTACCTTATGGCGACCTCTCTGTGACGAACGATCTGTTAGCTGGCAAAGTCGATGCGCAAAGACTTCAGGAATATGCAGACTGGATAGAGCTTCTATTCAAATATTCAGATAAAGCGATCCTCCTTACTGGCAATTATGATGCTCAAGTTGGAGCCTTTGCAACCGGCAAGGCTGTCTTCTTGCACCAGGGTAACTGGGTAGATCCCAACCTGAAGGATGCAAATGCCACATTCAAAATGGCTTTTGCTCCTCATGGATCAATGAAAAAAGTTACCGATGGTATCTTTGTCTCAGCTCCATCTTATTATGCGATCAACAAGGAATCGAAGAACATCACGCTTGCCAAAAAATTTCTTAACGACCTTGTCATGACTCCAGAAGGAAATAATTACATGGTCAAGGAAGCAGGTATGATTCCAGCCTTCTCGAATGTTACTCTCAGTCCCGAAGGCCAACTCTCCAAATCTGTTCAGCAGTGGTCAGCTGCTGGCAAGGTCTACAGCTGGAATCAGTATTACTTCTCGGGAGATTTTAGGGACAAGGTGCTTACGCCAATCTACAATCAGTTTGCAGCTGGCAGCATAAGCAAGGCTCAATTCATCGATTTAATGACCAAAGCATTCAAGGATAATGCTAAGAAATAATTTTACATTATAGAATACTTTTTCAGCGGAGCTGTCCGCGAAGTGTGCTTGCTTTGGGCCGCCTGCATTGCTAATGTTGATGCAGGCGGTTTTATTTTGAAATCCTCAATAGAATAGGGGAGCAAGTATGACAAAAAAGACGGAATCTTCATTGGTGTTTTGGATATTTCTTTTGCCTGTGCTATTTGCGTTCATCATGGTCATGGTAATTCCATTTGCGTTAGGATCTTATTATGCGTTTACCAATTGGACCTCATCGGCGAGGGTAGACAGTAGCCTCAAGTTTGTAGGTTTCGAGAATTTTTCTAATAGTTTGAAAGATCCATCTTTTTTGTACTCTTTCGGTATCACCTTTGTATATACAATTTTAAACATGATCGTCATCAATATCGTAGCTTTCGTGCTGGCTCTGTTCGTAACGGGCGATCTTCGGTTCAAGAATCTATATCGAGTTGGTTTTTTCGTCCCTAATCTCATAGGCGGAATCATTCTAGGCTATATTTGGCAGTTTATTTTCAATAATGCTCTTCCTTCGCTTGGTTCCATCGTACCTGCTCTCGATTTCTTATCCGATCCAGCCAATTTGATGTTAAGCAAGCCTAATACTGCTATCGCGGCAATGATCATCGTAGGCACATGGCAGTACGCGGGCTACATAATGATGATCTATGTTGCGGCGATCGAAAATATTCCCCAGGAACTCATCGAGGCTTCAAGAATAGATGGGGCTTCAACTTGGGTTCGTCTCAAATCTATCACAATACCTCTTTGTGCTCAGGCTTTTACGGTTACTATGTTTCTTACGCTCGTGAATTCCTTCAAGCAATTCGATGTCAATGTTTCGCTGACGAGCGGCGGACCTTCTACTATATTGATGGGTCAACCTATTTTTGGAACGGAGCTTCTCGCTCTCAACATATATAATACAGCTTTTATTTCGAACAAGCTGTCCGAAGCACAGGCAAGGGCGTTTATCTTTTTCCTTATACTAGCGATCATTTCGATCATTCAGGTGAACGTGAACAAGAAAAAGGAGATTGAGCTATGAAAAGCGCTAGGATTAGGAAACCAGCATCTCTCCTTGCCGAAATAGTCACCGCCATACTTTTTATAGTATTTTTATTTCCCTTTTCCCTCGTACTCATCAATTCGGCTAAGACATCTTTCGAGGTTACTCAATATCCCTTAGCCTGGCCAAAAAGATGGGGGACTATTGTCGATAATATCGTTAAAATCTGGACTAGCGAATCGGTTCGCTATCCTAGCTCACTTCTTTCGAGTGCGATAATAACGGCTGTTTCTCTAATTTTGATCAATTTATTCTCTGCTATGGCTGGTTGGGCTCTCGTTAGGACTAAAACCAAGGTTTCTTCATTCATATTCTTTATTTTTGTCGCTTCTATGGTGATCCCCTTCCAAATTGTCATGTTTCCGCTTCTATCCTGGTTTCGCACCGTTACCGTGGCAACAGGCATAAGACTATTGCGTACATATCAGGGAATTATTCTAAGTTATATCGGCTTTGGTGCACCTCTTTCTATATTTATGTTTCATGGTTTCATTAAAAGCATTCCTCTGGAATTAGAGGAAGCTGCTACTATCGATGGGTGTCATAAGCATCAAATCTTCTTTAGGATTATTTTCCCTATTCTAAAGCCAATCCAGGCCACCGTGCTGGTTCTAAATGGTATCTGGATTTGGAACGATTATCTTTTACCTCTTCTTGTTCTCGGCAAAGGTAATGATGTAATGACGGTGCCTTTAGCTGTTTCCAATTTTGCTGGAGCTTTTGTAAAACAATGGGATCTCATTCTTACAGCTATACTTATGGCAATGATTCCGGTAATTGTGTTCTTTCTCTTCGCTCAGAAATACATTGTCAAAGGAATGATTGCAGGCGCAATAAAATAGTGACCCTACCGATAGAAAGGGTTAATTCTAAACAACATCGAAGCTTGCGCTAAGTTCAGGAATCGAAACACGTCGCAGCGCGATAGTTATGTTTGTATCTGGCTTTGTGTTGCGAGATATACGGATAGGCATTTCGATCCCAAGAGATGGAATATAGATCTGAGCATTGCCTCTATCGACTTCTAGAACCGTCGCTTGGCCCATCCAATCTCTATGTTTACTGAGGTAAACCATTGTCCAATGAAGGCGGGAATCTCGTTCAGCTTGGCGATTTTTGGTTATTTGCTGACTATAGAGGTAGAGTCTTTCATCTAGCATTTCGTGGCTGAGCCCTATTGGTGCTTCTATAAAAGTTTTTTCGTCTGATCTATGGCTGGACTTTTGTCGGGCAAGCTCCGCATGTATCTGATAATGTGCCAACATATCCTGATATCTCCGCAGTGGGCTCGTCACTTGAGAATAGAATGATAGGCCAAGGCCAGCATGAGCAGCGCAGGTGGAACTCACAAAAGCTGTACGCATAACCTTGCGGCGCGCATAGTTTTCTGCAAGACTTTCCGATGGTCCTGCACCACAGCCAGCTAAATCAGAGGAAATAGGTGGCTCCTGCGAAACATATGGAAATGAAATACCAGCCGAATAAGCCCATCGCGCTGCAGCCTCTCCTGCCAAAATCATGAGTTCTTGTACTAGCTTTGCCGATCGGGTTGCTGGAACAGGCAGAAACTCAACATCGCCATCTATAGCTCTAATCGATATTTCAGGGTATTCAATATCTACGGCGCCTTGATCTTGCCTAAGCTTTTTTCTTGCTTCTGCAATTTGATTTAGATTTTGTAATACTGTATCGGTTTCGAGCAAAACATCGGCCTCTTCGTAAGTAAGCCTTGTTACTCTTATAATACTTGGTACGATCGTTATTTGTTCGATTTTTCCATTTTTCTGCATGGTAATTCCGAATGAGATCGCCCTGGATTCTGGCAAAATGCCAAGACCAAAAGCCTCGATCAATGAATAGTGAAGCATAGGTATCGTTTTTTCTGGCAAATACAAGGTAGAAGCCCTTGTGCGCGCATCTTCATCTTCAGCAGAAATAGGAGCGATAGCGGAAACTGGATCGGAAACGTGTACCCAAATCCTGTTGCCTTCTATAGAGATAGCATCGTCAGGATCTTTAGACCATGCATTATCGATAGCAAAGGAAGGAAGATGTCTCAAGTCCAATCGCTCCAAGGCCAATTCAGGTCGTTCCTGGATATTCTTTGGCTCTGAAGGAATGGATAATATGCATCCATTTCGCTCTGGCCAAGGATTAAGACTAGGCTTCCAAAACCCGGTTGCAAGCAGAGCTTCATGGACTGCTTGCGGAGTCAATCTGATTCCAAGATCGCGGGCAATCGGACTGTCCGATGTAAGGCCACATGCAAACCTGCTCAATTCATCCACAAAAGGTTTAAAATTCTCATTTTTCTCAATAAAGAAAGGATCGCGCTTTTTCCATGCTAAGCTAAACGCATCGACGAAAGCTGTTCTAGCTTCGGCAATTTCTTTTCTTATTCTTTCCTTTTCAAGGAGTCTTAGCTGTTCTTTTTTGCTTCGAATTCTAAAGCCATTATCAAGTATTTCTATGGCAGGGTTTTCAAGAAGCGTATACCAAGCTATAACGATATGCCGTGCTTCGGCTTTGCTCCAAGCAAGTTCTGCAAACTCATTCCAAGATATTATTGAAAGACCTTCGGGGTTTTCATCTTTTAGTAGCTCTATGGCTTCATCTACCTCTATGCTATGTTGAATAGGTGGAAAAGAATCAATTGGGCCAGCATGGACAAGAGTCAGATCTTTGATTCGCACTCTGTGTTCATCTCCATCTATTGGCTTGATCAAAATCCTATCTAAATCTTTTGAGATAACAATAGCGGGTTTTGTTTTATACATGACTAGAGAACGAGGCGATATCATGTGATGTTTATAATCTCGATTATGCCGATATACAAGTGTGTATCAACGCTCCATTGCGAATAATTGATGCTTGTGTTATATTAAAAAACAATTGAGGACATATCGGTCCGCTAAACACAAATGCCAGAAAGTTAGCACAAATAAAAGGAGAAGAGAAATGACTGCATTATTAGTTGGGATTGGACTAATAGTAGTGGCGGTACTCATGGTAATTCCAGGGATTTTAGGATGGTGGAGTGATGTCCTAGCTTTTCTTAGGGGTGCTTTGCCTGTAATAGCTTTAATGATTGGTGCCCTTGCAGTTTTTATTGGAATAGCAGATATCAAAGATAAAATAGAAGAGAAAAAAGAAGAAGAGAGAGAAAAAGAAGAAGAGAAGAACAAGTCTAAGAATTCTGAAAATGAAGAGAAAGCTACCGAGAAAAAAGGAGACTAAAAGTTGTTTTTTGGCTCGGATGCTTGACAGATTTTTGAAACTGTGGGAATATGCACCCGCATTTTTAAGTATTCCTCAATAAGGTGAAGGCATATATAAATGAAGACTGCATTTTTTACTGCTGCAACCGCCGATCGAAATTGGTATGTCATCGATGCAGCAGGTAAGCCACTTGGTCGCGTGGCAGCTAAGGTTGCTTCGATTTTGAGAGGCAAAAACAAGCCGACATTTACTCCAAGTCAAGAGACAGGGGATTATGTCATTATTATCAATGCTGACAAAGTCGATATAACAGGGCGCAAACGTCAGAATAAAACATACTATCACCATACTGGATATCCTGGTGGTATTAAGGATATTAGCTTTGAAGAGCTTATCGCCCGCAATCCAGTATCTCCAATAGAGATTGCAATCAAAGGCATGTTGCCCAAGGGGCCTCTTGGCCGCAAGCTGTTCAAGAATGTAAAGGTCTATGCTGGTCCCGATCATCCGCATATAGCACAGAATCCGATTGCAATAGATATTTGAGCGGAGAAGGAAAGAAATGGTAAAGAACATCAATCTTGGTATTGGCACGGGCCGCAGGAAATGCGCAGTCGCCAGAGTTTTCCTACGAGATGGCTCAGGTAAAATATTCATAAACGAGAAAGATCTTAAGGATTATTTTGCAGTTGAAGGTCTAATTGCCCAAGTTAGAAAGCCGCTTCTTGTAACCGATAGCGAAAATAAATTCGACGCATATATTACGGTAGTAGGTGGCGGTTTATCCGGGCAGGCGGGTGCTTGTTCTCATGGCCTTGCCCGTGCTTTGGCTCAGATCGATCCGGCAAATCATATTTCGCTTAAAGCCAATGGCCTATTGACTCGCGATCCGCGCATGGTGGAAAGAAAAAAATACGGGCAACGCGG
>ERZ724510.1810-NODE-1810-length-11658-cov-15.525295_pt1 | contig 11658 bp, 10 predicted proteins | sample MGYA00376043_ERZ724510 | MGnify/ENA primary metagenome ERZ724510 (study PRJEB28724, sample SAMN07190888) | wastewater metagenome | isolation source: influent of sewage treatment plant in Hong Hong | place: USA: Christiansburg, Virginia | collected 2016-03-01 ... | reverse complement strand
ATGGGCGCGGCGCTGGGCTTTCTGTGGTTTAACGCCCATCCGGCGGAAATTTTCATGGGCGATGTCGGCTCTCTGTCGATGGGCGGCGCGCTGGGAACCGTGGCCGTCATCACCAAGCAGGAAATTCTTCTGGCGATTGTCGGCGGGGTTTTTGTGATGGAGACGTTTTCCGTCATTTTCCAGGTCGGTTATTTCAAGCTGACGGGCGGGAAAAGAATTTTCCGGATGGCGCCGATCCATCATCATTTCGAACTCAAGGGCTGGGCGGAGCCGAAAGTCATTGTCCGGTTCTGGATCATTTCGATCCTGCTGGCGCTTCTGGCGATCAGCACATTGAAGCTGCGGTAGGGAAAGCATGCAACTGGCAGACAGGAAAATAGCCGTGATCGGCATGGGGAAAACGGGCATTGCCGCCGCCGCGTTTCTGGGTGGAAGCGGAGCCGCCGTCGTGGCGGTCGATGAGAAACCCCGGGACCAGTGGGGCGGGGAGTTTGAACAAATCGCCCATCGGCCGTGGCTTGCCGTCGGACGCTATGACGAGACCTGCCTGGACGGCGTGGATCTGGTGGTGCCGTCTCCGGGGATTCCCCCCCGCCATCCCCTTCTGACGGCGGCGCAGCAAAAAAAGATTCCGATCTTGAGCGAGGTCGAGCTGGCCTGCCGGTTCATCCGCGTGCCGATCATCGCCGTGACGGGCACCAACGGGAAAACCACCACCACCACGCTGCTGGGCGAGATTCTGGCGCGCGCCGGGAAAAAAGTGTTTGTCGGCGGCAACATCGGGAATCCACTGATCGAATACGCCGGCGCCGCGCAGACGGATGATTTCATCGTCGCCGAAATCAGCAGCTTTCAGCTTCAGTGGATCGAATCGTTCCGTCCGCATGCCGCCATTCTGCTCAACATCACCTGCGATCATGTCAACTACCACGGGTCGTTTGAAGAATACCGCCGCATCAAGGGGAGAATTTTTGAAAACCAGCGTGAAAACGATCTGGCGGTTCTGAACGCCGAAGATCCGCAGCAGGAAGGCCTGGATGCTTCAATGCGGGCCTGCGTGGTCCGGTTCAGCTCCGTCCGGCCGCTTGCGCCGGGCCTTTGCCTGCAGAAGGATTCTCTGGTGTACAGCGGGCCCGACGGCACGGATGAGCGGTACCCTCTGGGGATGATCAGGATTCCCGGTCTGCATAATGTGGAAAACGTCATGGCGGCGGTGGCCGTGGCTCGCTTCTGCGGCTGTTCAAAGGAGAGCATTGTGGAAGCGGTGTCGCAGTTTCGGGGCCTGCCGCATCGGATTGAATTTGCCGGGGAAAAGCGTGCGGTTCAATTTTATGACGATTCCAAGGGAACCAATGTTGATGCCGTCGTGCGGGCGCTGCAAACCTTTTCGTCGCCGGTGATTCTGCTTCTGGGCGGACGGGACAAGGACGGAAATTTTGACGTGTTGCAGCCGATGCTGGGCGCCAAAACCAAACAGGTTGTCCTGTTTGGCGAGGCGCGCGACCAAATCGAGCCGCAGCTGGGCAATACGACGCCGATCGCGAAGGAAGCAACGCTGAAAGCGGCCGTCCTCCGGGCGTACCGGGACGCGAAACCCGGAGATATTGTGCTTCTGTCGCCGGGATGCGCGAGCTTTGATGCGTTTGCCAATTACAGGGAGCGGGGAAATCATTTTAAGGAAGTGGTCAGGAATCTTTAAATGGACGCTGCGAAAAAAGACGCCAATACGCCGGATGTTATTCTTTTGCTGGTCACCCTGATACTGGTGACCGTGGGCACGGCGATGATTTATTCGTCGAGCTCCATTCTGGCGATGGAAAAATTCAAAGACGGACAATTCTTTCTCAAAAAGCATTTATTTTTTGTATTCGCCGGCCTGGTGATCATGATCGTTATGACCAAAATTCCATACGAACAGCTCAAGAAGCTGGCGTACCCCGGCGTGATCGTCTCCGTGGTCCTGCTGCTGTTGCTTTTTATTCCGCACGTCGGCGTGAAGCGGGGAGGCGCGACCCGCTGGCTCAATCTGGGGGTGTTTTCCTTTCAGGTGACCGAACTGGTCAAGGTGGCCATGGTGCTTTTCCTGGCGCATCTGCTGACGAGAAAGGCGCGCCATTTAAAAAAATTCAGCCGGGGCGTTCTGGTTCCCCTGTCGGTGACGGCCGTGGTCATGGGGCTGATCATTCTTCAGCCGGATTTCGGAACGGTCGTTATTATCATGTCGATTCTGCTGTTGATGCTGTCTCTGGCCGGATCCCGGATCACCCATCTGGTGTTTCTGGGCGCGGCCTTTATTCCCGTGGGCATCTGGCTGATCATGAGCAAGGGGTACCGGATGGCGCGGCTGACGGCCTTCCTCGATCCCTGGAAAGACGCGGACAACACCGGTTTTCAGCTCATCCAGTCGCTGATTTCCTTTGGATCGGGCGGCGTGACGGGGCAGGGCATCGGCGACGGCATGCAGAAATTGTTTTATCTGCCGGAGCCGCATACGGATTTTATTCTGGCGGTGATTGCGGAGGAAAGCGGTTTTATCGGCGTGACGATCATTATTTTCATGTTCATTTTCTTTCTGCTGCGGGGCTTTATGATCGCTTTTCGCGCGCCGAATCTCTTTGGCACGCTGCTGGCCGCCGGTCTGACGATGCTGATCACGCTGCAGGCCTTCATTAACATCGCGGGGGTGATGGGGCTCATTCCCCTGAAGGGGCTCGCGCTTCCATTCTTGAGTTACGGCGGTACGTCGTTTGTCATGAGCATGATGACCGTGGGGATTCTGCTGAACATCTCCACGCAGAGGACCTGAGCGGCGAAAAGATAAAGAGGAGCAAAGCAGGCGCGCAGGCGGGGGAAAACCGGTGAGGATTATCATTGCGGGAGGAGGAACGGGCGGTCATCTGTTTCCCGGCATTGCCGTCGCGGAGGAGTTTCAGAAGCGCGACGCTCAAAACCGGGTGATCTTTATCGGAACCAGCAGGGGCATTGAATACCGGCTTTTGGAAAAGATGGGATACGAACTGAAGCTCATTGACGTGGAAGGGCTGAAGGGAAGGGGTTGGAAGGCATTGATCAAAAGCGTTTACGCGATCCCGGTCAGCATGATGCAGTCCAGGCGGATTCTCGCGGATTTCCGGCCCGATATCGTTTTGGGCGTCGGCGGATATGCCTCGGGTCCCGCCGTCATGGCCGCGTATCTGACGGGTTGTCCCACCGCCATTGCGGAGCAAAACGCCCTGGCGGGAAACACGAACCGCATTCTGGGGAAATTTGTCGATCGGATATTTCTGACCTATGAGCGGAGCAAAGGAAGATTTCCCGCCCGGAAAGTCCGTGTGACGGGCAATCCGGTCCGGGCGGCGTTTGCCGCGCGTCTGAAGGAAGCCCCGAAGACGCGCGCTTTCCGGCAGATTCTGGTGTTCGGCGGTTCGCAGGGAGCGGCGGCCATCAACAAAACGGTCGTGGCCATGCTGCCGATGCTGCAAAAGATCAAAGACCGGGTTCGGGTGGTCCACCAGACCGGAGACAGAGACCTGGCGATGGTCCGGCAGGCGTATGAACAGGCCGGCGTGGAAGCCGATGTTCAACCGTTCATCGTCGATATGGCGTCGGCCTATGCGGCGTCCGACCTGATCATCTGCCGGGCCGGAGCGACGTCGCTGGCGGAAATCACGGCGGCGGGAAAGGCGTCCGTGCTGATCCCCTTTCCGTACGCGGCCGATGATCATCAGACCGAAAATGCGCGGGCAATGGTCGAAGCCGGCGCGGCGGCCATGATCCGGGAGAGCGATCTGACCGCCGGGGCCCTGTATTCGCTGGTGGCGTCCCTGCTGGGCGACGACAATAAATTACGGGGCATGGAAGAGAAATCCAAAGCGCTGGGCAGGCCCGATGCCGCTGCCAGAATGGTCGATGAGTGCATCAAGCTGGCGGCGGAAAACCAACATTCAACAGGATAAAAGGAAAATGAGCAAAGACCAGGAAACCGGATTCATGCAGCGTAAAGTCAAGCGCATCCATTTTGTCGGCATCGGCGGCATCGGAATGAGCGGCATCGCCGAAGTGCTGCTGAATCTCGGATACGGCATCAGCGGATCGGACGTCCAGTCCTCCGACACGACGAAGCGCCTGCAGCAGCTGGGCGCAGCCGTTGCCGTCGGGCATGCGGCGGAAAACATCGCCGGCGCGGATGTGGTGGTCACATCGACCGCCGTCAAGGCGGACAATCCGGAAGTTCTGGAAGCGCATCGCAAGAATATTCCGGTGATTCCCCGGGCGGAGATGCTGGCGGAGCTGTTAAAGATGAAATTTTCCGTGGCCGTTTCCGGCAGCCACGGCAAGACCACGACCACCTCGATGGTTTCGACCCTTCTGGCGGAGGGCGGACTGGATCCCACGATGGTGATCGGCGGCAAACTGGCCAGCATCGGATCCAACGCCCGTCTGGGCGGCGGAGACATTCTCGTTGCGGAGGCGGATGAGAGCGACGGATCGTTTTTGAAGCTGTCGCCGACGATCGCCGTCATTACCAATATCGACCGCGAGCACCTGGACTATTATCCGGGCATTGAAGAAATCAAGGACGCTTTCCTGAAATTTGCCAACATGGTTCCCTTTTACGGCTGCACGGTGATGTGCGTCGACAACGAGCATGTGCGCGCCATTGCCCGCTCGATCAAACGCCGCGTGATTTCGTACGGCATTTCACAGCCGGCGGATTATACGGCGAGCGACATCCGGCATTCCGACGCCGGAACCCGCTATGCCCTGTCTTACAGGGGCGAACCCCTGGGCGACGTTGCCTTGATGGTGCCGGGCCTCTTTAATGTTTACAACTCCATGGCCGCCATTGCCGTGGGGCGAGAACTGGGTCTGGAGATGGCGACCCTTTGCAAAGGACTGCTGGCTTTTTCCGGCGTGCAGCGGCGGCTTGAAGTCAAGGGGGAGAAGGCCGGGATCACGGTGGTGGATGACTACGGCCATCACCCGACGGAAATTATGGCCACGCTGGCGGCGGCGCGCCAGATGCGGCGAGGCCGGCTGATCGTCGTGTTTCAGCCCCACCGCTTTACGCGGACCAAAGCGCTGTTCGACGAATTCACCAGGGCGTTCGGGGACGCGGACGTGCTGGTGCTCAACGATATTTATCCGGCGTCGGAGACGCCGATTCCCGGCGTTCATTCCGCGGCGCTGTGGGTGGCGATCAAGGAGGGGGGGCATCCCTGCGTGGAATACATCGCCCAGCCGCAGGGCACGATCGAATTTCTGCTGGCCAATGCAAAGCCCGGGGACACCGTCCTGACGCTGGGCGCGGGCAGCGTGTATAAAATCGGCGAGGCGTTTCTCGCGCGGCTCAAAGAGGGAACGAAGAATCCATGACCGGTCATTTGAAAATTTCCGCGGCGCTTCAGGGCGCGAATGTCGGCAAGGTATGGTTTGACGAGCCGATGTCGCGCCACGCTTCGCTGAAACTCGGCGGCCGGGTGGACGCGCTGGTGATGCCCGAAAGCGAAGTGCAGCTCGCGGAACTTGTGCGCAGACTGAAGGAGAATCATCTTCCGTTTCTGCCGGTCGGGAATCTCACCAATATCCTCGTGCGCGACGGCGGGTACCGCGGCGCCCTGATCTCGCTGCGCGGCCTGGACAGGGCCGTGTGCGCGCCTGCGGAAGACGGGCGGTTCCGGATCGAAGCACAGGCAGGGGCCGCGCTGGGCCGGATTGTCGGGCTGGCCGCCGAGAATGAACTGACGGGTCTGGAGTTTTGCGCGGGGATTCCCGGCAGCGTCGGCGGGGCCGTCTGGATGAACGCCGGCGCCTTCGGGGGCGAAATCAAGGACGCGCTGGTGTCCGTGACGGTGATCGACGGCGAAGGAAAGAAGAAAACCCTGCGGCGCGAAGAGATCGCGTTTGCCTACCGCAAATCCAATTTGCCCGCAAATGTCATCATCTGCGCGGCGTGCTTTTCCTTGTCGAAAGGCCATCCGGCGCAGATCCGGGATCGGATGGCGGAAATTGTGAAATGGCGTCAGGAAAAACATCCCCTGCAGTATCCCAGCGCCGGGTCGGTTTTTAAAAATCTTCCGGGCATGCCGGCGGGCCGACTGATCGAAGAGCTGGGCCTGAAGGGCCGGCGGCTGGGCGACGTGCAGATTTCGAAGAAGCATGCCAACTTCATGATCAACAAAGGGCAGGGCACGGCGTCCGACATGCTGAAGTTGATCCGGCTGGTGCAGGAAACGGTTCAAAAGGAAAGAGGTTTTTTCCTGGAGACGGAAATTGTCGTCATCGGAGAAGAATCGTGAGTCGAAAGATAAAAGTCAGTCTGGAAGCCAGAAAAAACCGCCTGCGACGGCGTCTGATCGGGGCGTTGAACGAATCGCTGGGGGCTTTGGGCCTGCTGGCTGTCGCCGTTGTCATCAGCGCCCTGTTTATTTATCTTTACGGCGCGCTGCTGAGCGCCCCCGCGCTGGAAGTCAGGGAAATCTCCGTTCGCGGAGTGAAAGAGCTGACGGAAAAGGACATCCTGCAGCTGGCGAACATTCAGCCGCGCTGCAATCTTCTGGCGGTCAACACGGATGCCGTGGCGCGGCGAATTGCCGCCAATCCCTGGGTCAAAAATATTTATGTCGGCCGCGAGCTGCCGGGTCGGCTGGTGCTGGACGTGCGCGAACGGAAGCCGATTGCGCTGGTCAAGCAAACCGGGAATTTTTACCTGATGGACGCGGGAGGCTTTATCTTCAAAAAATTAAGCCGGACGGATGATGTTGATCTGGCGATTCTGACCGGCGTGAACCTTCAGAACAAACCGTCCCCCCTGCTGGCCGAAGCGCTGAAGCTGCTGGAAACCCTGTCCGCCGATTCGTATGCGTCTCTGGGGACCATTTCCGAAATTCATATCGACGAGGTGTTCGGCCTGTCCGTCCTGACCGACCGGGGACTGCATTTAAAGCTGGGGCGTGACAACTTTACAGGCAAGGTGCAAAAACTTGATATTGTTCTGGCGGACCTGGAAAAGCGGGGGATGAAGAACGGCCGTTTGTTCGTGGACCTGGCCGACATTTCCAAGGTGACCGTTCAGCGAAAGGACGAGCCGGGAAAGGCCCAGGAGCAGAAGAAAGGACCGCAGTACAGAATATAGGCAGTGACGGGGAAGGGTGAGATTATGGGAAAGAAAAGCAACGTTCTGGTGGGAATTGATATTGGAACGACCAAAACCATTGCGATTGTCGGCGAGGTAAAACCAGCCGGCATTGACATCATCGGCGTGGGGATCACGCCCGCCAAGGAACTGCGCAAGGGGGGTGTGGTCAACATCGACAGCACCGTCGAGGCGATCAAGAAGGCCGTGGAGGACGCCGAGCACATGTCCGGCTGCCGCATCAACTCCGCCTATGTCGGGATTGCCGGCAGCCACATCAAAGGACAGAACTCGCTGGGCATTGTCGCCGTAAAAGGCCGGGAAGTCGGCGAAGACGCCCTGCAAAGGGCGATTGAGGCTTCCAAGGCGATCGCCATTCCCGTGGACCGGGAAATTCTGCATACGCTGCCTCAGAGCTACGTGGTGGACGGACAGGACGGCATCCGCGATCCGGTGGGGATGTCGGGCGTGCGGCTGGAAGCCAAGGTGCATATCGTGACGGGCGCCGCCGCTTCGATTCAAAATGTGGTCAAATCCGTCAATCGCGTGGGCCTCGACATCGAAGATGTCGTGCTGGAGCAGCTGGCGGCCAGCGAGGCCATTCTCAGCCCCGATGAAAAGGACCTGGGCGTTGCCCTGATCGACATCGGCGGGGCGACTACGGGGATGGCCATCTTTGCGGAGGGAAGCATCAAGCACACGGCCACGCTTCCGGTGGGCGGCAACTTCCTGACCACGGACATCGCCACGGGTCTGCGAACGCCGTTTGCCGAGGCGGAGAAAATCAAGCTGAACCACGGCTGCGCCATGACGTCGATGATCCCGAAGGAAGACGTTATTGAAGTGCCCAGCGTGGGCGGCCGGGAAGCCCGGATGGTGTCGCGGCAGATCCTGGGCCGGATTGTGGAGCCCCGCATGGATGAAATTCTGAATATGGCGCTCAAGGAAATCGTGCGTTCCGGATACGAAGACCTGCTGGCGGCGGGCATTGTGCTGACCGGCGGCTCGTCGCTTTTGCCCGGCATCAACGAAATGGCGGAGCAGATTTTTGACATGCCGGTGCGCCGCGGGTGTCCTTCCGGCGTCGGCGGTTTGAGCGATGCGGCCAACTCACCGGCCTTTGCGGTCGGCGTTGGTTTGATTGTTTACGGCAGTAAAAATATTCCCAGCGATTCCGTCTATCGGAAAACGGGGAATGTATTCGGCGAATATTTCAAAACACTCAAAAAATGGTTTCTGGAATTTTTCTAAACAAAGAAGGGGGTGTGCATGTTTGAATTAACGGAAGAATGCATCGAGAATTCGGCAAGAATCAAAGTGGTGGGCGCGGGCGGCGGCGGCGGGAACGCCGTCAATACCATGATCTCCTATACGCTGCGGGGCGTCGATTTTATCATCGCGAACACGGACGCCCAGGCGCTGGGAGCGTCCAGCGCGCCCGTGAAAATCCAGATCGGAGCGGAGGTGACCAAGGGCCTGGGCGCGGGCTCCAATCCGGACATCGGCAAACAGGCGGCGCTGGAATCCCGAGATGAAATCCGCCGGCACCTGGAAGGGGCGGACATGATCTTCATCACGGCGGGCCTCGGCGGAGGGACCGGCACGGGCGCGGCGCCGGTGATCGCGGAGGTGGCCCGGGAATGCGGCGCGCTGACCGTTGCCGTGGTCACCAAGCCCTTTCAGTTTGAAGGCAAAAGAAGAAATGCGCAGGCGGAAGACGGCATCGTGCAACTGCGCGACGTGGTCGACACCCTGATTGTGGTTCCCAACCAGAGGCTGTTGAGCCTGGGCGGGCGGGGGCTTTCACTGCTGGACGCCTTCAAGAAGGCCGATGATATTCTCTATCAGGCCGTAAAAGGCATCTCCGATCTGATCATTGTGCCCGGTCTGATCAACCTTGACTTTGCCGACGTCAAGAACATCATGAGCAGCATGGGCATGGCGCTGATGGGCACCGGCACGGCCAGCGGCGAGAACCGGGCCGTCGAGGCGGCCCAGCGGGCGATTTCCTCGCCGCTCCTGGAGGACAACACCATCCAGGGCGCGCAGGGCATTCTGCTCAGCATCACCGGCGGACCCGACATGAGCCTGTACGAAGTGAACGAGGCCTCGTCCCTGATTCAGGCCGAGGCGCATGAGGATGCCAATATCATCTTCGGCACGGTCATTGACGAAAACATGAAGGATGAAATCCGCATCACCGTGATTGCGACGGGCTTTGAGGACGCCCGGAAGAAACAGGCCCCCTCCAACGTGACGCATCTTGGCGGCTTCCGGCGGGAAGATCTGTCAACGCCGGCGTTCCTGCGCAGGAGCAAATCCGGCGACCCGGCCAATGTGGTGACGATGGGCGCGGGCGACGAAAACGAAAACGTGGATATCGATATTCCCACGTTCCTGCGCCGGCAGGCGGACTAGGAAAACATCGTGGCTGTCCGGATGCGGGCTGGATCGCGCAGGAGGCCATGAACGGTCCATGAACTGGAAGGAAAAGAAAAAATACGAGACCCTGCTGGCTCGTGAGCGGGGCGTCGTGAAAAAAGTCTGGGGAACCGGCCTGACGGTTTGCCTGGCCTATCCCAATCTTTACCGGATCGGCATGGCCAATCTCGGCTTCCAGACGGTTTATAAAATCATCAACGAGCTCCCCTCCCTTCTTTGTGAGAGAGTGTTTCTGCCCGCCGGCGGCGACGCCGAATACGCCGCCGGCGCGGTGGAACTGCTCAGTCTGGAAAATCAAAAGCCCCTTCGTGATTTCGATGTCCTGGCGTTTTCCGTTTCCTTTGAGAACGATTACCCGGCCATCCTGAAAATGCTCGCCCTGGGCGGCATTCCGCTCTGCGCGAAGGACCGCGCGGACGGGCACCCGCTGGTGATCGGCGGCGGCATCGCGCTGACTCTCAATCCGGAGCCCCTGGCGGATTTCTTCGACGCTTTTCTGACCGGAGAAACCGAAGAGACGCTGCCCGGATTTGCGCGGATGCTGGCCGAAGTCCGGCCGTCCGGCCCCGGCCGGGAAGCCCTGCTGGCGTCTTTGCAGAAGAAAATGCCGGGGGTGTATGTTCCTTCCCTTTATGAGGTTCAGTATTTTCCGGACGGTAGAATCCGCGGCATGGCGCCGCGCCTGAAGGGCCTGCCTGAGAAAATCAGAGCAGCCCCGGTCAAAAATATTGACGCTTTTTGCACGACGGAGGTTGTCAGCAGCCCCGACGCGGAAATGGCGGACATGTTTCTGATTGAAGTCAACCGCGGTTGTCCGCATTTCTGCCGTTTCTGCGCGGCGGGACACGTTTATGCCCCGCCCCGTTTCCGCAGCTATGAAAAAATTACGCAGGCCATTGATCATGGTCTGAAAGCGAAAAATAAAATCGGTTTGATCGGCACGGCGGTTTCGGACCATCCCGATCTGGCAAAAATCTGCCGGTATATTGTGGACCGCCAGGCGCAGGCCGGCATTGGCTCGCTGCGCCTGGACAAGGTTGATGAAAGCGTTGTGGAGATGCTCAGAGCCGGCGGCATCGAGACGGTCGCCCTCGCGCCGGAGGCGGGAAGCCAGCGTCTGCGGGATCTGCTGCGCAAGGGCATCACCCGGGATGATATCCTGCGGGCCGTGCGGCTCCTGATCGACCGGGATATTGCCAATCTCCGGCTGTATTTTATGGCAGGGTTGCCCACGGAAACGGAAGAAGACATCGACGCCGTCATTGAGCTTGCCAAAACCATCCAGCACACGGCGCTGGCCCACACAAAAGGAAAACGAAAATTCCGGCGCATCACACTCAGCATCAATCAATTCATCCCCAAACCGCATACGCCGTTCCAATGGTGCCCGCTTGCGGATGTTCAGGAGGTGGGGCGCAGAATCAAAAAGATCACCCACGCATTTCGTGCCGACAAGCAGATTCACGTCATTGCCGACGTTCCGAAGTGGGCCTACGTGCAGGCGCTTTTGTCCCTGGGGGACCGGCGCGTCGGGGGAATTCTCGCGGCCGTCCATCGCCTGAACGGCAACTGGATGCGGGCGCTCAAAGAGGTGACCATCAATCCCGACTTCTACGTCTATCGTCAGAAGGATGTAAATGAAGTTCTGCCGTGGGATATTATCGAAGCCGGCCTTCCCAAAAAGGTATTGATCAAAGAATATCAAAAGGCTCTGCCGGATTGATCTTGCCTCCCGTTCAAAGGACTTCCGGAACCATGATTCCTGGTCAAGGATTGATATATTGTCCGAGGCTATTTACGATGTCTTTGCCCCGATTGAGGCTGTCGGTTTTATGCCTGAAGAGTGGGACAAACAAACATCGCCGCTCTATGATTACGCAAAGCAGGGTGAAATTTTATACGCCGCATGACAATGTCGATGTTATGATGATTCTCCTTATTTTCATTGAGGAAGGCCATAAGGTAACAGTGTCCCGTTCAGTCTTCTGAGGTTTTTAGTAAATCACAAAATTGTCTGTTCATTTTCAACCCAGATTTTCCATTAGATGATTTTGATCGAATCAACTGATTTGCGCGTGATA
>ERZ724510.1801-NODE-1801-length-11708-cov-5.381962_pt1 | contig 11708 bp, 8 predicted proteins | sample MGYA00376043_ERZ724510 | MGnify/ENA primary metagenome ERZ724510 (study PRJEB28724, sample SAMN07190888) | wastewater metagenome | isolation source: influent of sewage treatment plant in Hong Hong | place: USA: Christiansburg, Virginia | collected 2016-03-01 ... | reverse complement strand
ATTTTCATAAAGGTACAGAGTGAGCTTTTCCAAAACGCTGTATAGCTCCCTGATGGAATTAGAGAAGATACGGAAGTCGTCCACATAACGGGTGTGGTGCACGCCTTGATCTTTGATGAAACTGTCAACGTCGATCAACACTGCCTCAGCCATGACTATGCTTGCGGCCGGGCCAACCGGCACACCTTGAGATGCTTTGTTGTTTAGCGTGGCGAGGAAGTTCTCAATGTCATCGGCGAGTGGCTTTAGATTTGAATTTGATAGTTCAACGGCGTTGTTTAGCCGATGCAGATAAATCTGGTTATAGAAATCGGTGATATCGGTAACAAGCACATTTTCATAGGTATCGGCGAGGCTCTCTGTCTTCTGCCCAAAATCACTCCATCCAGAACCGCCAGCAAAATAACTCCCGTCAGCTACTGAGAGCCGATACGAGCATGCAATGTGCTCGGCACTGGGCATGCGGGCAGCTTCTACATCTGTAGCAATTTCACATGCCAGCGCTGTGTAGATAACGGAATCAATTGGTTCGAGTTGGTGAACAACTCGGAACCCGCCTTTAGGTTTGGCAATCGTCATAGCGCGTGGAGATGTCACCCAGAGCTTGCCAACGTTCTTTGACATTAGTTCAGTTTTAACCTCAGGCCACTGATGCCACAGTGCCTCGTACTCGATTGGCTTCGGAAAGAAGTCTGAATCGTAGTACCTGCTGATGTGCTCCCGAGCAAATTCGAGTGAATCTTCTTTGATTATGGCCATGGCGTGATGAGATAACTTCTAACGAATTATTGAACGGACCCGCTGGGTCCGTATATGAATTGATAGAGAAGCAGCCATTATGCTGCCGGAATCGGCTGTATAGTAAGGAAGGAGCCTTGGCTGGGTCCGTATATCAACTCCAATACTTCGGGCGCCAAGGGATACAGCCTCGAGCGTCGGCTATCGGGACAAATCCTCAATGGCAGCTCCTGGCCGTGTGGGTGAGGTTGGCAACGTCCGCTTCAGAGCAGCCAAATTCCAAAAATCAGGATTTTGCTGACCGACTCCTAAAAATGGATGGCCGGAATGGGCTGCGTATTCAACCGGTCGATGCAACGGTTTGGTAAAAACGTTGTGCTGGCGTTTCGTAGTTTAGTGTTTTCCGTGGCCGCTCATTCAATTTCCTGGCAATGGCACTCAGCTTCGCTTGTGAATAGGGTGACAGGTCAATTCCCTTTGGGAAATACTGGCGCAACAATCCATTGGTGTTTTCGTTTGTTCCGCGTTGCCAAGGTTGATGTGGATCGCAGAAATAGACCTGGATATCTGTCGTCAGCGTGAATCGTTTGTGGCCAGCCATTTCCTTGCCCCGATCCCACGTCAGCGATTTGTAGAGTTCTTGTGGCAGTTTGCGAGCGTTTTTGATCAGGGCGTTGGTTACGCTCCCGGTATCTTTTCCGGGAAGCTTGACCAGCATCAGGTAGCGCGACTGACGTTCGACGAGTGTCGCAATCTGACTGTTCTTGCTGCCGCACAGCAGATCCCCTTCCCAATGCCCCGGTACCGCCCGATCCTCTGCCGTGGCTGGCCGTTCGCTGATTGATACGGCATCGACGATTCGGCCGTGATCGCCGGTTTTTTGTGTGTGATGGCGAGAGCGGCGCATGGCTCGCGTCCGCCGCAAATACGCCAGCAACTCCTTCTTCAGAGCGCCCCGGGTTTGAATATAGAGGGTGCGATAGATTGTCTCGTGTGACACCTGATGACTCGCATTGTCTGGATAGGTCCGCTTGAGCCATCCAGCAATCTGTTCTGGCGACCACAGCGACCGAAGCTTATTTGCCACTATATGCGCTAGACAACTGCTTTCCGCCAGTTTGCAAGACTTGGGACGACGTGCCCGAGTCCAGGTTGCTTGGTCGGCCTGAGTCGCTCGGTAGCATTCACGGCCACCATTGCGTTTGACTTCACGGCTTACGGTGGACGGCGCTCGTCCCAATTGAGCCGCGAGCGCACGGATTGAAAAGCCCGCGACCAAACCTCGGGAAATTTCCTCACGCTCAGAAAGCGTCAATGCCCGTTTGGCGCGGCATCGCGGTGCCGGTGGAATGCCTCCTGTCTCGGCTAGGATTCGCTGCACCGATGAGTGATTTCGATCAAATAGCTGGGCGATTTTTTGAAGGGAGTCGCCCTTGCGCCAACGTTCCCACATCAGCGCTTTCTGGCTATCCGTGTAATAGATCCGGGGTCTCTGCTTCATTGGCAACACTCCTTCTGCATACGCAGTTGCTAGTGTGTTGCATCGACCGATTGAATCCAAGGCACTGAGTACGCATTCGCTGGATGTGTAAACTGCCGCTCAACTCGACTTGTTGCTGGGTGGAGATAACCGGCGTATTGCGGACGGTGTTTCTGGGTAATCAGTTTGTGCGCTGGGCAACGCTTTAGGCGACAAAAAAATCAGGTGTTTTGGGCGGTTGACCGTAACAACCTTAAAACCAACATCAAAGCTGTGCCGCAATCAACCGGCCCAGCGTGGCAATCGCTTCCTGCTGCCGGGCCGAGTCGGGGTAGCCGTAGTTGAGGCGAATGCAATTGGCGAACTCGCGCTTGGCCGAGAAAATCGGGCCGGGGGCGAGGCTGATGCCTTGATCGAGGGCCATTTTGTGCAGTTTCAAGACATCGACCTGCGCCGGCAACTCGATCCACATGAAATAGCCGCCCGCTGGCCGCGCCAGTTTGGCTTGCGCTGGAAAATGGCGCTCAACCGCGTCGATCAGTACCGATTCCTGCACCGCCAATTGCAGGCGCAGACGGCGCAGGTGGTGGTCATAGCCGCCCTGCTTGAGGTATTCGGCAATGGCGATCTGCACCGGCACCGTGGTGGCGAGCGTGGTCGACAACTTGAGGCGGATGATTTTCTCCGCATAGCGCCCGGCGGCCACCCAGCCGAGGCGGTAACCGGGGGCGAGGCATTTGGAGAAGGACGAGACGTGCATGACGTGATCGTTACTGGCTTCTGACTTGCTGCACATGGGCGCTTGCGCGGTGAAATACAGCTCACCATAAACATCGTCCTCGATCAACGGCACCTCATGCCGGTGCAGCAAGTCGATCAGGCTTTTCTTACGCTCGTCCGAGACCAAAGCGCCGGTTGGATTGGCGAAATTGAGCATGAGCAAACAGGCTTTGATCGGATGCAGACGCAAAGCCTCCTCCAGCGCCGGGAGGCTGATGCCTTCGCGCGGATGCGAGGGGATTTCGATGACTTTCAAGCCCAGCCGCTCGCTGGCCTGCAAGCCGGCGTAGAAGGTCGGCGACTCGATGGCGATCAGATCGCCCGGCGCAGTCACCGCCTGCAAACAGAGATTCAGCCCTTCCATTGCGCCCGAGGTAATGACGATTTCGTCGGTCGGCACCACGGCGCCACGCGACAGGTAGCGCAAGGCAATTTGCCGGCGCAGCTCTTCATTGCCGGGCGGCAAGTCAGTCACCGTCGAAATCGGGTCAAACTTGCGTGCTGCCTGGCTGAGAAAACGCCCCAATTTGTCGAATGGAAACAGGTAGGGGCTAGGGAAGCTCGACCCCAGGGGCACCACCGCAGGGTTCCTGACGCTGCTTAATATCTGGAAGATGAAATCACTGACCTGCAATTCCGTCGAACTGCCCAGCGGGTGGCTCATCTCGGGTTCATGCAAGCGCTGGCCGAGGCGGGCGCGCACGAAATAGCCGGATTTTGGCCGCGCTTCGATCAGCCCCCGGCTTTCCAGCAGGTAGTAGGCCTGGGTTACCGTCACCGGGCTGATGCTGTGCGTCCGGCAAACCTGGCGCACCGATGGCAGGCGGTCGCCGGCGCGGAGTACGCCGTCAGTAATCAGCTTTTCAGTTTCACCGGCGAGGCTTTGGTAACGAACCATGAGTAATTGTCAAAGTTGGAAATGGTAAAACCTTATACCCGTGATTTCTGCCAGCCAATAAAAAAGGAGCCATTTTTTGGCTCCTTTTCCGAGTCGACCGTAACACGTGCTTAGACCACCGCACCATCCTCATTCGCGCCTTCAACCACCTTGGTTTTGGTGATGAACTGCTCACGCGAAACGCCCAGCCACATGACCAGCGGGCTGGCGACCAGCACTGACGAATAAATACCGAAACAGATGCCGATGGTCAGGGCCAGCGAGAAATAATAGAGCGTTTCGCCACCGAAAATCAGCATGGAAAGCACCATCAGCTGCGTGCTGCCGTGGGTAATGATGGTTCGGCTGATCGTGCTGGTGATGGCGTGGTCGAGCACTTCCGGCGTGCTCAAGCCACGAACCTTTTTGAAGGTTTCACGAACCCGGTCAAAAACGACGACCGATTCATTGACCGAGTAACCAAGCACGGCAAGCACGGCGGCCAGCACCGACAGCGAGAATTCCCACTGAAAGAAGGCGAAGAAGCCGAGAATGATGATCACGTCGTGCAGGTTGGCGATAATCGCCGAGACCGAGAAACGCCATTCAAAGCGGAAGGCGAGGTAGATGACGATGCCGATAATGACCAATAGCAGCGCCATGGCACCGTTCTCAGCGAGCTCCTTGCCGACCTGCGGACCGACGAACTCGACGCGGCGCAATTCGGCACCCGGCGCTTCGGCGTTCAAGGATTTCATCACCGACTCACCAAGCTGTGCGCTTTGCTGATCGCTCTTCAAGGGCAGGCGAATCATCACGTCTTTGGATGACCCGAAATTCTGCACCGAGTAATCGGTGAACCCGGCCTTGCCAAGCGAGCCGCGAATTTTCTCGAGGTCGGCGGCCTGCTGGTAAGCCACTTCAATCAGCGTACCCCCGGTGAATTCGACCGACAGATGCAGGCCTTTACTGAAAAGAAACACCACGGCGAGCAGAAAAGTCACCAGCGAAATGATGTTGAACTTCAGCGCATGGCGCATGAAGGGAATGTCTTTTTTGATGCGGAAAAATTCCATGACTATTTTTTCCTTATTTCTGGCCGTTGACCCTGGGGCCAGTCTTTGATTCTGTGGTCGTAGCAGGGCTATTGCCAGGCTTCCAGATCTGGCCGATAGCTACCTTGGTCAGTTTTTTCTTGCTGCCGTAAATCAGGTTCACCAGGGCACGCGAGACAACCACCGACGAAAAAATCGAGGTCAGGATGCCGAGACAATGCACCACGGCAAAACCGCGAATCGGGCCGGAGCCGAAGATCAGCAGGGCAAGACCGGCAATCAGGGTGGTGATGTTGGAGTCAAGAATGGTCCCGAAGGCACGTTCATAACCCTCCGAAATCGCCCCCTGCGGCGGCATGCCGTTGCGCAACTCCTCACGGATACGCTCATTGATCAGCACGTTGGCGTCAATAGCCATACCCAGCGTCAGCGCAATAGCGGCGATACCCGGCAGGGTTAGCGTAGCCTGGAGCAACGAAAGCAAGGCAACCAGGAACAGCAGGTTTGCGGCGAGTGCAATGACCGAAACGACACCGAAAACCTGGTAATAAAGAATCATGAAGACAGCAATCGCGACAAAGCCCCACATCGTCGACTGGAAGCCTTTCTTGATATTGTCGGCGCCAAGTGACGGGCCAATCGTGCGTTCTTCGATGATATCCATCGGTGCCGCCAGCGAACCGGCACGCAGCAACAAGGCCGTATCGTTGGCTTCAGTGGTGCTCATGCGGCCGGAAATCTGCACGCGGCCACCACCGATTTCGCTACGAATGACCGGCGCGGTAACCACTTCGCCTTTGCCCTTTTCAATGAGCAGAATGGCCATGCGCTTGCCGATACTTTCGCGGGTGATGTCCTTGAAGATACGAGCACCCGCAGAATCCAGCGTCAGATGAACTGCCGCTTCGTTGGTCTGGGTATCGAAACCGGGCTGGGCATCGGTCAGTCGGTCGCCGGTCAGGACAACCTGCTTCTTGACCAGCAGCGGTTGGCCGCCACGCTCGTTATAAACCTCGGTGCCGAACGGTGCATTGCCGGCAATTGCCGCCTCCAGTGCGCCGGGCGAGTCATCCACCATGCGAATTTCGAGGGTCGCGGTGCGGCCGAGAATATCCTTGGCCTTGGCCGTGTCCTGCACACCAGGCAGTTGCACGACGATACGGTCGGTGCCCTGCTGCTGGATGACCGGCTCGGCAACACCGAGTTCGTTGATCCGGTTATGCAGGGTGGTGATGTTCTGTTTCAGCGCGAATTCGCCGATCTTCAACTGGGCCTGTGGTTTGAGTGTCGCCACCAGTTTGAGGTCACTGCCTTCACCCTGATCGGTGATCAGCAGATCCGGCTGGCTGTCGGCAATCACATTACGGGCCTTGTCGCGGGTTTCGGCATCGCGGAAACGAACGACCAGACGCTCGCCTTCACGACCAACGCCGCCATGGCGTAGATTTTTGTCGCGCAAAACGGTACGCAGATCAGCCGAGGTTGAATCCAGTTTCTTGGTTAGCGCTCCCTTCATGTCGACTTGCAACAAAAAGTGCACGCCGCCACGCAGGTCAAGGCCGAGGTACATCGGTAGCGCATGCAGGCTGGTCAACCATTGCGGCGATGCAGTCAGCAGGTTGAGCGCCACCACATACTGCGGGTCGCTGGCATCCGGGTTGAAGGCTTTTTCAAGGAGATCCTTGGCTTTCAACTGGGTGTCGGTATCTTTTAACCGTGTCTTGACGCCGTTAAAGTCGAGCTGAATGCCATCGTGCGTAATGCCGGCAGCTGTCAAAACCTCTTCGACGCGGGCTTTCGCCTTTTCATCGACCTTGATCGTGGCCTTGGCGCTGGAAACCTGCACCGCCGGCGATTCGCCGAAGAAATTGGGTAGGGTATAGACGAAGCCCAGCACCAGCGCGATGGCAACGATGATGTACTTCCAGAGTGGGTAGCGATTCATGGCGACTTCAAAGCGAAAAAGGCGGCCAAAGGCCGCCTTTTGGGGTGATTACAGTGACTTCAGGGTGCCCTTGGGCAAAACCAGCGCAATGGCGGTCTTTTGAATAACTGCTTCGGTGCCGGTGGCGATCTCGACCGTAGCGTAGCTGTCACCGACCTTGACGATTTTGCCGACGATGCCACCCTGGGTGACGACTTCGTCGCCCTTGGCCAACGCAGCAAGCAGAGCCTTGTGTTCCTTGGCCTTCTTCATTTGCGGACGAATCATCAGGAACCACAGGACAACGAACATCAGAATCATCGGCAGCATCTGCATCAGGCCGCCTGTCGGGTCGGCAGCAAAGCCGGTGGTTTGTGCGTGGGCAAGGCTAATCATTGTTGAAACTCCGGATAACTAAAAATCAGAACGCGCGATTCTATCACTGGCCCGAGGAACGGTCCCGGGCAAAGGCCACTGACCACGCATTCAGCGTGCCAGCCTCGATCGCAGCACGCATTTCGGCCATGATCGTCTGATAGAAATGAAGATTGTGGATGGTATTAAGCATGCCGCCGAGGATTTCGCCACAACGGAACAGATGGTGCAGGTAGCCACGGGTGAAATTCTGGCAGGTGTAGCAGGTGCAACTCGGGTCGAGCGGGCCGGTGTCGTTCTTGTGGCGGGCGTTCTTGATCTTGACGTCGCCAAAACGGGTGAATAGGTGGCCGTTGCGCGCGTTACGCGTCGGCATCACGCAATCAAACATGTCGATGCCAGCCTGAACGGAATGTACGAGATCTTCCGGCGTTCCGACACCCATCAGGTAACGTGGCTTGTGAGCCGGCATGCGCGGTGCAGTATGGGCGAGGATGCGCTGCATGTCCTCCTTCGGCTCGCCAACCGAGAGGCCGCCGATGGCCATGCCGTCAAAACCGATATCATCGAGCCCGGCCAGCGATTCGCTGCGCAGGTCTTCGTGCATGCCGCCCTGGACGATGCCGAACAGCGCGTTGTTGTTTTCCAGCTTGTTGTGTTCGTCGCGCGAACGCTGCGCCCAGCGCATCGAGAGACGCATCGACTTGGCGGCTTCGTCGTGGCTGGCCGGGTATGGTGTGCATTCGTCGAAGATCATGACGATGTCGGAATTCAGCACCTTCTGAATCTGCATCGAGATTTCCGGCGTCAGGAAAAGCTTGGCACCGTCGTGCGGCGACGAGAACTTGACGCCTTCCTCGGTGATCTTGCGCATGGCACCGAGCGAGAAGACCTGAAAGCCGCCGGAATCGGTGAGGATGGGCTTCTGCCAGTTCATGAAATCGTGCAAACCTTTATGAGCTGCAACCACATCCAGTCCCGGCCGCAGCCAGAGATGAAAGGTGTTGCCGAGGCAAATTTGCGCGCCGATGTCATGCAATGATTGCGGCGTCATTGCTTTGACCGTGCCATAGGTACCGACCGGCATGAAAACCGGGGTCTGAATGACGCCGTGGTTGAGGGTCAGGGTGCCACGACGCGCTGCACCGTCGGTCTTGAGAAGTTCAAACTGCATTCAATTTTTCCAGAAGCATCGCGTCGCCATAGCTGAAGAAGCGGTAGCGCTCGGCCACAGCGTGAGCGTAGGCAGCGCGCATGTTGTCGTAACCGGCAAAGGCCGAAACCAGCATGAGCAGCGTCGATTTCGGCAAATGAAAGTTGGTGATCAGTCGGTCGACCACCTTGAAGCGGTAGCCGGGGGTAATGAAGATATCGGTTTCGGCAGGGCCGGATTTTACCGTGCCATCGGCATTGCCGGCTGATTCCAGCGAACGCAGGCTGGTCGTGCCAACGGCGAGCACCCGCCCGCCCGCCGCGCGGGTGGAGGCAATCGCATCAGCGGTGGCTTGTGGAATCTCGAAACGTTCACTGTGCATGCGGTGCTCGGCAATTTTTTCGACGCGCACTGGCTGGTATGTGCCGGCGCCAACATGCAGGGTCAGGAAGGCAGTATTGATGCCTTGCTGGCGCAGCCTGTCCAGCATAGCTTCGTCAAAATGCAGTCCGGCGGTAGGGGCGGCGACGGCGCCCGGTTCGCGGGCGTATACCGTTTGATAGCGCGCTTCGTCGGCGCCTTCAGCGGGGTGTTCGATGTAGGGTGGCAAAGGTAGTTTGCCGTAGCTTTCTGCCAAATCCCAGAAACTGGCGCGGTCAACCGTCTCCAGCGCGAAAAATTCTCCACTGGCACCAGCCCGGCCGGTCACGACAACTTCAAACACATCAGCCAATTTTAGTTTTGTACCCGGCTTGGGCGATTTGCTGGCGCGCACCTGGGCGATGGCGTGCTGCTCATCGACGATGCGCTCGAGCAGCACCTCGACCTGACCACCACTTTCCTTCTGGCCGAAAAAGCGGGCCTTGATGACGCGGGTATCGTTGAAAACCAGCAGATCGCCGGCGCGCAACTGTGCGGGCAGATCGGAAAATTGCCGGTCGTGCAGCTGTTGACCGCAAACATGCAGAAGCCGGCTGCCTGAGCGTTCAGGCGCCGGGTGCTGGGCGATCAGTTCGGGGGGGAGAGGGAAGTCGAAGTCGTCGACGGTCAGTTCAGACATCGACAACTACTGGGCAGCAGCCAGCGACGGGTAATCGGTGTAACCAGCCGGGCCGGGTGAGTAGAAGGTCGCCGGATTGGGCTGATTGAGTTCGGCGCCTGCCTTGATGCGCGCCGGCAGATCAGGGTTGGCCAGAAAGCCAGTACCGAATGCCACTGCGTCGAGCTTGCCGTCAGCAATCGCCTGCTCGGCTTCGGCAGCGGTGTAGCCCATGTTGCCAATCATGACGCCTTTGTAGGCGGCGCGGATCGGCGTCATGACATCGCCGCTTTGCTGCTGGAAAAAGTCGCCGCGCATGACGTGAAGGTAAGCGAGATTAAAGTCGTTGAGGCGCGTCGCTAACCAGGTTGATAAACCAATCGGGTCGCTGTCGATCATGCTGTTGTAGCTGTTGAGCGGTGAAATGCGTACCCCGACACGATCACTGCCGCAAACGCTAACCACCGCCTCGATGACTTCGAGTAACAGTCGCGCACGGTTTTCAATCGGGCCACCGTAAGGGCCGCTACGCTTGTTGGCGCCATCGCGCAGAAATTCGTCAAGCAGGTAACCGTTGGCACCGTGCACTTCAACACCATCAAAACCCGCAGCCAGTGCATTTTCGGCAGCCTTTTTGAAACCAGCTACGATGCCCGGCAATTCGTCATCGCGCAATTCGCGCGGCATCACGTAAGGTTTTTTGCCTTCAGGCGTATGCACTTCGTCACCGAGAATAGGCAAAGGGCTGGGTGCAACGGGTTGCGCGCCGTCGTTGAGCAACGGGTGGCAAGCGCGGCCGCCGTGCCAGATTTGCAGAAAAATTCTGCCGCCAGCGGTGTGGACCGCATCAGTGACCAATTTCCAGCCAGCAATTTGTTCGGCGGAGTAGATGCCAGGCTCCATCCAGAACGAGGAATTGCCTTCCATTGCCATCGTCGCCTCGGCAACGATCAGGCCGGCACTGGCGCGCTGGGCGTAGTGTTCAGCCATCAAGGCCGTCGGGACATGCTCGGCAGTCGCCCGGCAACGTGTCAAAGGCGCCATGAAAATGCGGTTCGGGGCGGTCATGGCGCCGACTTTGAGTGGGCTGAACAAGTTGGTCATGGGGAAATCTCACAAATCGGGTGGCGGGGATATTAGCGCAAATGGGGCTGAGCTTAAAAATTGCAAGGCAGCACTCACGATTGATCTGCGCTAAACGTCTAAAATCGCGGCAACAGCGATGATGGAGGCTCTGCGTAGCCTCCGCTGGACAACGCCGATCCTTGACGGATCACCTGTAAATCCGGGCATCTCCGTGCCCGGGTGGATAAACGAATGGAGAACACAATGAGCTTTAATCGCCGCCAATTTCTGGCCGCCGGCACTGCTTTGGGCGCAACCAGCGCACTGGCCCAGCCGACCAGCCCCCTGCCCTTCCTGATTACCATGCAATCCGACCCGCTGTTGCCGAAAGCCAACGGCAAGCGCGTGGTTGTTTGCGGTGGCGGCTGGGGTGGAATCAGTGCCGCCAAGCATTTGAAATTGCTCGACCCGTCGCTGGATGTGGTGGTGCTCGAGCGCAACCCGGTATTTTTCTCTTGCCCGATGAGCAACAAGTGGCTGGTCGATGTCGTCGACACCAATTTCCTGACCTTCAGTTACCTGAAAGTTGCCCAGAAGTACGATTACAAGTTCATCCAGACCGAAGTCACCGCCTTCGAGCGTGACAAGAAGCGCGTGATTACCGCCCAGGGCTGGATCGATTACGACTATCTGATCGTCGGCGCCGGCATCCGTTACAACTATGAAGCCTGGTTCGGTAATGACCGCAAGGCGGCGGAGTACACCAAGGCGCATTTCCCCGCCGCCTACATCCCGAATGCCGAGCACTTCCAGCTCAAGCAAAGCATCCAGAACTTCAAGGGGGGTGATCTGGTGATGACCTTGCCGCCCCCGCCGCACCGCTGCCCGCCCTCGCCTTATGAGCGCGCCTGCCTGATTGCCGGCCTGTTCAAGGAACGCAAGATCAAGGGCAGGATCACCATTCTCGACCCGAAAGCGAGCCCGGCACCGATTACCGGCGGCTTCCAGGAAGCCTTCGAGAACCTCTACAAGGACCAGATCACCTACGTGCCCAAAGCGGTGATCAAGGAAGTCGACCCGTTCAACAAGAAAATCAAGACGGCCGTTGGTGATTTCAGCTTCGATCACAGCATTCTGATGGCCCCGCATCAGGCTGGCGATATGGCCTGGAAAGCCGGCGTCATCGGCAAAAACGAGGAAGGCAAGCCGACCGGCTGGGCCG
>ERZ724510.1791-NODE-1791-length-11728-cov-5.154031_pt1 | contig 11728 bp, 11 predicted proteins | sample MGYA00376043_ERZ724510 | MGnify/ENA primary metagenome ERZ724510 (study PRJEB28724, sample SAMN07190888) | wastewater metagenome | isolation source: influent of sewage treatment plant in Hong Hong | place: USA: Christiansburg, Virginia | collected 2016-03-01 ... | reverse complement strand
TCGGTGATGTGCGGAATGACCTGTACGGTCTTGCCAAGATATTCACCACGGCGCTCCTTCTTGATCACGGTATCGTAGATCTGGCCAGTGGTAAAGTTGTTACGACGGCTCATCTTGGCGCTGGTAAAGCGCTCGTAGTGGCCGAGATCAAGATCAGTTTCAGCACCGTCTTCAGTAACGAAAACCTCGCCGTGCTGGAAAGGACTCATCGTGCCGGGGTCGACATTGATGTATGGATCAAGCTTGATGTGGGTAACTTTAATGCCGCGGGATTCCAGAATGGCCCCCAGCGACGCGGCGGCAATGCCTTTGCCCAAAGAGGACACGACACCACCTGTAACGAAAACGTATTTGGTCATATAAAGACAGGCTGCGGGAAAGCAGAATGATAGCCGATAAGCAGCAAAAACCCCAAGCAAGTCGACGCAAATCCTGTATTCCAGCCGAGTTTTTACGTTTCACCGAAATAACCCTACGATTTGCTAGAATTTAGGGTTCGCCCTAATCAGAATGCACCGTGAAGAACGTTCTCGTCATCAATTACTCACAAACCGGACAGCTTTCGGACGTCAGCGCACAAGTTGTTGTGCCCTTGCGTGCGGCCGGCCACTCGGTGCATGTGGAAACATTGGTGCCTGAAACCCCTTTCCCATGGCCGTGGCCAATAGTTGATTTTGTTGATGCCTTTCCCGAGTGCGTGCAACTCGATGCGCCACCTTTAAAACCACTAAGCATTTCCGCTGATCGCCAATTCGATCTGGTCATATTGACCTATCAGGTCTGGTATCTGGCACCAGCGCTGCCCATGACGGCATTTCTGAAAAGCCCCGAGGGCAAACGCCTGATCCATGGCAAACCAGTGATTACGCTGGTCGCCTGTCGCAATATGTGGCTTTCGGCACAGGAAACCATGAAGCAACTGATTGCCGAAGCCGGCGGCCTGTTGCGCGATCATCTGGTATTCACCGACCAGGGCCATCCGCTGGCCACCTTCATCACCACACCGCGCTGGGTGCTGACTGGCAAACGCAATCGATTTTTTGGCTTGCCGCCAGCCGGCGTTGCGCCGGAAGAAATTCGCGGCGCCAGTCGCTTCGGGCGTGCGCTGGCCGATGCGCTCAATTGTGACGCCGAGAAATCAGCCGACCCGATGCTGACCGGGCTGCGCGCAGCTACCGTCAACCCACGCCTGGCCCTGAGCGAACGGGCGGCACATCGAGCCTTTAAAGTCTGGTCGAAGCTGATTCGTTTCTTCGGCAAACGTGGTCAATGGCGGCGTCGGCCAATGTTGCTGGTATTTGCACTGTATTTGATTACCTTGGTATTAACCGTCGTTCCCTTAAGCCTGTTGCTACAATGGGTATTTTCCCCTCTGCTCAAACCGCGTCTCGAACGGCTAAAAGCTGAACTCGAACTGCCTTCTGGTTCGCAGGAATTCAATCTAGAAAAATATGCACAGTAGCGGCAAGGCCTATATCACCCGCAGCGCGGTCTTTTTGCCCAATGCGCCGGTAGGAAACGAGAATATTGAGAACGTGCTCGGCATGATTGCCGGCAAGCCTTCGCGCGCCCGTCGCATTATCCTGCGCAACAACGGCATTCGTCAGCGTTATTACGCAATTGATCCGAATACAGGCGAAACCACGCACAACAATGCCCAGCTTACTGCCGAGGCGGTACGCGGCCTGAAAGTCGTCGGCGATATCGATTGCCTTGTAACCGGCACGACCATGCCAGATCAACTGATGCCGAACCATGGCGTGATGGTTCACGGCGAACTGGGCATTCCGGCCTGTGAAGTGGTTTCCACTGCCGGAATCTGTGTTGCCGGAATCACTGCACTTAAATATGCCTATCTGGCCGTACTGTCAGGACAAGCGAACAATGCGGTCGCTACCGGTTCCGAACAGGCATCTGCTGTCTTGCATGCACGCAATTTCGAGGCGGAATCAGAGCATCGCGTTTCTGAACTGGAAAGCAACCCGGAAATTGCCTTTGAAAAGGATTTTCTGCGCTGGATGCTTTCCGATGGCGCTGGCGCTTTTCTGGTTCAGAATCAACCAGAGAAGGAAGGTCTTTCACTGCGCATCGAATGGATCGACATCCTCTCGCAGGCTGGCAACATGGGAGCCTGCATGTATGCCGGCGGGGAGAAGCAGGAAGATGGCTCGCTAAAGGGCTGGAAGGAATTTCCGGCCGATGAATGGACCAAACGTTCAGTATTCTCGGTCAAACAGGATGTACGCCTGCTCAACGAAAGCGTGGTTTATCAAACCTTCGGCAAATCGCTGGAAAGGGTTATGCATACACGCGGTCTGACACCAGCCAATGTCGACTGGTTTTTGCCACACATGTCCTCTGAATATTTTCGCAGGCCAATTACTGATTGCATGGCTTCCACTGGCTTCACGGTGCCGCAAGAGAAATGGTTCACTAATCTGCACACCAAAGGCAACACGGGCTCGGCGGCAATCTACATCATGCTCGATGAACTGTTTAAAAGCGGCAAACTGAAGGCCGGCGAACGCCTGCTCTGCTTCATCCCGGAAAGCGGTCGTTTTACTGGCTCGCTGATGTATCTGACGGTGGTCGACCATGCTGGAAAGTGAAGTTCCGCAGGAAGGCAATGTCACCCTCGGCGGCCATCGCAAGGCAGTTTATGCACGTGGTGCGGATGGCAAGATCCAGATCGTTCAATCGGCAGGCTGGGAAGTTGAGGAAATTGTCACTCGTCAGGCGGTCGATGACCTCAATCAGTTGGCAGCAAATGCCCTTCAGCGTGTCGCCAGCGGCGAAACCTCGGCCCTCGAATACCACATGCACAAGGCACGCATGGATGTGCCATTGCTTTCACAAACCAGCGGTGTCTGGCAATGGCGCATACGCCGCCACTTCCAGCCCGCCGTTTTTGCCGGACTCTCGACCGCCCAGCTGCAGCGCTATGCCGATGCGCTGGGGCTTACGGTCGACCAGTTAAAACAGGCTAAATAATGGAATTCCAGCACAGCCAAGCCTCCCACTGCGAAAGCGGAGTCATGTCCGCCATGTTGCGCCATCACGGCCTGCCGATTTCGGAGCCGATGGCTTTCGGGCTGTCATCGGCCATGTCTTTTGCCTACCTGCCTATCGTCAAGATCAACGGCCTGCCGCTGGTCGCCTATCGGATGCCGCCCAAGGCCATCATCAAGGGGCTGCAAAAACCGCTCGGCCTGAAGATGCGCTTTGAAACTTTTCGCGATCCACAAGCCGGCACGCGACGACTGGATGAATTACTGGCCAGCGGTGAAATCGTCGGCATGCAAACTTCTGTTTTCTGGCTCCCCTACATGCCGGAAGACCTGCGTTTCCACTTCAATGCACACAACGTGCTGGCCTTTGGCCGCGATACGTCCAGTGGTGAATACCAGCTTTCCGACCCGGTTTTTGAAACCCCGGTCACCTGCCCAGCCAATGCCCTGCAACGCGCCCGCTTCGCCAAGGGCATGCTCGCCCCCAAGGGCTTGCTCTATTACGCTACCGCCAAACCATCAACGCCGGACTGGGCTGTCGTCATCCCGAAAGCCCTGAAGAAAACCACACGTATCATGCTTGATACGCCGCTGCCCATCATCGGCGTGCGTGGCATTCGTCGCCTGGCCAATGCCATCGAACGCCTGCAACCGGCACAAGCCAAGATGTTCATCGGCCAGGTCGTGCGCATGCAGGAAGAAATCGGGACCGGCGGTGGCGGATTTCGCTTTATCTACGCCTCTTTCCTGCAGGAAGCAGCCGACCTGCTCGCCCGCCCACGGCTCAACGAACTCTCCGAAGCACTGGTTGATATTGGTGACGAATGGCGTGAATTTGCCCTTTCCGCCGCCCGCATGATTCGCGACCGCGAACCGCTGGCGACAACCGCACTGGCCGACAAGCTACGCCTGATCGCCGATCACGAACAAGTCTTTTACCGCGATTTGCGAAGCGCGACCTGATGCTGAATATCGATGGCGTTTCTTACCGCTATCGCGACGCCACCACCCCGTCGCTGCAGAATGTTTCGCTGAATATTCCTGCCGCTGGTGTTTATGGCCTGCTGGGCCCGAATGGCGCCGGGAAAACCACTTTAATTTCTGTGCTCTCTGGACTGTTGACCGTAACAGATGGCCTGATTACGCTCGATGGCATACCACTAGCCGAAGTCCGCAGTAAAAATCCGCGCGCCATCGCGCTAGTGCCGCAAGATTACGCGTTTTACCCGATGCTGACGGTTGCTGAAAACCTGCGTTTTTTTGGCGGTGTTTTGGGTTTAGGTGGGACAAAACTCAAGTCGCAAAGCGAATCTGCGATTGCTTTTGCGCGACTCGAACAAGTTGTCGGCAAACGTGCCGAACAGCTTTCCGGCGGCCTGCGCCGGCGGCTCAACCTGGCGATTGGCCTGCTTGGCAAGCCGCAATTGCTGCTGCTCGATGAGCCTACCGTTGGGGTTGATCCGCAGTCACGCCATTTCCTCCTCGACTCGATTGCCGCCCTGCCCGCTGCCGGTACAACGGTGATTTACACCAGCCACTATATGGAAGAGATTGAGGCGATCTGCCAGAAAATCGCCATCGTCGATCAGGGACAGGTTTTGGCGGAGGGCACGCTGAGTGACATTCTGCAAAGTCCGGAACCGCTGCTCGACATTGGCCTTGAGCAGCCGCTGCCGGAAACCATTGCTCAGCGTTTCTCGGCAACGCTTATCGGCGAACAAAAATATCGGCTAATTTTGCCGTCGACCGCAACACTTCAAAATTTGCTCGATGAACTGGCCAGCGCCGGCTGTAGCGTGCGCAATCTCAGCCTTGGCCAGCACGATCTGGAACAAGTGTTCATGCGTTTTACCAATCGTTCCTTGCGCGACTAAACCATGTCACCTCGCCTGCTCGCCCTCTGGCTCAAGGAAACCATTGCGCTGACCCGCGACAAGCATGGTCTGCTGGCACTTTTCATCATGCCGACCATTTTCATTCTGGTCATGACCATGGCGCTGCGCGATGCATTTACGCCGGGCGTGACGATTGACGTCAGTTACAGCGTGGTTGATCTCGACCAGACGCCAATTTCCAAAGCGCTGGTCAAGCGACTGAACCGTGTAGCCGCATTCAAGAAAATTGAGGGAGACAACGATCTTGGTTCGGCCCGAAATCAACTACTGCAAGGCAAGCAAAGTCTCGTTCTTGTTCTCCCCAAGGAATTCGGCAACCGACTGTTAACGCCCGGCGGCACCGATGGCAAGCCTGCCGAACCGCTGTCCCTGCTGATCGACCCGGCACTTTCGCCCACCTTGCAACTCGCCTTCCGCAACCAAGTCATGGCAGCACTCGGCGCAGTGCGGGCGGATGAACTGACGGTCAAGGCCGGCAAGCTGTTTGGGCTGCCAGTCGCCCCCGGCGCGACGCTGGAAAAAGATTGGCCGGATGAAATCCGCAGTGAAGCAGTGCGCGGCAACACCAACGCCAAAATTCCTTCATCGGTGCAGCAGAATGTTCCGGCCTGGCTGATTTTTGCCATGTTCTTTGTCGTCATCCCGGTTTCATCGATTTTCATCATCGAGCGCCAGCAAGGCACGCTACAACGTTTGCGGGCGATGGGCGTGCCGTTTCATTTGGTGCTCGCCGGCAAGCTGCTGCCCTTCTTCATCGTCAATCAGGTTCAGGCCGCGTTGATGGTTTTGGTTGGCATGTATCTGGTGCCGCAATTCGGCAGCGAAGCGCTGGAACTGCCGAGCAGTTTGCCGCTATTGCTTAACTGGTGGGCGGTATCTTCAACCGTCAGCCTGGCCGCCGTGTCTTGGGCACTGCTGATCGCCAGCATCGCAAAAACCTCGGAGCAAGCAACCATCGTTGGCGGCGTCGGTAACATTTTGATGGGCGCCGTCGGCGGCATCATGGTGCCCAAATTCATCATGCCGGCCAGCATGCAGAAAATTGCCGCACTTTCGCCAATGGCCTGGGGGCTGGAAGGTTTCCACACCGTCATGCTGCGTCATGGCAGCTTTGCCGATATTCTGCCCAGCTTGACGCAACTACTGGTTTTCGCTGTCGCCTCGCTGCTCGCCGCCATCTGGCTCAATCAACGCGCCCTCGCCGCCCAATCATGAACGCTGCCCTCTGCCTCGAACTCAAAGCCCTGATCATTGAAGCCTGCGACAAGGATTGCACGCCGGAAAGCATCAGCAACGACGAACTCCTGTTCGGCCCGGAAGCCCAGCTGCAACTCGACTCACTTGATGCCCTACAAGTCTCGATGGCGATCAAGAAAAAATATGGCCTGCGCCTGCCAGACAGCAAGGAAACCCGCCGTATTCTCTCCAGCGTCGGCAACATGGCCGAACATCTGGATAGTTGGCTCACCAGCCGCAAATGAGGCGGCCAGTTTATATTGCTGGCAGTGGCTTGCTTTGCGCGCGGGGGGATTCGCCCGATGCCGTGGCGGCCAGCTTGTGGGCTGGCGATTACCAGGCAGGGAAACGGCGCTTGGGTGAGCGGGAATATCCATACTTTCCCCTGCATTTAGCAGAATCCGACTGGATGAAACGCGCAGAGCAGGCGGTACGCCAGGTCACATCCCAACTTGGCCCGTTAGCTGCTACTACGCCTTTGTTCATCGCCTCATCCTCGTTCCAGATCGGCTACTTTGAACAACAGGGCGAACCTTTCAACCTGCCAGCAGCCAACGCCGAATTCAGCTGTCAATTAGCACTTTGGATGCACCTCGACGGCCCGTGCAGCAGTTTCTCCAGCGCCTGTATTTCGGGCTTTTCAGCGATTGAGGCAGCGCGTAGCCTGATCGCCACCGGGCAAATTGACGAAGCAGTCATCATTGGCCTGGAGCTGACCAACAACGTCACGCTAGCCGGATTTGCTGCTATGGAACTCCTCTCACGGACTAACAGCCGTCCTTTCGACAAAAACCGCGACGGACTTGTATTAGGCGAAGCAGTTGCCGCCATCCGCCTCAGCGCCACTCCTTCAAACTGGCACATTGCCGGCTTGTGCACCGGTATCGACGCCTATTCAACGACCGGCCCCGACCCCGATGGTGGCCAAATCGCAAGTGTTACGGTCGACTGCCTGAAAGAGGCCCATTTTTTGCCCGGTGACATCGAGCTGATCAAGGTACAGGCCGCCGGCTCACCCGGCACTGATCTCGCCGAAGCCAATGCCCTAAAAAAAGTATTTGGCGAAAAAATTCCGCCGCTGCTTTCACTCAAACCCGCGCTCGGTCATACACTGGGTGCCAGCGGCATTGCCGAACTTGCCACTCTGCTTGCCTGTCTCGCAGCAGATCAAATCCCCGCCACGGCCGGTTACAGCGAAGCCGATCCAGAAATTGGGCCGGTTTCGCCAGTTGACCGCAACAAATGCCATATCAACCGCGCCATGCTCAACCTGATCGGCTTTGGCGGCGGGCTGGCAACCATGATCATCGAACGCGTCTGATGGCTTACCTGAACGCCCCCATCAGCCAGCACTTTGCAGCGCAGGAACTCCCGATAGCAGTGCGCTCTGCCCTCGGCAAACCCTTGCGCCGCGCAGCCGCACTCACCCAACTGGCGCTGGTCGGCAGCCTCGCCAGCCTTGCCGAAAATCGCCGTCACCAGCCAACCGCCCTGCTTTGGCAATCAACCAGCGGCCCACGCGCCGAAACACTGGCCTTGCTGCAGGAAGTCTGCATCGGTTCGGGCGAACCGATGCCTTTCGACTTCCTCGCCATCCAGCCCGCCATTGCCGCTGCACAGATCCAGCCCTTCCTGCCGGGCTTGCAATCAGCCAGCTATTTACCGCTCGATACGGACGGCAAGGCGCAATGGTCACTCCTGCTCAATATGGCCCTAAACTGGTTGGACGAGGGTCGTTACGCTCAGGTGCTGTGCGCTCACCTTGATCTATTGCCAACAATCGCTGAAAGCCACTGGCTGACCTTGAGCAAGGAGCCGCTTGAAAATCCCTTACTCAAGCTCCAGCTAACCAGCATTACGGCCGACAATCATTTGCCAGATACGCCAGATTTTCCGCAACACCTGAATCTTTGGCTGCAGCAATCAAACGCCAATGTAATATACCTGCAATCTCCCGCTGCTTACAGGCAGGCATTAAAATTCACCCGAATTTAATTTCCCACAGAGAGCCCCATGTCCCAATTTGCCTTTGACGTTTCCATCGAAGAATTTGAAACCAAAGTCCTCGTTCCATCGGAAACCGTGCCCGTAGTCGTCGATTTCTGGGCGCCATGGTGCGAGCCCTGCAAAGTCCTCAAGCCAATGCTGGAAAAGCTGGCCGAAGACTACGGTGGCCGTTTCCTGCTAGCCAAGATCAATTCCGATGAAAACCCGGAAATCGCCCAGCATTTCGGCGTGCGCAGCATTCCTACGGTCAAAGTTCTCTTCAAAGGCGAGTTGGTCGATGAATTCACCGGCGCTTTGCCCGAAGGTCAGATTCGCGCCTTCCTCGATAAATTCGCCTTGCCGCCAATGGCTGGCAGCAACCTGCGTGAAGAAGCCGCCACTTTGGTCAGCGAAGGCAAACTGGAAGAAGCCCTCGCCAAACTGGTCGAAGCCAGCAAGGCCAAGCCGGAAGACCAGGCCATCCAGCTCGATGCGGTCGACGTTCTTCTTCAACTGGCCCGTAACGACGAAGCCGGCCAACTGCTCTCCGGTGAATACGTTCAGGAACCTGACCGCGCCAACGCCCTGCGCGCCAGACTGGCACTAGCCGCAGGCGCAGCCGACACAGGCGAACTCGAAGCCAAACTCGCGGCCAACGAAAATGACCACGCCGTTCGCCTTGATCTTTCCCGTGCCTACGCCGCCCAAAGCCGCTTCCGCGAAGCCTTCGAAGCCGCCCTGGAAGTTGTCATCCGTGACCGCGGTTTCGACGAAGGTGCCGGCCGCAAAGCCATCATTCAACTCTTCGAAGCCCTCGCCGGGAGCGAACAGTACGACGACCTGATCCGCGAATTCCGCCGCAAGATGTCGGCCGCACTTAACTAATCAGAGTTTTCGGGAGCTAACATGATTCTTGTCACAGGTGGTGCTGGCTACATCGGGTCTCATACCGTAGTCGAATTGCTGGCTAGCGGTCAGGACTTGGTTATTTTTGATAACTTTTCCAATAGTTCGCCCAAAGTACTTGAACGAATCGAACAAATATCGGGGAAAAGGCCAACCTGCATTGAGGGTGACATTCGTGACCCGGCAATGCTTCAGCGCATATTTGCCAAATATCCTGTCACATCAGTTATTCATTTCGCCGGCTTGAAGGCGGTTGGTGAGTCCGTCGAGTTCCCCATCCGCTATTACGACAACAATGTCGTCGGATCGCTGAATCTTTTCACAGCAATGGCTGAAGCAGGTGTATTCAATCTGGTCTTCAGTTCATCGGCAACCGTGTATGGCGATCCGCACACGGTGCCGATTCTTGAAAATTTCCCGCTGCAAGCCACCAACCCTTATGGTCGTTCAAAACTGATCATCGAGGACATGTTGCGCGACATAGCCCACGCCGACTCGCGCTGGCAGATAGCCTTGTTGCGCTATTTCAATCCTGTCGGCGCACATGCCAGTGGCTTGATTGGCGAAGACCCGCAGGGCATCCCGAACAACCTGATGCCATATGTTGCCCAGGTAGCGGTCGGACGGCGTCCTGAACTGGGCGTTTTCGGCAACGACTACCCCACCCATGACGGCACCGGCGTGCGCGACTACATTCATGTCGTTGATCTCGCCAAGGGTCATCTGGCCGCCTTGCAAGCGCTGACAAAACTGAAGGGGGCAGTCCCCATCAATCTCGGCACCGGTCAAGGATATAGCGTGCTGGATGTCGTCGCAGCTTTTGAACGCGCTTCCGGCAAACCAGTACCCTATCGCATCGGCCCACGCCGGCCTGGCGATGTGGCAGCCTGTTTCGCCGACCCCGCCCATGCCAAAAATTTGTTGAGCTGGTCTGCTGAATTTGATCTGGAAACGATGTGCCGCGATGCATGGCGCTGGCAATCCGGCAATCCGATGGGGTATAACACCTAATACAGCCAATTCACTGGTTGGTTCGGGGGAGAACGTTCAGTGGTTGAAATCTCAAGGCACCAGGAAAGGCTGATGGCTGTGCTACGCGCCAGCCTGGTTTTTGGTGCGCTTGACCCTGATCTACTCAGTGATCTTGCAGACAGTTTGGAGATCGAAACTGTCGAGGGTGGCAATACCATACTAAGCGAAGGTGATACTGCCGAGAGCATGCTGATCGTCGTCAGCGGTCGCCTCCGGGTTTCCCGAAAAAATCCTGATGGCACCCTGCGCCTCTACAACGAAGTTTCTCCCGGCGAAACAGTTGGTGAAGCCGGGATGATCCTGCAGCAAAGGCGTTTTGCCGATGTCACTGCCTTGCGTGACTCGACAATCGCCGTATTGCACCGCCTGCCGTTTGAACAACTCTTGATGCGCCACCCGGTCGCACTCAACAAGGTATTTGCGCAAGCGGTTTATCACCAATTACGCCACACGCCGCAAAGAACCGAACATGGTCATGCTCACGCTTTTGTCATCGTTCCGTTACACCCGTCTCCCCTAAACACTGAGTTCGCACATAGTTTGACGCAGGCTTTGGCCAGATCAGGAAAAGCCCAACTGGTCAACGCCGCGACATCTGAAAACTTCCCATTTGACGATCTTGATACAGCCTTTGATTTTTTGATCTATCAGACGGATGGTCAAGACTCCGAATGGACCCGGCGTGCCTTTCGTCAGGCCGATCAAATTATCTATGTTGCTAGCGATGGCGATGACGCCGGGGTTTGCAATGTCGAGATGAAACTCGCCGCTGAACCCGGCTTCTCAATGAAACGCCAGCATTTGGCACTTCTCCATCCAGCCAACACCGTATTGCCGGGAGATTTGGCCAGTTGGCGAACCGAGCGTGAAGTTGAACGAGTCTATCCACTGCGCGCCGGCCACGACAATGACTTTGCCCGATTGGCACGCTTTCTGACAGGACAAGCGGTTGGCGTCGTTCTGGGTGGCGGTGGCGCACGCGGGTTTGCCCATCTTGGTATTCTGCGCGCCCTAGAGCAATCCAATATTCCGGTCGATATCATTGGTGGCAACAGCATGGGCGCGCTGATTGGCGCGCAGTATGCAAAAGGGCTAGGGCTTGAAGAAATCCGTGATCAGACAATGGCTTTTGCACTCGGTGGCGAACGGCCAACCTTACCCGTTATTTCTTTGCTCTCCGGGCGACGCCTTGAGCGTGATTTGCGCAAAATGTTCGGTGAACAGGACATTGAGCAACTTTGGAACCCCTACTTCGCTGCCGCTTGCAATCTGAGTCGAGCCTGCACCACGGTTCAGGAAAGTGGCCCACTCTGGCATGCCGTATTAGCCAGCAATTCACCGGCGGGACTGTTACCCCCTGTACTGCGCGGAGGTGATTTACTGGTTGACGGGGCCATTCTCGACAATGTGCCGGTTGGTGCGATGCGCAGCCGTCTCAGCACACCATTTGAACTGCGCCGCGGTAACGGAACAATCATTGCCATTGATGTCGATGTCCGTGACGACATGAGTGTTGACCCGACTATGGCCCGCCTCTCCGTACGCAAGACGATCAAAGGCTACTTTTCCACATCGAGTGAGGCCTGCCCAGGCATTGGCGACATTCTCTATCGCGCCGGTCATATTGGTGGTTTGCATCAACGCAGCAGAACGATGGCAATGGCT
>ERZ724510.1788-NODE-1788-length-11742-cov-15.767263_pt1 | contig 11742 bp, 14 predicted proteins | sample MGYA00376043_ERZ724510 | MGnify/ENA primary metagenome ERZ724510 (study PRJEB28724, sample SAMN07190888) | wastewater metagenome | isolation source: influent of sewage treatment plant in Hong Hong | place: USA: Christiansburg, Virginia | collected 2016-03-01 ... | reverse complement strand
ATATATTTTTTTAATATGTTCATCATCTAATGAATAAAATATTTGTTTTCCAACTCTTTTTGGTTTTACAATTTTTGAATTCTTTAAAACTCTTAGTTGATGAGAAACTGCTGATTGACTTACATTTATAAGTTCACTAATAGCTCCAACACATAATTCTTCTTCTTTTAATACTGAAATTATCTTTATTCTTGTAGTATCTGCAAAGGCTTTAAAAAGTTCAGCAACGTCATATAAAGTTTCATCACAAATTAAAACTTTTCTTACTTTTTCTACTTCTTTGGAATGATCACAACACTCTGTAGACATAACTATTCCTTTTTATCTTAATATATGAACATATAATCATATATTAAGATTTATTAGATTTAGTTTAATATATAAAATGTAGCACTCTCAATAAATTTTGTGATTAGTTATGTGAGCTTTAAAGAATATTAAATATACATGAGTGAGATGATGTAAGAAATATACAAAAATTATTTTTAACATCTGTTTTTCGATATTAATAAGATTTGAGAAATTAATAAAATATATTTTTATACGGTAAATTAAAAATACGTTTTCCATTATTTATCGGAAAACATAAAATATATTTCCGCATATATAATTAAATTATGTTCGTTTATTAATTAACATAGGAAAGAGTAAAATTATTTTTTCATTACTTTTATGATTTTTGATTGGTTTGTATTAAAGAAGTTACTTTTGTTTTTCTTTATAGTTTAATTTTACTAATTAAAATACTTTATTTAGATAATAGAGAAAAATCTTATGCTAAAATTATTCCTAAATTATTTTAGCATTTTAAAGGATTAGATTTGAAAACAAAAGTTTTATTTGTATGTAGTCATAATACAACTAGAAGCCAAATGGCTCAAGCCTTATTGTCAAAATATGGTGGTGAGAATTTTGAAGTTTTAAGTGCAGGAATAAATGCAGGAAAACTAAATCCAATGGCAATTGAAGTAATAAGTGAAGATGAAGGTATTAATATTTCATCATATACTACAAACAATATTTTGGACTATTTTAAAGATGGTCTTCATTTTCATTATGTAATAACAGTTTGTGATGAGGCAAAAAAAGAGCCTTGCCCGATTTTTCCAAGTCTTGATGGGATATTGCATTGGAATATTACTAGTCCTGCAGGTGACGGAACTTATGAAGAAAAAAAAGCAAAAGTTAGAAATTCAAAAAACGAATTAAAAGAAAATATCTTACAGTTTATTGAATTAGTTAAAAATGAACATATAAAAGTTGGATTCCCAGAATCTTGGTTAGTATAAAATATTTATATATCTTTATACTAATTTCATATTTAAAGAATTTATGCTTTTTTCAAATATGATATAGGAAATATTACTTAATTTATAAGTCTTATATTTCCTTTAAAATCATCTTCAAAATCAATATTATTAGTTTTTAAAAACCTAACAAGTTTTATCATCTCAGAAGTAAAATCGTAAAATGTGAAATTTTTTTCACTACTTTTCTCTAAATGTACAAATGAATTCTGATTTTGAACATACTCATAAGTTTTTAAATGTAGTTCTTCAATTACTTTATCTGGTTTCATAATATCCTCCAATGAATACTTATTCAATTCAAATTGTACATGAATAAATATTTGATTTTAATTACATTCTTCATCAAATTTTTTAGTATTTGTATTTTTAACAATTGTCTGAGTTATTTCTAATGTATTTTGTGCAATGGCATGAGTTATATTTGCTATATTTACATTTTCTTGAGTTTGTTGATCCAAACTATTTATTACATCATTTATTTGTTCTATACCTAAAAGCTGCTCTCTACTTGACATTTCTACATCAGAAATAAGTTTCATAGTTTGTTGAATATCTTCATTTAATTTTTTATATTCATTTATCATATGATTTGCAATATCTTTTCCCTCATCTGCTTTTCTTGTTGCATTTTCAACTATTGCTTTTATCTCTTTTGCAGCTTCGGCACTCCTACTTGCAAGATTTCTCACTTCTGCTTTAATTAACAAAAATTAAAAAATTATTAATATTTTATTAATTATTATTAAAATAATAATAGAATTAAGAAATTACAAGTTAATTACAATTTAGTTTTTATGTCTACAGTTCATTATTATAAGTACTTTCTAATAATTTTCCTAGTTCTTCTATTTTTATATTAATATCAAGTTTCTTAAATTCTTTCTTGTTTTTTAACTTATTTTTATAAATTTTCATTGTAAACTCAAAAATATTTTTAAAATCTTCATCACTTAATTCTACATTTTTAGATTTCTCATATGATTCAACTACACAAAATGGAATTCTTAAATATTTGTTTATTAGTTTATTTTCAACACCACGTGTGAAAAAATCTTTTATAGTAATACTTGTATTAAAATAACCAAACTCATTTTCATTTTCTTCTTTGTTTTCTTTTGCTATTTCTTTATGTGTTTTGTAAAATTTTTTAACATTTTCAACAGTTAAATCTTTATTTGCATATTTAACTACTTTATTTGTTATAAAAATTCTCAATTTATTCTTTTCATCAAAAACAATATTTTGTCCATTGTCACTATCTACAGTTACTCTTATCATGAAAATCTCCTTTTAATAATTGTTAATAGTATATTACTTAATTTCTTAATTTAGTATAACTATTAAAAAAATAGATACTGTATACGTTTAATGAGAATGAAATAAAGACTAAAACCCTTTAAATTTGTAATTTGAATCAAAATTTTATTAGATTATTGTCACAATTGTGTCACAACCCTTACTATGAGTATTAGCAATTTTCTAAGAAAAAATCTGCATTTTTCTTTTTGTTAACTTTCTATACATTATTTGTAAATGTTTAGTTTATTGTAAGAGTTTATAATCAATTTATAAATAAAGAGATTAAGTTTTGTTCTCCTTCTTAAGTATCTTTATTGTTTTAAAATTCTAGAAGAGACCGCGAAGCTCTTCTAAATATTTTTTAACATAATATTCATTATTAAATATTAATAGTATGTATAAAAAAGATGAAATAAAAAGATACAAAAGTAGTATACAAAAAATTATTTTTAACATCTGTTTTCCGACATCAATGAATTTTTCACTATTCAGAGCAGATATTTTTTCCAATGTTAATTTTTATTGGTATTTATCAATAGATAAGTTTATTAAGTCCTTATTATATATTTTTATCATCTATAATATCTATTAGTACTGATTGATTACTACACAACTTATCTATATAAGTATTAGGAGGTAGGTATTATTTTCCATTCTTCTTGAAGATTAATAAAAGCCTCATCTATTTTAAAATTTTGTTCTTTTAAAATACCATCTACAAATAAGAGTGATACATCTAAATTTTTAAATTGATTATATATACAAAGAATAGCTTTTAACTACTCACAAATGATTAAGCGTTTGTGTTAGGTCAAGTTTTATGCATCTCAACATTTACTTTAAACACTAAGAAATTGATTCAAATTTTAAACAAAATTTATAATCTTTCTATTTCACTTTTGAGCTTACTCAAATCTTTAATTGATAAATTTCCTCTTGATAAGGTAATAATATTATCTTTTTTTAGTTTTTGTAAATCTGAGTTTATTACTCTTCTTACTGAACCTAACATTTGAGCTAAAGTTTCATGAGATAAATCATTGATTAATTTCACAGAATAAATATTATCTACAGAATTTTCATAGTCACAATTTTCTAGAATAAACTTCATCAATCTTTTTTTAGTATTACATAAAGCTAAATTTGTTACAAAATCTTCAAGCTGTCTTATTCTTGTGCCAATATAAGGTAAAAAATTTTTATTAAACTCAGGATGACTATCCATTAAATCATGTGCAATTTTTATAGGCATTTTCAATAGTTCCAAATCATCAATTGCTTTAACTGAAATATCTCTATCTTTAACATCAAGTAATGTTACAATATCAAATAAGTCTCCTATCTTTAGGAGAGTAAGTATACATTCTCTTCCACTTTTTAAATCTGTTTTTAAAAGTTTAGCTCTACCTTTTATGATCAAAAATATATTTTCTTCTAATAGTAGCTGTTGTATTAAATATTTCTTTGGCAACATCATCATTGTACACTTTTCTAATATTTCATCAAGTTCACTATCTTTCATTCCTTTAAAATGTTCTATTTTTCGAAGAACTTCAATAGTTGATAAGTAATTTGGTGAATTTTTTCTCATTGAAACTTATCCTAAGTAAAAATTTATATATAAAAGTCATACCCTAAAATTACATTAGAGTATAACCATATTTCTAATTAACTATCTTTTTTCATTGCATCTTTTGCACCATTAATCATGCCAGATATTGCACCTTTTGCAATTTCTCTTACTTCAGAAATTGTTTTTTCAGAACTATCTTTAATTTCAGCAATATTTTTTCTAATAGATTCTTCTGTAATATTATTTACTTTATTTGCAACATTTAGCAATGATTCTTTAAATGAGTTATCTAAAGATTCTAAATCTGAAATAATTTCTTTTATCTCTTCTTCTATAAAAGTATTAGATTTTTCTTTTGCATTTATAACCTCTATTTTTGTTTTTTCTATACTACTTATTATTCCCTCTTTTAAACCATCAATTGCACTTTTTATAGTTTTATCAATATCATTTTTATTCTTTTGAGCTGTTTCAATTACCGTTAAAATAGTTATTTCTGATACTTCTTTGATTTTTTTTGCATTTAATTTTCCTTTTTCTAGAGCATTTTCTGTACTAATTTTTACAATCTTTACAATTTCTTCATATATCTCTTCTTGGGTTTTAATTGCATTATCAATACCGTCTTTTAATTTCATAGATAGAACATCTTCTTTCTCTTGAAATTTATATTTTGTTTTTAAAAGTTCCATATCTATTTCACTTACTAATTCTTGTGTATTTTTAGTAATAGTCGATACTACTGTATTTATAATGTTATCAATATTTTCTTTTGTTGAGTTATTTGTTTTTTCTAACTCTTTTATTGATGTTTCAATAGCTTCTTTTGTTATTTCATTAACATTTGAAAGACCATTTTTTAAGCTTATTACAGCTTTTGAAACTGCAATTTCTATGCAATCCTTTAGCTCTTGAGCATTTACCTCACCAGATTTACATATTTTTGATATTCCATTAGAAATTTCATTTTTCATATTTTCTAACATTATTGCTCCTTATTTGATTTGATATATTATAATCTGATTTAAATAGATTTTATGCCATAAAAATGGCGGTTTTTATTTAAATAAATTATAATGATTCAGCAATATTTAATGTTTATTTTATCTTGTAATTTGATATTTCAAACCTATAAAAGTAAAATCATCTTAATACTTAGAATTAGAGTTAATTAGTATTAAATTCCCAAGATGCCCATCAATTTAATTATTTAATCCATAAGCAGCTATAAAAACATCAACTGCCCTTTTTGCTTTATTTTTTATTTCTTCATCTGAAAATTCTTTATTAATTTGAAAAAGGAATTTGTAAATCAGTTCAGATTCTATCAACGCATATAAATGTTTCGTTGCAACTTGCAAATCAACTTTTTTTAATTTACCATTATTCATAAGTTCATTCAAATATTCAGCCACTAAATTACTACATGTTAATCTATGGTATTACAGATATTCAAAATAAACCTTCATTAATAAAAAGTATGGATATTGCTCAAATTGTTGATAAAAGAAAAAATATTACATTAGGATATTTCATTTCTTCTAAATATGAAAAACAAATTAAACCTTTGATTGGCAATGAAGATAATGCATATGTTAATTTTTCACTTTTTGTTTTTTATATTTTGGTAATTTATAAAGGTTTTTTAATATGCTTCTCAATATAATGTCAAGCTCCATAAAAACACTTTTATATAGTTTTGTCGTTATGAAATAATACAAAAAAGTGCCTATTTATAGGCTTTATTATTTAACTATGATTTATTTACTAGAATCTAGGTGCGAAAGTTGAGTAATATATATGCAGTATGTCAAAAAGAGGGAAAAATATGTTAAAAAAATCAATATTATTATTTACTTTACTTGCAATTGGCGTAGGTATTTATTTTTATTTATTTGTTAATCAAAAATCAGATTTATCAGAAGGTTTTGCAGTTGGTAATGGTAGAGTTGAAACAACTCAAGTTGATGTAGCTTCAAAGTTATCAGGACGATTAATTGATATAGATGCTGAAGAAGGAGATTTGGTTCAAAAAGATGAAATATTAGCTCATATTGATACAAAAGAGTTAAATGCAAAATTACAAGAAGCCATAGCTAATAAACAACAAGCTGTTGAAAATAAAAATTATACTATAGCAATTGTAGAACAAAAACAAAGTGAATTAGCATTAATTCAAAAAAATTATAATAGAGCATTATCTTTATATAATAGTAAAAGTATAGCACTTGCAGAATATCAAAAATATGAAGCAGAACTACGAACATCACAAGCTACTTTAAGTGCGTCAAAAAGTCAAGTTGTAGGTGCACAAGCAACTATAAATGCAACTATTGCGCAAATTGAAACTATAAAAGTAAATATTGAAGATTCAACACTCTATTCACCTGTAAAAGGAAGAATTTTATATAAAATTGCTCAAAATGGTGAAATAGTATCAAATGGTGGAAAAGTTTTAGTTGTTCTTGATTTGATGAATACATATATGACAGTTTTTCTTCCCACTTCTCAAGCAGGACTCGTAAATATTGGTTCAGAAGCTAGAATAGTACTTGATGCTATTCCAAATATAGCAATTCCTGCTCATATTACATTTATTTCGCCTTTAGCTCAATTTACTCCAAAAGAAATAGAAACACAAGCCGAAAGAGAGAAATTAATGTTTAGAGTAAAAGTAAAAATTGATTCAGTAGTTTTAGAAAAATATTTTGAAGAAATTAAATCTGGACTCCCCGGTGTTGCATATATTAAACTTGATAAAAACACTCCTTGGCCAGATTCTTTAAACATTTTACCTAAAAAAATAAGTGAATGAAATGAATGAATTTGTTGCTAAAGTAACTAATCTTTCTCACAAATATTCAGATGTAATTGCACTTGATAATATTACTTTAAATATAGAATCTGGGAAAATGATTGGATTTATAGGACCTGATGGAGTTGGAAAATCAACACTATTGTCAATATTATCAATGGTAAAAATAATCCAAACTGGTGAAGTTGAAGTTCTAAATGGTGATATTAAAAGTAAAAAATATAGAAATAAAATTTGTCCCAGAATTGCATATATGCCTCAAGGTTTAGGAAAGAATTTATATATGACTCTATCTGTTTATGAAAATATAGAGTTTTTTGCAAGACTTTTTGGTCAAGATAAAAAAGAGAGAAATCACCGGATTCTTCAATTATTAGAAAGTACAGGTTTACTTCAATTTAAAGATAGACCAGCAGGAAAACTTTCAGGTGGAATGAAACAAAAATTAGGGCTTTGTTGTGCTTTGATACATGATCCTGAACTTTTAATCTTAGATGAGCCAACTACAGGAGTTGATCCACTTTCAAGAAGAGATTTTTGGAAATTAATAGCAAGTATAAAATCAAAAAATCAAAATATGAGTGTTTTAATAGCAACTGCATATATGCAAGAAGCTGCAAGTTTTGACACAATTATTGCAATGGATGATGGAAAAATTCTAATGCAAGGAACATTAAAAGAGCTTTTAGAAAAAACAAAATGTGATAATATTGATGAAGCTTTTATTGAACTTTTACCCCAAGAAAAAAAAGAGGGTCATAAAAAATTAGTAGTTCCACCAAAAGATTATAATGAAACTTCATATGCAATTGAAGCACAAAACTTAACTATGCAATTTGGAGATTTTATAGCAGTAAATAATGTAAATCTAAAAATAAAACAAGGTGAAATTTTTGGTTTTTTAGGTTCAAATGGTTGTGGTAAAACTACAACAATGAAAATGCTTACAGGATTACTTTCTCCTACAAGTGGAAGTGCAAAACTTTTTGGTGAAGAGGTAAAAGATAACTCTTTACAAATGAAAGAAAAAGTTGGATATATGACTCAATCTTTCTCTTTATATAATGAATTATCCATTTTAGAAAATTTAGAGTTACATGCAAAACTTTTTCATATAAAAGAGGATAGAGAAAAAAGAATAAATTATCTTTTAGAAAAATTTGATTTAAAAGAGTATAAAAATAGTTTAGCAAATGAACTACCTTTAGGTATAAAACAAAGACTTTCCTTATCAGCAGCAGTAATTCATAGACCAAAAATGCTTATTTTAGATGAGCCAACTTCAGGAGTTGATCCAATTTCTAGGGATAATTTTTGGGAGCTATTAATAGATTTATCAAGAAATGATAATGTAACAATTTTCGTTTCTACACACTTCATGAATGAAGGTGCAAGATGCGATAGAATATCTTTAATGCATCAAGGAAAAGTTTTAATAACAGATACTCCAAAACAACTTGTAAAATTAAAAAATAAAGATAATTTAGAAGAGGCATTTATCTCTTATTTGGAAGATGTATTACAAGAGTCTTCAAATGAAGAAAAAACAGAAGAAGTTGTATCTGAAAAAACTGCAAAAAAAGAGCAAAAAGAGAGTTCTTTTAGTCTTTTACGAGTTTTTGGTTACAGTTATCGGGAATCACTAGAATTGTTAAGAGATAAGGTAAGACTAACTTTTGCATTATTAGGAACTGTAATTTTAATGTTTGTTATTGGTTACGGAATAACAATGGATGTGGAAAATTTAAAATTTGCAGTTTTAGATCAAGATAAAACACAATTAAGCAGAAATTATATAGAAAATATTGCTGGTTCAAGATACTTTTTAGAAAAAGGAACTTTAAACTCTTTTGAGGAGTTAGATGATCGAATGAAAAGTGGTGAGATAAGTCTAGCTTTTGTTATTCCTCCTAATTTTGGTAAAAATCTTACAAAAGGATATAAAGAAGAGATTGCTGTTTGGATAGATGGTACTTTCCCTTTTAGGGCGGAGACTATTCATGGTTATGTACAAGGTTTACATTATAATTATCTACAAAATTTTTATAAAGAAAATTTGGGAATAGATATAAAGTCAGATACAAATATTCTTTTAAGATATAGGTATAACCAAGATTTTAAAAGTATCTATTCTATCGTTCCAGCAGTTATTCCAATGCTTTTAATTTTTATTCCTGCAATATTAATGGCATTAAGTGTTGTAAGGGAAAAAGAGTTAGGTTCAATTACTAATTTTTATGCAACACCTGTTACAAAATTAGAGTTTTTATTGGGAAAACAATTACCTTATGTGATTATTAGTATGATTAGTTTTTTTATACTTGTGTCCTTTTCTATTGTTATTTTTGGTGTACCTTTAAAAGGTAGTTTTTTCACTTTAAGTTTAGCAGCTTTATTGTACATAATTTGCACAACTGGAATTGGTCTTTTAATGTCATCTTTTGCTAAAACTCAAATAGCTGCACTCGCTGGAACTGCAATTTTTACTCTTTTGCCAACAGTTCAATTTGCTGGATTAAAAGATCCTGTTAGTTCATTAGAGGGCATAGGAAAGTTTATAGGTGATTTTTTTCCTGTAACTTATTTTATAAATGTAAGTAGAGGTGTTTTTAGTAAAAATGTCTCTTTTGCTGAATTACATCTTGAATTTTTTGCCTTAGGTACATCAGCTATAGTAATTACTATGCTAAGTCTATTAGTTCTAAAAAAACAGGAAAAATAATGATACGAATTATTTTAAATATTTATAATTTAAGCATTAAAGAGTTAAAAACACTTTTCTATGACAAAGTGATGGTCTTGTTGGTAATTTATTCTTTTTCCTTTGCTATTTATATAGGTGGAACTAAAACATCAACAGAACTTCATAATGCTTCAATAGCCTTTGTAGATAGTGATAAAACTGCACTTTCAAGTAGAATAATTGATGCTTTTTACAAACCAAGATTTAATACACCAGATGTGATTTCTTATGATGAAGTTGATAAAAAAATGGATTCAGGTTATTACACTTTTATTATTATGATTCCAACAAATTTTGAAAAAGATGTAATAGCAGGTAATATACCTGATATTTCAGTAAATATTGATGCTACAAGAATGACACAAGCAGGGATTGGTTCTGGATATATTCAAAATATATTAACACAAGAAGTTCAAACTTTTTTAAATGGAAGTTATGAAAGTACAGTTAATCCAAAAATTGTAAGTAGATATAAATATAATCCAAATCTTACAAGTATGTGGTTTGGGAGTATAAATGAAATTATAAATAATATTGTAATGATTTCTATTTTATTATCAGGAGCTGCCTTAGTTAGAGAGCGAGAACATGGAACAATTGAACATCTTTTAGTAATGCCATTAAGAGCTTTTGAAATAATGCTTTCCAAAATATTTTCTGCTTGTTTAGTGATTTTAGTTTGTGTGACTTTCAGTTTAATAGTAGTTGTTGAACTCATTTTGCAAATACCTTTAAGTGGTTCAGTTCCACTTTTTTTATTATGTACCTTTTTAGTTTTATTTGCTACAACTTCTATGGGAGTATTTATGGGAACAATTGTTAAAAATATGCCACAACTTGGAATGATTTTCATTTTAACAATTTTGCCTTTGATGCTACTTTCAGGAACTATAGCTCCTTATGAAAGTATGCCTTTGATTTTACAAGATTTAATGAAATTAATGCCTACAAGTCACTTTGTAGATTTATCTCAAGCAATTTTATTTAAAGGTGCAGGATTTAGTATTATTTGGGAAAAAATGTTAATTATTTTTATAATAGGAACAGTTTTTTTTACTTTAACTTTAGTTCTTTTTAAAAGAAGTTTAGATTCTCAAAACTAATAAAAATACAAAATTTTTCACAATTTTTGTCTAAATTTATAATTTAAATTCTAGTAATTCTAGCAAACTGAACGCGTATAAATTTGTTATTAAACTTTTATATTCAGATCTTATTTTTGAATTTTGTGTCTCGGTAGTTTTGTATTATAACAATAGACAAAAAGAGTATTTTATCAAACCTACAACCACAAAAAATGTGATCAAATATTTTGATATAAAAGATTTAATTTACAAACCAACTCCCAGTTTTGAATTTTATGATGCTTATAAAAAAGTCTTAAATGAGATGAAAAAAAATGTTCATAAATCTCTTCATCCTGATAATGCTGCATTTACTGGATTTTTAAGAATTAGTATGGAAGATTAATTAATCTATTATTGCTCCCATATCCTTTGCATATTGTTCGCCCCATTTAGTCATAGTTGCAAATATTTCCACAAGTCTTTCTCCATGAATTGTAAGTGAATATTCAACTTTTGGTGGAACTTCTGGGAAAACAACCCTTTGAACAAGAGATACTTCTTCTAAAGCTTTTAATTTTCTACTAAGTGTTCTTTGTGATGTTTCAGGAATTCTTTCTGATAATTCACTTATTCTTAATGGCTTTATTGCCAAATTCCAAAGTATCAAAAATTTCCACTTATCATCAACTAAATCTATAGGTATTTTACTTGTACAAGCATATTTTTTTCCGTTTAACTCAATCATACTTTATCCTTTGTCGTATTCTATCTAATAATGACTAAATAATCAATTATGACATATAAGTTACTACTTGACAAATATGTCATAATTGGATAGGATTTCAGAAATAAATAAAAGGAAAAACAATGAAAAGAGTATTAATAACTCAACTTTCGCACATAAAACCTAACTCTTTTTGAGTGAAAGCACTTAT
>ERZ724510.1778-NODE-1778-length-11776-cov-4.781759_pt1 | contig 11776 bp, 10 predicted proteins | sample MGYA00376043_ERZ724510 | MGnify/ENA primary metagenome ERZ724510 (study PRJEB28724, sample SAMN07190888) | wastewater metagenome | isolation source: influent of sewage treatment plant in Hong Hong | place: USA: Christiansburg, Virginia | collected 2016-03-01 ... | reverse complement strand
ATGATAGACACCAACGGTATAGGCCTTGTTCTTGATCTCGTTCATCGGGCTGGCACCGCTCAGGACAAAACCGTTTTTGTCCTTGTTCTCACCGTAATTGATGCCAACCTTGGTTGCGCCAAATTTATAAGTGCCTTGCAGGAAATAGCCCGTGGAATCGGTCTTGTTCCCTTTGCCATTGCTGCCTCCAAAGAACTGTGCACCGACAGTTGATAAACCGAGGCCACTGCCTGAGAAGCCATAGGCAACCGCTTCGAAATTACCGAAACCAGCCTTGGCACCCAACTCGTAACCGGTTGCAGTGAAGGATTTGACGGCGCACGGATCAGAAGAGCAGCTGGTGCTCTGGCTGACCAGACCGCCCCAGACCTTGCCCGGAACCGCACCCTTCCAGTCGAAATCAGCCTTGGCCTGGAAGCCCGGTGCCTTGGTCTCATCACCCGCAAAGTTGCTCGGCTGGAAAATGCCGGCAGAGGCCTGGAAACCGCCCAGATTCGGCGTGGTGTAAGTGATTTGCGGCTGGAAACCGGTGTACATGTAGCCGTGGCCGATCATGCCGAAGGTGGTGTTGTACGGAATGCCGGCATTGCTGGTGCCGCCGACGCCAATCAGGGTCATGTCGGAAAGGATGATGTTCTGGCCAAACAGACCAATATCACGGCCAAATTTCAAGGAACCCCAATCGTTATTGCCAAACTGAAAGTAGACGTTGCGTGTATCGATCTGGCTGTACGGGTTGGTCGTACCGGCGCCACCGGCGTTATTGCCGATCGGCAGGCCAACCACCTGAGAATTATTGTTGATACCCGGCGCGAAGCTGAAGTGTGCCTTGATGTCCTGACCATTGGCCTGCATCGTCGCGACAAAATTGATCCAGCCTGGCAACAGGCCATTGGTCAGGGCGCTGTTGTTCTTCGTTGTCGAAGCCCCGGTGGCGCGATTGATGGTCTGCTCTTCACGGTTTACATAAAAGCCGTTGATGGTGCCGTTGATGTCGAGCGTAATGTCATTGTGCGTAAAACTGACGGCATGGCTGCTGGCACTGCCACAGGCAAGCAAGGCAACCAGCAAAGGGCGCATGGACAAGGAATGCTTCATGGAATTATCTCCGAATATTGTTTAGTCATTGGTTGTCGGCACCTGTGCATTGGCAACGGGCACCGCCCCGCTGCTGCCTTTCCCCCCGGCAGCGTGGCGTGCCAAGACAATTGCGAAGCGCGTGCCAGTCATTCGTGGCTTGCCACATAAACTCGCAAACCCTTACCAATAAAGGCTTAATGACAAACGGAAATTCATTTCAAGTTTTCAGTACTGCTCAACAGCGTCCATAAATTGAACGGTGACCTGTTCTGCTGAGCCAAAACGAAACATCGCACAGACGAAAAAAAACCCCGCGAACGGGGCTAAAGGGATGACGACCAAGAATTTTCAAAATGCGTAACGTGCACTCATACCGAGCAAACCACTACGCCCAGGGGCAGATTCGTAATAGCGGCCATTGGTATCGCCGACGACCACCGAACCAACATACTGTTTGTCGAACAAATTATCGATGCGCACAAAGCCTTTCAGGTTAAGCGCCCCATACTGACGCTCCAGGCCAAAACGCAGATTGGCAATGGCATATGCCGGCGCAGCCTGTTGGGTGTTTCTATCCTCGACATAAACCTTGTCACGCGCAATCGCCTCAAGTGCGGTATGGAAGCCGCTGGCCTGATGGCGCCAGGCTACCTCGCCAAACAGGGTGGAACGCGGAATGCCCGGCAGGCGATTGCCAGACTCAATCACCCCGGCGCTGCTGGTAAAGGATGAGTCATAGACGGCATTCAAGCCGGTATAGGCCAGACGGCTGGTGAAACCGCCCTGCCAGCTGGTATCGAAAGCCAACTCGATACCCCGGCGCAAAGTCTGGCCGGCGTTCACAAAACTTGAACGCCCGCCAGTGCTGGAGGCAACGACCAGCTCGTTTTCACTGCGCACCTGAAAAATCGCCACATCAAGCCGGCTGGAATCGCCAATAAAGGCTTTGGCTCCGGCCTCCAGATGCTTGCTGGTGCTCGGCTGCAGACCATAACTGAAGCTGTTGTTCGGGCCGGAATAGAACAGTTCGTTGAGTGTCGGCGTTTCGAAACCGCTGGCTGCACTGACATAGAAATTAAGCACCGGGCTGGCCTTGTACATTAATGCCAGCACTGGCGTGGTGTGACTGTAATCAACGCTGCCACTGTCGTTGCCATTGCCGACGGCGATGTAATGGTCATCGACCTCAAAAGCCACCTTGCTATGGCGCACGCCCAAAGAGGCACCCCAGCGCTCGCCCTGCCATTCGGTTTGCAAATACTGATCGAAGCTTGAGACACGATCCTCTTCATTGCGCCGCAAATTACCCTTTACGCCCAGCGTGTTGCCGACATAATTTTCGTAACCGCGCCGGTCATCGGTCGAGCGTTCGTAGTCAAAACCGATAGTGGTCGTCAAAACACCGCCAGCCAGATCGCGCTTGAGCGTGTAGCGGCCATTGAAACCGGAGTAGTCACGATCAAAATCAATTACCCCGCCCGAGCTTTTGCGATTGGCCGAAGTTGCCGGAGTCGTGCTGGTAATCAACTGGGTGGATTTGGGGATCGACTGATACTGAGTAACGGAACGTTGCCCGGCATAAACCGAGAGCGACAAGGTATCCAGCCCGAAACGGTGTTCGTAGCTGACACCGCCCTGCATCTGCTCAATACTCTTGCGCGTGTCGTATTGCAGCGCAACGGGATCGACGCCGCGCGGATTGGATTTGTAGGCATTCCAGTTAAGCCCAAGCGGGTCTTGCGCCTGCGGTTGGCTGAAACCATTGGCCAACACGGTAATTTTGCTGTCTGAATCTGGTGAAAAATTGAGCTTGGCGTAGGTCTGATCGCGCGTCACCGAACTATGGTCACGGTAACCATCGGTATGAAAGCGCGAGGCATCAATGACGTAACCAACCCCGCCGATTTCTCCCTGACTGGCCAGATCAGTTTTCCATGAGCCGTAGCTCCCGGCAGAAAAATTGCCTTCAATACTCGGCGCGCCCTTGCCGTCCTTGGTGAACAACTGGATCACCCCGCCGGCATGATTGCCGTAAACCGATGACAACGGCCCGCGCATGACTTCGATACGATCTGCCCGATCCAGATTGAAGCTGGCCGCCTGCCCCTGACCATCCGGCATTGAGGCCGGAATACCATCCGCCACCAGGCGCATGCCACGCACACCAAAAGCCGAGCGGGCGCCGAAACCGCGTGAGGAAATCTGCAAATCCTGCGCGTAATTCTGGCGGTTTTGAACCGTGATACCAGGAATCGCTACCAAGGCTTCGGAAGCATTAACCCGCGCCTGATCGGCGCCGATACGTTCGGCACCAACGAAATCGATAGCTGCCGGCAAGTCAAAACTGTTGTGCTCGATCCGGCTGCCCGTGACCACAACGGTATCAAGGCTTACCGCAGGCGTATCAGCCAAAGCCAGAACAGGGAAAGCGCTGGCGAGGGCAAGTACAAGATGGCGACGAGGGAACATGGCGTTTGTCTCAAATATTTTGATGTGGAGGCTGAATTATTCCGTTGCAGCCATCCACAAGCAGCCCGATATTCGCCAAAGATGACTCATGAAAATCATGAGATCACCAGAAATCGATACTTAGCTGGCGGCCACTGCCGCATGCTGGTCGGCGAGTGTATTTCCGCGACAGCTTGAATGCCCCTTGACCCAGCAGATTGAAACTTGAGCCAGGCCATCGCTCATGCCCATTTGGTTCAGGCCATGCGCCAATTCGGCATCCTGTGCCAAACCTTGCTCCTTGGCTAGTTTGAGCCGGTTTGCGGTATCCAGATTGTCAGTAAATAACGCAAACGGTTGATCGGGAAAATGCTTGCACGCTTGCGACAGGGCAAACAAGGCCGCCTGAAACTCCAATGCATTGCTGGCGTCGAGAGGAACGCTTTGCGTAGTAATGATGGCTTCTGCATTCGTGTCGCCAAACAGGACGGCAGCGAGCCCGCCACATCGTTTTGCACTGGCATCACTGAAAACCAGCGGCAGCCCGGCATATTGCCCGGCAAGACGAAGCGGCAGCGGGCCGACCGACTGATAGATGAAGCGAACCACTTTCTTTTTACGTTTTTTGGCCATGTTTGAATCAATGATTCAATTTAAAAAAATCGCTGTTTTCAGCCGTCGACCGTAACACGTTGATCTCTATGCGCGGCTGGTTGATGCCTTGACGGCCTATCAACACAAACTCAAATACTCACAATGGTCAGCAAGCAATTGGCAGAGCAATTGCAAACTCCGTTCTTTCATTTGCCGCACTAACGGAAACCCGACCGCCATGTGCCATTGCGATGGAGCGCGTGATGGCCAAGCCAAGCCCGCTACCTTCACTTTTTCCATCAAGTCGTACAAAGCGGTCAAATATCTGCTCCATAGCCGCCGGAGGAATAGGTGGTCCGGAGTTAGCGACGGTGACAACGGCCTCTTCATTTAATTCCCGCACATCAATGGAAACCATGCCGCGTTCCGGTGTGTGATGTATCGCATTCACAAGCAGATTGCCCAACGCCCGCTCCAGCATCAGCAAATCCCCTTGAACATGGACATCCGCGGCAAGCAACTTTATATCCACATTCTCGGCAAGCAGCCCGTAATACTCAATCAGGCGCTCGCACAGCGGCTTCAGCGCGACGCTTTCGCGCTGCGGAACAACCAGGCCGTGATCGGCCTTGGCCAGAAACAGCATGTCGGCAATGATGCGCGACAGGCGTTCGTACGCTTCCAGATTGGAAGCGAGCAGGTCGTGATATTCATCAACATCACGCGCCTTGCTTAGCGAAACCTCAGTCTGCATGCGCAGGCTGTGAATCGGCGTGCGCAGCTCGTGAGCGAGGTCGGCGGAGAAATCCGATAGCCGCTTGAACGACTCTTCCAACCGGCTCAGCATGGCGTTGAAGGCACTGACCAGTTCTGCCAGTTCCGGCGGCGCATTCTGTTCAGCGATGCGCTCGGCCAGTTGCCCGGCCGAAATGCGGCCGGCGGCGCGGGCTATGCTGCGCACCGGGCGCAGGCCACGGCGCACCAGCAACGCACCGACGAGGGCGGTGAGCAATGCGGCGGCGAGTATGGCCAGCCAGAAATCATGCTGCAGTTGATCGAGGAAATCAGTGTGGTGACGAATATCGCGGGCAACCGCCACCTGTACCGTCCCCCCCCAGGCTGTTTCCATCTCGGCGGCAATCACCCGGTATTCGGCGCCGCCAAGCACCAGACGGACTGCACTCGGGCCCAGTGCCACCCGGGCAGCGGCCAGCGGCTCGGCCAGCGCGGGTGTCGGCCATTTAAAAAGTGGCCCGTTTTTGCCGTCGACCGTAACAATGACACCGTGCTCGCCAATCAGCGCATCGCCGAGCCGGGCGTTGAAGGCGTCGGCCGATTTCTCATGCAATCCGACATGGCCGATCAGCGCCAGCTTGCCGAACAGATCGTGGGCATCGAGTTCGGCCATGTGGGCATCGGCGGCGCGACTGAAATAGAAACCAAGCGCCGCAAAAACCACCGTCGCCAGCAAGGCGAAGGCCAGCGACAGGCGCAGCGCAATCGAATGCCGCCAGTCCGCCACGCTCAACGGATTTCCATGACGTAACCCATGCCGCGCAGGGTGTGAATCAGGCGCGGCGTAAAGTCGTCATCGACCTTGGCGCGCAGGCGGCGAATGGCGACTTCGATAACATTGGTATCGGAATCGAAATTCATGTCCCAGACCTGTGAGGCAATAAAACTGCGCGCCAGCACTTCACCCTGGCGGCGCAGGAAAAGCTCGAGCAGCGCGAACTCCTTGGCGGTCAGGTCAATGCGCTTGCCTGCCCGGTTAGCTCGGCGCTTCAGTACATCAAGTTCGAGATCGGCGAGGGCCAACCGCTCCGGCTCCCGTGCCCGCCCCCGGCGCAGCAGGGTGCGCACGCGGGCAAGCAACTCGGAAAAAGCGAACGGCTTGACCAGATAATCATCCGCCCCCAGCTCCAGCCCCTTGACTCGGTCTTCGACCTGATCGCGCGCCGTTAAAAACAGCACCGGCAACTCACGCCCGGCAGCGCGCAAGGCCTTCAGCACCTGCCAGCCATCCAGCCCCGGTAGGTTGACGTCAAGAATCAGCAGGTCGTAGTCGCCGGACAAACCCTCATGCATGCCATCCAGCCCGTTGCGCACAAGGTCAGCCGTAAACCCGGCCTCGGCCAGCCCTTGCTTCAGGTAGTCACCAGTCTTCGCTTCGTCTTCAACGATGAGAATTTTCATGGCTGCATTTTGCCCGAGTTGGCGGTGTGTTGTCTGGCGACAAGGGTGCCGGGTCCGCTGTATTCAAACAAACACAGATCACATCAAAGGCAGGTTGGTGCCCAAAACGGCCGTAGCGGTTTCCCGAAAGCGGGCAGCCAACTAAACCCACGTTCTGCGAATTGTAATGCTCCGATGCGGACGCAGCCGATCTCGCCTAACCGGTAAGAAAGAGACATTCTTGCCTCAGGAACTGGAGCCTTGCTAAAGACAGTTAACCAACAAGGTAGCTGCCGTTGAAACTTTTGGCATTCTGCGGATACTCGGCGAGAGCTGCCATTGGCGTGAACCGATGGTCCAAATCCATCCTTCAGATTTTCACCATCAGATCACAGTCACTGGAGTCATCACAGCCTTTCAGCACCAAGCTTTCCAATTTTGTACTTGGTCAGCAACTCGTCGGCAAACGGTGCGTGTGGGCGTCCTTTTGTTTTCGTATTGTAGGCTTCAGTCGCTTCTTTGCCGCACCACGGCAATACCACCTCTGGTGGAGATGGATGTCCAGGCAAATACGCGGTCAGGTTATAGACTCCACCACGAATTGCCATCCAACAGTTATCCGCTGTCGCATGCTTGGCAAGATCTGCCTTTGAATAGACTTTCTCAGCCGCAATGGCGAGGCTGTGCTCAGCAGGCGGCAGCCAGAGGTTTCCCGCCCAGAATGCTGTGACCAGCAGCCAGAACAGCACGGTCGTAGAGAGATAGAGTTGGCGCATTATCGGAACTCGAAGTTTTCAAAGTGGATGTGGCGGGGAGAAACACCTCTGCCGCTCAAGGCCTTTCTGAGGCCGGCAACCAGGCCGGGCGGTCCGCAAAGATAGCAATCATGTTGTGCAAGGGTGGTTGCGTCGGGCAGGATAGTATTCAAATCAGGAACATCATTGCCAGTTGCGACAGCGCAAAGGGAGAGGTTCGAGTCATTTGCCGCCAAAGTCTGAATTTCTTGCAAAAATGCGGCATCGGCATTGGACCGATAAAGATACAAGAGAAGCGTTTTCTGGCTGAGCGGCCCCGCCCGAAGTTGCGCCAGAAACGGCGTAATGCCAATGCCGCCGGCAACCCACAGTTGGGGCGACGACGGTCGATCAGTCAGAAATTCCCCGAAGGCGCCATGCACACGTTCCAAGACGCCAGATTCAATGAACTGAATTTTCTGGGTGCAATCGCCCAGCGCTTTCACACCAATCTGCATTTCACCGCCAGCCCCGACTGCACTGACGGTAAACGGATGAAACTCACCGCAGCCTCTGAATGTGGGCCCCGAAAAAAACGCAACCAATACAAACTGACCGGGCTTTACGGCCACGACTTCGCCCAAGGGTTTGAGTGCTATCTCGACCATGTCTTTGGCAACCACTTTGACGGCTTGTACGATAAAGGGCCGAGCGGCAAGGCCAAAATCCTCCCGCACGATACGCCAACAGAGAAAGAGGGCTGCAAGTAGCAGAATCGGCCATACCGGTTCATTGATACCCAGCAAAACCAAGTGCAGCAAGCCAAGTAGCACCGCAAGCCCAAGCCCGACATGCAGCCAGCGCCAGGCTCGATAGGGAATACGTTTCTCGAAAGTGACCGCCAGTCCTGCCATCAGCAGGAGTAGCGATAGCCAGCCGAGCCAGACCGCCCATCCCTGATTAAAGGGAGAGAGGGAATGCCATGCCAGTTGTCGATCATTCGGCCAGGCGTCAGCGGCAAGAAGCAGCGGATGCGCCAGCAACAAAACATAGGCAGCCATGCCTGCCCAGTGATGCCAACGATACATTCGTTCCAGCCCACCCAAGCCTTCGGCCAAGCGGCTTTCCCTAAGCATCAGTAAAAGACTGGCAAGCAGAAGGCCGCAACCGGCCCAGCCGAAAACAATGCCTAAGCTACGCGCCAGTCCAAGCCCATCTGGCAGCGCCCAAAAAACCGGTACGACTGTCGCGATTAGGATCAGCAACGGGATCGACAGAAAGCGCAGAGGGTGCATGGATGGCTACCGTATCGTTAAGATAAGGCTTCAGGGGTTCGGCTTCTCTGTCTTCAGGTGATCGCAGATATCACGTCCGCTACCCGCTAGGGCCAAGCCTCGCTGTTGGGCTCGCTCTTCCATCAACTGGTGATGGCTGACCTGATAACTTCTGCATTCTTCAAGCTTGGTAAAGCTGCGAATTTTTGCTTGGTGATCGATCCGCTCCTCCGGGCTCATGAGTTGCCAGCCCCGGGTGTTCGACTCACTGGCACGCCAAGGTCCTCGTGCCGAAGAGGTTCCAATCAGCAATAATCCGATGACCAAGGCGGTGATGAACTTTGTCTGCATGATCGACTTCCGGCAATTATCCTAGGTGCGACTGCGTTCAATAAAACCCAGGTACGGCATCAACGGGTTGCTACAAATTAGCTTCGCGACGGCCTTTGATTCAGAGGGAAGCAATCCGAGCCAGCGTAGGTCCGTATTACTTTACGCTGCTCGTGTTCATATTGCTCTCCTTACTTTAGCGAAGACAACGCTAGTTTGAAGCAGGTGGGGTTGTGGGCGTATGGATACGGTCACGAGATTGGATCCGATCCTGGTCTTTGGACTGAGTTCTCTCCAGATCACGCGTTTGCGTACGTTCTTGATCTTTTACACGGTCCTGGCTCTGGTCGCGTGTTTGAGTTTGATCTGCCTGTCCTCCGCGATTCTGGCTGCCAACTGATTGACCGCCTCCTTGCCCGCCACCCATTCCTCCTCCGCCACCACCTCTGGCTTCAGCCACGGTTCCGGCTAACGAGAAGCACGCTACGATCAGCAGGGAAATGATTCTGGACGATTTCATGATTTGCTCCCTTGAAAACAATTAACGGATAAATCCCCCCTTCAATCGTTATAGAACATTAAATTAGAACTTTCTTATAGTGCGACGATATGTCGCATGGTGGTACGGTGGATGAGTCTTTGTATTAGCCGTATGGAAAATGCAACCTTGAATCACTGTGCAAGTGTTTCCGGGAGGGAAATCGATGAGGGCGTATCAGGATAAAATCCTGACTTAAGGAAGGTAAGTCAGATGCCCTAATGCATTTCAGACCGATGTGAGAGCCGAGCACCTGAAGCGCTGAATGACAGCAGCTGTCAGATGAGTTAGCTGCCATCCTGATTGCTTGAGATTTAAGCACCACAACGGAAAACTGTGGCCCGGTCGAGGCAGTCCAGTCACAAATTTGCTGACCAAATACCAGCCGTTCTCCAGTGGGCTGGACGCTCTGCCTATTGGAATTGGATTACATCTTCGACCGGCGGCTTCTGGCCGACTCCTGCCTCGTGGCTACTTATTCAAAAACCCAACCCCTGTTGCCCTAACGTAGCCTCCCGCCTAACCGCGACCCGCATAGTATTGAGCAATGGCAGGAAGTTGGGCGATACGAGCCACATAGTCCTTGAGTTTAGGCGCCGCCGTTTCGAGCAAATCAATCGGAATATGATCAAGTTTCCCGGAACTCAGCCAACCCAGGAGACCGAAGGCTTTGAGGTCGGCGATGGTCAGGCGGTTGTCCGCGAAGAACTCGCCACCGTGGCTTGCAAGTTGCTGCTCGAGCCAGCGCAGATATTTGGGCAATGCGCCAGCCGCCAGGGCTTCACGGGCATTTTTGAGGTCGTCGCCGGTCATCCCGAAGGTGGCGCCGAGCTTGATGTTGATGTCTTCCAGAGCGCCCAGCACTTCGTCACAGAACAAGGCCTGCAAGGGATCTTCGGGGTAGAGGCCGGCCAGTTTCCCGGCGTAGCGGGTGATCGCGTCACTTTGCGTGATCTGCACACCGTTGACGTGCAGGGTCGGTACCTGACCCAGCGGAGTTGTCTTGCGGACCTCAGGAAAATCGGCAGGGGCAAAACGATAGTCTTCGAACGGAATACCTCCGATATGCAGGGCAAGGCGGGCGGGCTCGGCGCGGCCGCCGGCGAAATCGAAATAGGTCAGTTTCAGTTGGTTCATTTGTCACCTCTCTGAGATTTTCAGCCTGGGCCATTTGCCCGGAAACATGACAGGCAAGCCGGTCGGTTGCCACATTAACATGCCCACGCCGACTCAACCGGGCATCAGCGGATTGCCGCAAGACGGCGGATTACAAACTTGTAATCTTGCGGTCAGGCATCTGTCGGCTACCACCACGCAGAATCGGGGTATCAACTCCTCAAGGAACCGCCATGCGCCTGCTGCTCGCCCTCATGCTTTCCCTCAGCCTCCCCGCTTTCGCCCAGCACGATCATGGCGCGCACCATGCGGCGGCGGCCCAATCGGCGCCGTTGAGCGATGGCCTGGTCAAGAAGGTCGACAAGGCGGCCGGCGAAGTCGTCATCCAGCATGGCCAGCTCGACAGTATCGGCATGCCGCCGATGACCATGGCTTTCGGGGTTGCCGACAAGGGCTGGCTGAACAAGCTGAAGGCCGGCGACAAGATCAAATTTGCGGCGGAAATGAAGGGCGGCAACGCCATTGTCAGCCGTTACGAAATGGCAAAATGAAACGCCCTGTCGGCGCCCTTCTGCTAACGCTGGCGCTCAGCGCCTGGGCGCAAACCGGGCCCTTGCCCGGGGCCAGTGTCGAATCGCTGCTGGCCGCCGCCCGCGAGCACAGTCCGGACATGCGCATGGTGCGCAGCGAGGCCGAAGCAGCCCGCGAACGCATCCAGCCGGCCGGTGCCCTGCCTGATCCGGTGCTGCGCATCGAACTGGAAAACCTGACCCGCAACGGAACGCAAAGCGCGACTTTGCTGCCGGCCCAGGTGGGCGACACCAAGTACACGCTGATACAACCCCTGCCGTTCTGGGGCAAGCGTGATCTGAAGCGCGAGGTGGCCAGTGCCGAGGCGATGCAGGCCGAAGGCCGGGCCAGCGATACCTGGGCCGAGGTGGCGAGCCGGATCAAGACGCTCTACGCCCAATACTGGCTGACCGGCCAGGCGCTGCAACTCACTCGCGAAAACATTGAACTGACCCGCCGTTTGGAACAGGTTACACAGGCGCGCTATGCCGGCGGCCTCGCCGCCCAGCAGGATGCCATTCGCGCCCAGCTCGAGCGCAGCACAATGGATAGCGAGCTGGTCGCCATGGAAAGTGAATTTCATCACCTGATGGTCTTCCTCAACGCCATGCTGGCCCGCCCGAGCGGCGCGGCACTGGCCGAACCGGCGGCGCTGCGCGCCATTCCCGCGCGCCTTGATGGCCTTGCTTTGAACGAGCGCCTGCTCGCTGCCAATCCGCAACTGGCTATCGAAGCCGCCCGCGTCGGTGGCGCCGAGAAAAGCCGCGATCTGGCTTACCGTAATCGCTACCCGGACATGGCACTGGGCATCGTGCCGATGCAGGTGAGCAACCGGGTTGATGCCTGGAGCCTGATGCTGGAGATGAACATCCCGCTGCAACAGGACACCCGGCGCAGCCAGGAGCGCGAGAGCGAAC
>ERZ724510.1765-NODE-1765-length-11804-cov-14.585156_pt1 | contig 11804 bp, 9 predicted proteins | sample MGYA00376043_ERZ724510 | MGnify/ENA primary metagenome ERZ724510 (study PRJEB28724, sample SAMN07190888) | wastewater metagenome | isolation source: influent of sewage treatment plant in Hong Hong | place: USA: Christiansburg, Virginia | collected 2016-03-01 ... | reverse complement strand
CCGTGTTCAGGCGCGGATGCGCTGGCGCTGTGCGGGTGCCGGTTGTTGCAGGGTGTCCACGGTTTCGCGGATGACGTCCACCACTTGCTCGCGGAACCAGCGGCATTCCTCGCCGTGGTGGGCGCGGTCGTGCCAGAGCAGGTAAAAGCGCATTTTCGGGAAGGGCACCGGCGATTCGGCCATGCACAGCTCGCCCAGCGAGCAACAGTGCTCGGCAAACAGGCGCGGGGCGGAGAACAGGATATCGTTTTGCAGCAGCACGTACGGTGCCAGGCTGAAGTAGGGCACGCTGGCCACTACCTTGCGCTTGAGCCGGTCGCGCGCCAGCTGCATGTCGATCACCCCGCGCTGGCCAACGGCGTAGGGGGTGGGCACCAGATGGTCGGCGTTGAGGTAGTCTTCCTGGCTGAGCGGGCGTCCGGCCAGCGGGTGGCTGTTGCGCATCAGGCACACCACATCGTCTTCAAACAGCGGGGCCAGGCGCAGGTGTTCCGGCGGGTTGGGCCAGTTGCCGATCACCACGTCAAGCTCGCCGGATTCCAGCGCGTGGGTATAGTCGTAGTCGGGGCCAAACGAGTGCAGGGCCACCTGCGCATGCGGGGCCAGTGCCCGAAAACGGGCCACCAGCCGGCCAATCAGGATGGCGTTGAGGTAGTCCGGGGTGGCGATATTGAACACCCGCTGCGACTGCGCCGGGTCGAAGCGGAACTGGCGCAGGCCAATGGCTTCGATTTGCGCCAGCGCCACCTTGACCGGCTCCAGCAGCGCCTGGCCGCGTTCGGTGGGGGCCATGCCGTTGCGGCTGCGCACCAGCAGTGGGTCGCCGGTAATGTCGTGCAGGCGGCGCAGTGCGGTGCTGACGGCCGGTTGCGACTGGTTCAGCCGGCGCGCGGCATTGGACACGCTGCATTCGGTGAGCAGGGCGTGCAGCACCTGCAGCAGGTGTACGTCGATGGATTTCCAGGAACAGTTGGCGGCCATGTTTTCCCCGTGGTGCGCAATGGTCAAGGCTTGGGGGCAAGCAATAAGCGGGCCTTGTGCCGTGCGGGTGGGCCACGTCGCGCGGGAGCGCCTGAATAGGCTCAGGCTGCCGTGGCCGCCAGTTGGCGTGGCTGACGCGCCTGGGTGATGCGTTCGGTGACGGCGCTGATGTCGTATTCGCCCATCCAGCGCTCCAGCTCGGCTGCCGGCATCGATTTGGCCAGCCACCAGCCCTGCACATAGGCGCAGCCCTTGGCGGCCAGGAAGGCAAACTGGGCATCGGTTTCCACCCCTTCTGCCACCACCGACAGCCCCAGCGACTGAGCCATGGCCAAAATGGCTTCCACAATCGGCGCGGCGTGCGGGTCGGTTTCCAGGTCCTTGACAAACGAGCGGTCGATTTTCAGCTCGCCAATCGGCAGGTGGCGCAGATAGGACAGACTGGAATAGCCGGTGCCAAAGTCGTCGATTGACAGTTGCACGCCCAGTTCGTCGAACTCGCGCAGGGTGTCGAGCATGGCGTCGATGTTTTCCATCAGCGCGCTTTCGGTCAGCTCCAGCTCCAGGTAAGACGATTCCACCCCGGACTGGGCCAGCGCCTGGTAGACATCGTTGAACAGCCCGGTGTGGCGCAGTTGCAGCGCCGAGAGGTTGACCGCCACGGTCAGCAGCAGGCCACGGCTGTGCCAGTCGGCCATTTGCCGGCAGGCTTCTTGCAGCACCCACTGGCCAATCGGCTGGATCAGGCCGGTTTCTTCGGCCAGCGGAATAAATTTCACCGGAGAAATCCAGCCCAGCGTGGGGTGGCGCCAGCGCAGCAGGGCTTCCACCGCGCTCACCTGCTGGGTGTTGAGGTTAAGCTGTGGCTGGTATTCCAGCAGCAGGTCGCCGCGTTCAATGGCCTTGCGCAAATCCTGTTCCAGCGCGTGGCGCTCTTCTTCGCCCTGCTGCATGTTCGGGTCGTAGCACAGCGCCCGGCTGCCGCCGGTGCGCTTGGCCTGGGTCATGGCCAGTTCGGCGTGCTTGAGCAACAGCGAGGCGCTCAGGCCGTGTTCCGGGTAGCAACTGACCCCCACCGAGGCGGCAATCGACAGGTCATACGGGCCTACCCGGTAGGGCTGGGTGAGCATGCCCACCATCATTTGCGCCAGTTGTTCGGCTTCGTCGGCAGACACATCGGCGGTAAACACCATGAATTCATCCGCCGACTGGCGCGCCACCACGGCCAGATCGCCCATCACTTCGGTAATTCGCTCGGCCACCCGGCGCAGCAGGTCGTCGCCCACCTTGTGGCCCATCATGTCGTTGATTGGCTTGAAGCGGTCCAGGTCAACAAACATCACCGCCAGCCGCCCGCCGGGCAGGCAGCTGTCCAGCTGGCTTTCCAGCCGCTGCATAAAGGCAAAACGGTTGGCCAGGCCGGTCAGCTCATCGTGCTCGGCCAGATAGCGCATGCGCTGCTCGGTGGCGATGCGCTCGCTGATATCAGAAAACAGCGCAATATAGTGGCTGATCTGGCCATCGTCGCCCAGCGCCGGCGCGCAGGACAGCCACACCGGAAAGGTTTCGCCATTGCGCCGGCTCATCCAGTGCTCGCCCTGCCAGCGGCCTTCACGTTGCAGGGTGGTCAGCAGCGCCGGGTTGCGCGGGTCGGTCTGGCGGTCCAGCGCCGGCAGCACCTGGCCAGCCAGGCTGAGCGTATCCCAGCCGGTTTGCTGGACAAACGCCGGGTTGACCATGCACACGCGGAAATCCGGGTCGGTCACCAGAATGGCTTCGGAGCTGCTGTCGTACACAGCGGCAGCCAGGCGCTGTTCCACTGCAGCCTGCTTGCGCTCGGACAGGTCGCGCACCAGGCACCAGCCGCCACGATGCACGCCCTGGCTGTCGGCCAGCCGCATGCACTTGGTGGCCACCGGCAGGCATTCGCCGCTGGCGGTAAGCAGGTGCAGTTCAAATTCGTCGGTATAGCCACGGGCTTCCAGCTGTTCGCGCATTTGCCCCTGCCAGTCGGCCTGGCTGTCGGTGTCCAGGCGGATATGGAAGGGCTGGCCCAGCAGAGAATCCTGGCTGACGCCGACCAGGCGGCGGAAGGTGGGGTTGGCATCGATGACATCGCCCACGTCGTCGAGCAGCACAATCCCGTCCAGATTGGATTCAAACAGCGCCCGGTAGCGGGCGGAGGATTCGGTGATTTCAGCCTGCTGGGTGGCCAGTTCGCGCTGGTGGGTGGCCAGTTGGTCGGCCATGTCGTCTACGGCGTGGGCCACCTGGGCCAGTTCGTCACGCCCGGTCAGCCCCACCCGGCTGGTCAGATTGCCGTCGCGCATGCGGGCAATGCCGCCAATCAGGCGCTGGATGCGCCGGCCAAACGACAAATGAAACAGCGCATAGATGGCAAAGGAAATGGCCGCAATCGCCAGCCAGTCAGCCAGCGCGCTGACCATTGAATCCCGCGCCGCCTGGGCCTTGGCCCGACGCAGGTCGTGTTGCAGCAGCAGCCCGCCCATCTGGCTGGAGCGCAGCTCGCCGGGGTCGGGGGCAAACACCAGCCGGGTTTCGGCCACAATCATCTGCTGGTCGGCGCTGGATACAATCCGGCTGACGTCGGACTGGCGCACATAGGGCAGCATGGCCGGGTCCACGCCCGGCACCTGCAGGTAGGGCATGCCCACCCATTCAAAGCGGTTGGCGGCGCGCACCACACCGCGTGGGTCTACCACCAGCAGCGCCAGCACATCGCTATCGGCGCTGACCATCGACACCATGTGCTGGACGGCGGGCAGATCGTCGGTCAGCAGGCTGTCGGCAATCAGGCCGTGCAGTTGATCCAGCTTTTGCGTGACGCGCTCTACTGCCTGTTGTTCAATCCGTGTCTTGCCCTGATAGAGGTTGAGTCCCACCGTCAACGCCAACGTGCCGGTCAGCATGACCAGCAACGTCAGAGGCAGCGTTAGCCGCAAAGAAAACCGGTGGAACACATTCATCCTGCAAGTCCCTCGACAATACAACTTTCCAGATGATTCATCGGCTGCAATGGCCGGCTGACCAGCCCCAGCTCGCGCATGGACAAGCCCAGATTGCCCATCACCGGCCCCAGTGCCAGGTTGGCCCGCCCCAGCGCCAGCTGGTTTTGCTTCAAATCCTGCAGGCGTAACAGCGCCAGTGCCTGTTCCAGCGCGGCAGGCGAGATTTTTTGCCGCTGCACCATGGCTGCCATCGCCACCGGATCGCGCAGATGGATCTGTTTGACGGCGGTAAACCAGGCCTGCCCCAGCGCCACCAGCGCCGGCGCATGCCGGCGGGCGGTGTCCTCGCGAAACACCAGCACATCAACAATTTCGCCAGGCATCGCCCGGCTGTCAAACAACACCTGCCCGCCCTGTTCGCGCAAGCGCGCCAGCACCGGGTAAAAGGTCACCACCGCGTCCACCTGGCCACGGCTGAACGCCGCTTCATGGGTATCCAGCGGCAGCGGCACCATGCGCACATCGCGTGGCGACAGCCCCACCCGCTGCAGCGCCCGCCCCAGCAAATACGCGCCCACGCCAAAGCTTTCCACCCCGACCGAACGGCCTTTCAAATCAGCCAACTGGCGGATATCAGGACGCGCTACCAGTGCATCTGCGCCGTTGGAGTAGTCGAGCACCAGCCCCACCCGCAGGCTGGGATCGTGCTCGGCCAGGCTGATGGCTTCATCCAGGGTAACGGCGGCCAGATCAATCGAGCGGTTGCGAAACGCGCTGAGCACCTCGGCTCCCGACGCATACTCCACCAGCCGCACCGAGGGCGGCAGCAGGTTTTGCTTGCGCGCCACGTAAAACGGCTCAAACCCCAGCCAGATATTGGTGCCCAGCCGCAAGGGCGCATCGACTGCCGCGCCGCAGCCGGCGCACAACACGATCAGGCAGCACAGCGCCAGACGACACAGCAGGGAGGGCAGGACACGCATGAAGAAGGCATGATGACAGTAAGGTGAGGGGATTCTACTGGAGTCTTTGACAAAATTTCCAATATTTGAGACGAGCTTGTATTCCCTCTGGCCAATTAAGCCAGTGTGGCAATCATTTGCGCTCAGGCGAATGCCAATGGAAAGCCGTATGCCATCGCCGCCATAGCCGCCAGCCCAGCAAAAGCGCCAGCACGGCAGCGTAAATCAGCGGCTGGGTCAGGTCTTTTTTCACCAGCCACAGATCATGCAGCACGGCCAGCATGGCCGCCGGATACACCAGCCGGTGCAATAGCCCCCAACGCCGCTTCAGCCGGCGCATCCAGCCATCGGTCGAGGTGATGGCCAGCGGCAGCAGCAAGACAAAACCGGCCATGCCCGCCGTGATGAAGGGACGCTTGAACACGTCGCGACCAATCTCGGCCCAGGCCAGCTGCTGGTCGAGCAGCAGGTAAATCAGCAAGTGAATCAAGCCGTAAGCAAAGGCCAGCAATCCCAGTGGCCGGCGTAAATGCCACAGTGCCGGCCAGCCGCTCAGCTGACGCAGCGGGGTGATTGTCAGGGTCAGCAACAGGCCGATCAGCGCCCAGGTGCCGGTGCTGTGGGTGAGCAGTTCCACCGGATTCACCGCCTCGCCCAGCCGCCACAGCGCGCTGCCCAGCGGCAGCAGGCCAATCAGCCAGGTCAGCGGGGTGGCCCAGCGCGGCCAGTGACGCAAGCCGGCCATTTAAAAATACTTCCGCAAATCCATGCCGCGATACAAGCCGGCCACCTGGTCGGCGTAACCATTGAACATCAGCGTCTTGCGCTTGAGCAGTTCGCCAATCCGCCGCTCGCTGGCCTGGCTCCAGCGCGGGTGATCCACCTCGGGATTCACATTGCTGAAAAAACCATATTCCTGCGGATTGGCCTGCATCCAGCTGGTCAGCGGTGCTTTTTCTACCAGCCGGATAGCCACAATCGACTTGATACTCTTAAACCCGTATTTCCACGGCACCACCAGACGCACCGGCGCGCCATTTTGCCGGGGCAATACCTCACCATACAGGCCAAAGGTCAGCAAGCTGAGCGGATGCATCGCCTCGTCAATGCGCAAGCCCTCACGGTACGGCCACGCCAGCACCGGCTGACGCTGCCCCGGCATCTGCTTGGGGTCGTGCAGGGTGACAAATTCGACAAACTTGCCCGCCGCCGTCGGCTGCACCTGCTTGAGCAAGGCCGCCAGTGGAAAGCCAATCCACGGAATCACCATCGACCAGCCCTCGACACAACGCAGCCGGTAAATCCGCTCCTCCATCGGAGCCAGTGCCATCAGCGCGTCCAGGTCGAAGGTACGCGGCGTCTGCACCGCGCCTTCCACCCGCACCGTCCAGGGCCGGGTATTCAGGCTGCCAGCCTGCGCCGCCGGGTCGGACTTGTCGGTGCCGAATTCGTAAAAATTGTTATAGCGGGTGATGTCCGACAGCTTGTTCATGGGCTCGCTGGTGGACAACGGGCTTTTTTGCGCACTCAACGCGGCCTGCGCCGACTCCGCCAGCCACGGCAGCGTGGCCAGCGCCAGCCCTGCCTGCATGAAACGCCGACGGTCGCGGTAGACCTCGGGCGGGGTGATCTCGGAGGGGAGCGGGGCAGAAGGGTCGGGGAGGCGGATGAGGGGCATGGGAGACTCCAGAGGCGCGGTGGCGCGCCAGATCGTTGCAATCCCGTTCTGTCGCGCCAATCAGGAAAACCTTACGCACACGATTCGTGCGTAAGGATTGTGCGCTTGGAGTTCACCGTAGAAACAAGGTTCCAGACTGGGTCCATCCATCGGGTTGCTCTCAACGACAGCACAGCCTTCCAAGAGCCGCCAAGATCCATCGGCCTGTGCTTTGCGTATTTTTTCGGTGATGTCCTGAGGTTGACCGTTCATTTAGGCATTTGCGTGGCGATTTATCTGGGAGGGCGTTGCCAGTGCTCAAGATAGGCACGGTATTCCTCGCCCTGCGTATCCCGTTCTCCGGCATCCACCCGTGGCATGGCGGTGGGGGGGGGCTGGCGCATGGCGCGAACCATCTTCAAATCACGGCCTGAACATCATGCACGGCAAACGCCCAGCCAGTAGGGCCGGGCAAGCGGTGGCAACAGGCCAAGGGGCGGGATGATATCGCTGCACCGCACAAAAGCCAGCGCCATCGCACCCGGTGGCCATGCTGCGCGAACCACCAGGCCGGTTTGGCTAAACCCGTTGCCACCCGCCACGCCGTGGGCATTGCCTGGGCAATGCTGGGAGCGCGGTTTTTACATTGTCGCCGGCACAAACACCCGCAAGCGATGGCCGTCCGGGTCGGCGGCGGTCATGGTCAGGCCAAAGTCCATCGCGGTGGGGGCCTGAATCACCTCCAGCCCCAGGGTTTGCCAGTGCTGGTGCATCTGCTGCAGGCTGGCTTCATCTGCCAGTGCCGTGGCCAGTTCAACGCAGCCGGGGGCTGCGGTTACGCTGGGCACCACACCATCACGCTGCCACAGGCCCAGTTTCAGCCCGCCGGGCAGCACAAACAGGGCAAAAGTGGCAGACAGTTCCACCGGTGCCAGGCCCAGCACGGTCTGATAAAAACGTGCGCTGATCATGGGGTCGCTGACCGCCAGAATGGTCATATTGGGGGATAACATGGGCAAAATCCTTTAAAAAGCAGGTAATACACACAGGGAAAACCCCCTGACTCCACATCAGGCTACCCACTGGGGGAGCCACACCAAAAGTGGCTGGGCACGGGGGGAGGTAATGCGTGACAGTCATGATAATCACCTGCTCCTGACAGCCTGGTGTCAGGAGGGCAAGGCCTGTTGCTGGGGCGGGGGAGGATGAGGGGAGAAACGTTGATTTATGTCAACTCTTAAGGTGGCACGGTGATTGACTGCTGATAATGATAGCAACTATCATCTTCATTCAAATACGCTCACTTCCGTTTGGGATACCCGCCATGTTCCGCCACACCCTGCTTGCCCTTGCTTTGTCTGCTTCTGTGTTTGCCGTGTCTGCGCAGGCTGCGCCCGCCTCGCGTGAAGAGGTGGCCCGCCACTACGCCGCGCTGGTGGACGCCAGCTATCAAGACGCGCTGAGCAGCGCGCGCGCCCTGCGTGAGGCGGTGAATGCCTTTGTTGCCGCCCCCAGCGAAGCCACGCTGGCCAGCGCGCGTCAGGCCTGGCTGGCCGCGCGCGAACCCTACGGCCAGACCGAAGCCTTCCGTTTTTACAGCGGCCCGATTGACGACGCCAAAGGCCCGGAAGGCCGCATCAATGCCTGGCCGCTGGACGAAGCCTATATTGATTCGGTCAAGGGCAAGGCCAACAGCGGCATCATCAACAACCGCAAGATTGTGCTGAGCAAGGACAAGCTGGCGGCACTGAACGAGCGCGGCGGCGAAGAAAACATCTCCACCGGCTACCATGCCATTGAGTTTTTGCTGTGGGGCCAGGATTTTGACGCCAACGGCCCCGGCAAACGCAGCTGGAATGATTTTGTCGATGGCCAGGCCGCCAATGCCGACCGCCGCCGTGACTACCTGAAAATCATTGCCGACCTGCTGGTGGAAGATATCGCCAGCGTGGCCAAGGCCTGGCAGGCTGGCAGCACCAACTACCGCGCCAAGTTTGAAAAAGACCCGGACGCGCTGCGCAAGATGATGGTGGGCATTGGCGTGCTGTCGCGCGCCGAGCTGGCCGGCGAGCGCATGGAAGTGGCGCTGGACAGCAAAAACCAGGAAGACGAACACTCGTGCTTCTCTGACAACACCCACCGCGACATCCTCACCAATGCGCTGGGCATCCGCAATGTCTGGCTGGGCGAGTACAAACGCCTGGACGGCAGCGTGCTCAAAGGCCCCAGCCTGCGCGACCTGGTGGCGGACAAAGACGCCAAAGCCGCTGACAAGGTCAGCGCCGACATGGACGCCACCCTGGCCGCCGCCGAGGGCATCAAAGCCCCGTTTGATCAGGAAATTGTGCAAGCCGATGGCCGCAAGCGCGTGCAAGCCACCATCAACGCCCTGAAAAAACAAGCCAACAGCCTGGTGGAAGCCGCCAAGGCGCTGGGTATTCGCAAGCTTAACGTCAAGGGTTAAGAGCCGCTAAACGCCCGCCGGCCAGGGCGCGGCGGCTATGGCCGCGCCAGCGGGACGCCTGCGCCCGCCTTCTTTCCGACTGATCCGCCAGCCAGCCAGAAGGCCAGCCAGCCTTGCCCGCCGTGTCCGCCAGCCCTGGTCCGGCAAGCCTCTTTATTTGATCTGTTCGGGAGTATCTGATGTCTGTTCTCACCCTTCGCCCCTGGCTGGGCGCGGCGCTGGCCGCCTCGGCTGTGGCGCTGACCACCGGCTTTACCGCCCAGCAACTGGCCGACTATCGCCCCGGCGACGAAAAACTCGGCGGCGACACCACCGTGTATGAAACCGGCCGTAACGCCTTCTCGCTGCCGGCGGCCAATATGCACACCGACCGACAAACGCAGTTCTTTGTCGGCAATTCCTTCTTCAAAAAAGCCTGGGTGGAAGCGCCGTCCTCCACCACCGCCCGCGATGGCCTGGGCCCGCATTTTATTGCCCGCTCGTGCGGTGCCTGTCATGCCCTGGATGGCCGTGGCGCGCCGCCGGCCTTTGACCATCAATTGCAGGCCGAGCAACCCATGGCCTTGTTGTTCCGCCTGTCGGTGGCCGGCAAGCCCGAGCCAGTGTACGGCGGCCAGTTCAACAACGACGCCATTCCCGGCGTCAAACCCGAAGGCAAGGTACACATCAGCTACCGCGAGCTGCCTGGCCGCTTTGCCGATGGCGAAGCCTACAGCCTGCGCGCGCCCAGCTATGCCTTGACCGAGCTGGGCTATGGCCCGATGCACGCCAAGGTGGAAGTCTCGCCGCGCATCGCCCCGCAAGTGATTGGCCTGGGCCTGCTGGAAGCCATCCGCGAGCAGGATATTCTGGCGATTGCCCAGCAGCAAAAAACCGGCCCTGATGGCGTGTCTGGCCGGCCCAACTACGTCCACGACGCCTACGCCGGCAAAAAGCTGCTGGGCCGCTTTGGCTGGAAGGCCAATGTCGCCACCGTCGCCCACCAATCTGCTGGCGCGTTTTTAGGCGATATCGGCATCACCTCGCCCAAATTCCCGCGTGAAGAATGCATGCCGGCGCAAACCGACTGCCTGCGCGCACCGTCTGGCGGCCAGCCGGAAATCCCCGCCAGCAAAATGGACGCGGTGATTTTTTACAGTCGCACCCTGGCCGTGCCGGCGCAGCGCAACGCCGACAGCGAGCAGGTACGCCGTGGCCAATGGCTGTTCAACCAGGCGCGCTGCACCAGCTGCCACGTGGCCAACTACACCACCGGCGTGCTGGCCGGCGTGCCGGAAGTCTCCAAACAGCGCATCCGCCCCTACACCGACCTGCTGCTGCACGATATGGGCGAAGGGCTGGCTGACCACCGCCCGGATGGCCTGGCCGATGGCCGCGAATGGAAAACCCCGCCGCTGTGGGGCATTGGCCTGTTCAGTGACGTCAACGAACATACTTATTACCTGCACGATGGCCGCGCCCGCAACCTGACCGAGGCCATTCTTTGGCACGGCGGCGAGGCCGAAGCCGCCAAGCAGCGCTTTGTGCAGTTCAACAAAGCCGATCGCGACGCCCTGCTGAGCTTTTTGAACTCGCTGTAACCCCCGCGCCCGCCGGCCTGCCGACGGGCGCATTTTTCTTGCCGAGCCCGACCATGACCCGATTGCTTTCTCTGTTGCTGGCGCTGCCCATGCTGGCCGCCGCGCCAGCGGCGCTGGCCATTGAACCCAGCCCGCGCGACGGCCAGCTGCTGCGCGAAGTGGGCGAAACCACCCTGCTGCCGCGCTATCAGCAACTGGCGCGCCACAGCCAGACCCTGTCCGAGGCGTTGGGCGCGCTGTGCGCCGCGCCCGACGCCCAGCGGCTGGATGCCGCCCGCCAGCACTGGCGCGACGCCTATCTGGACTGGATGGCGGTCGCCCCGCTGAACTGGGGGCCCACCGCGCTGGCGCGCAGCCACCGCCAACTGGCCTTCCAGCCCGCCCGTCCCGACGCCATTGAACAGGCCATCAGCGCCGATGCAGGTCGTCAGCCCGACGCCGCCCAGCGCGTGGGCGCACCCGCCCGTGGCCTGGCCGCCATCGAATACCTGCTGTGGACCCGCCCGGCCCAGCTCAGCCAGCCGGCGAGCTGCGCCTGGCTGACACAGCAAGGCCAGGACGCCGCCGCCCACACCGCCCAACTGGCCGCCGACTGGCGCGAGTTTGCCAGCCAACTGGCCCGCGCCGGCCAGGCCGACGCCCAGCTATACCCCAAGGCCAGCGCCGCCATCGAAGAACTGGCCAATCTGCTGATTGCCGGCATCAACGAACTGCGCGACAAAACCCTGCTGAAACTGCCGCGCCTGAAAGCCGACGCCGTGCCCGGCCAACGCAGCGGCAGCAGCAAAGCCGCCGTGCTGCGCCAGTTTGACACCCTGCGCACGCTGATTCGCGGTGCCGACGGCCACAGCGGCCTGGCGGACTACCTGGACCACGCCGCCGACAAGCCGGTGCTGGCCCGCCAACTGCGCGACAGCCTGGAAGCCAGCCGCCAGGCCATTGCCGCCCTGCCCGACCCGCTCACCCCCGGCAAACCCGGCGCTGGCCAGGCTGCCGCGCAAGCGCTGAAACACACCCAAACCCTATTGGAAAACCCGGTGACCGACGCGCTGGGCATCACGGTGAGCTTTAATGAATCCGATGGCGATTGATCGACGCACTTTTTTGCGCGGCCTGGCCGCCGGCTGCCTGGCCATCAGTCTGCCGGCCCGCGCCGGCGCGGCGCCACTGGCGGTGCTGTCGGCATGGAGC
>ERZ724510.1755-NODE-1755-length-11842-cov-8.569780_pt1 | contig 11842 bp, 7 predicted proteins | sample MGYA00376043_ERZ724510 | MGnify/ENA primary metagenome ERZ724510 (study PRJEB28724, sample SAMN07190888) | wastewater metagenome | isolation source: influent of sewage treatment plant in Hong Hong | place: USA: Christiansburg, Virginia | collected 2016-03-01 ... | reverse complement strand
TCTTGCCCACGCCGGCCTCGCCCACCAGCAGCGGGTTGTTCTTGCGGCGGCGGCAAAGGATCTGGATCGTGCGCTCTACCTCGTAGTGGCGGCCAATCAGCGGGTCGATCTTGCCTTCCTTGGCGAGCTGGTTCAGGTTCTGGGTGAACTGCTCCAGCGGAGACGCTTTCTCACTGCGCTCCGAACCGCCGCCCTCCTCGCCTTCGGCCTGGTTCTCGGCCTTGGCGGGCTCTGGCGGCTCGCCCTTTTTGATGCCGTGGGCAATGAAATTGACCACGTCCAGGCGCGTCACGCCCTGCTGGTGCAGGTAGTACACGGCGTGCGAGTCTTTTTCGCCAAAGATGGCCACGAGCACGTTGGCACCGTTGACCTCTTTCTTGCCGTTGCCGGTGGACTGCACATGCATGATGGCGCGCTGGATCACCCGCTGGAAACCCAGTGTGGGCTGGGTGTCCACTTCGTCCGATCCGGCAACCTGCGGCGTGTTGTCTTTGATGAAGTTCGACAACGATGACCGCAAATCATCGATGTTGGCCGAACATGCACGCAGCACCTCGGCTGCGCTGGGGTTATCGAGCAGTGCAAGCAACAGATGCTCCACGGTGATGAACTCGTGGCGCTGCTGGCGGGCCTCAACAAAGGCCATGTGCAAGCTGACTTCCAGTTCCTGGGCAATCATGTGAACTCCTTTGTGCTTGCGTGGAAGAGATAACTGTAGATCGGGACGAGAAACCTGTTATTCAACAGGCTCACTGACGCATTGCAGCGGGTGGCCGGCCTTGAGCGCGGCCTCCAGCACCTGGTCGACCTTGGTGGCGGCCACATCGCGTGAATACACGCCGCAGACGCCTTTGCCGTCGAGGTGGATCTTCAGCATGATCTGGGTGGCCTGCTCGCGGTCTTTGCTGAAAAACTCCTGCAGCACCACGATGACGAACTCCATGGGGGTGTAGTCGTCATTGAGCATGACCACCTGGTACATCTGCGGCGGCCGGGTCTTTTGCACGCGTCTTTCGAGCACGACCGAACCGCCATCATCCTTCGCTGGCCGGGTAACGGGCAGCGCGACGGGGGGAGAAGGTGGTTTTGTTGCCATGAATTTCATTCTAGCGACCCGGGAGCATCGCTGCCGACAGTGATATCTGATGACGGCCGGGTGTTTTTCAACCGCGTCCAGAGCGCCCACCCAAAAATGCCGGGGTCACTCATAGATCACAACGGCCGAGCCCGTGCCCACCTGTGCGCTCCAGGCTGCCAGTGCCGCGTCCGTGGGATAAAACCGGCTGGCATCGCCCAGTTGCAGTTCGGCCACCGCAGCGCCCTGCTCTGCGACACAGCGCACGCCCATGCGCACGCGCAGTCCATGCAGCACAGTGCCCTGCTCCGACTCTTCACGGCAGGGCGGAAACTCCTGCACCAGACGTGGCACTTCGGGGGATTTGTCCCCCACCACCACATGGAGGTATTTGCCAAACCGTGCGCGTGCACCGGCCATATCCCAAACCTGCTGAACCTTCACGCGCAGCCCCCCGCTGAAATGGTCCAGCTGCAGGCGCCCCATCATCACCACAAACTCGTCTTCCTTGAGCTGGTTGCGGTAGGTATTGAGCAGGGCTTCGTCGGCCGATGCCTCGATCACGCCCGACTTATCGTCCAGCCGGAACAAGCCCAGCTTGCCCCGCTGGCCGTTGATCACCCGGAAATCGCTGACGATGCCCGCAAGAATCTGGGGCTCGCGGCTGTCCAGCAATTCGTCGATCTGGGTGCGAACAAAGCGACGCACCTCTTGCGCCACCTCGTCGAAAAGATGGCCCGACAGATAAAAACCCACGGCCGTTTTTTCCTGGGTGAGGCGCTCCTTGATGCCCCAGGGAACCGCGTCCACCAGGTCAGGCTCCTGCGTGCTCGATCCGTGGGCGTCGTCGCCCATCATGTCGAACAGCCCACCCTGGTTGACATTGGCCAGCGTGGCAGCGGCAAAGTCAAAGGCTCGGTCAATCGACGCGACCATGGCAGCACGGTTGAGGTTGAGTGAATCAAAGGCCCCCGCCTTGATGAGCGCTTCGACCGTGCGTTTGTTCAGGCGCGCCTTGTCCACCCGCACGCAAAAATCAAACAGACTCTTGAACGGACCCGTGGTGGAGCCCTGCGGCCCCTGGCCCCGCCCCTCACGGGCCGCAACGATGGCATCGATGGCATGCTGGCCCGTGCCCTTGACAGCCCCAAGACCGTAGCGAATGACTTTGTCGGTCACTGGTTCGAAACGGTAAGTGCCGCGGTTGACATCCGGTGGCTCAAAGGTCAGTCCGAAATTCTTTTGCGCATCTTCAAACAGCACCTTGAGCTTGTCGGTGTCATCCATTTCCACCGTCATGTTGGCGCAGAAGAACTCGGCCGTGTAATGCACCTTGAGCCAGCCGGTGTGGTAGGCCAGCAGCGAATAGGCAGCCGCGTGCGACTTGTTGAAACCGTAGCCCGCGAACTTCTCCATCAGGTCGAACACCTCGTCGGCCTTCTGCTCACTGATGTTCTTTTCTGCAGCCCCCTTGCGGAAGATGGCGCGGTGCTCGGCCATTTCCTCGGCCTTTTTCTTGCCCATGGCCCGGCGCAGCATGTCGGCGCCACCGAGCGAGTAGCCCCCCAGCACCTGGGCGGTCTGCATCACCTGCTCCTGGTACACCATGATCCCGTAGGTCTCTGACAGCACCTTTTCGACCAGCGGATGGGGATACTCCACCACTTCCTTGCCGTGTTTGCGGTTCACAAAGCTCGGTATCAGATCCATCGGGCCCGGACGGTACAAGGCATTCAGCGCAATGAGGTCTTCCAGGCGGCTGGGCCTGGCTTCGCGCAGCATGCCCTGCATGCCGCGGCTTTCAAACTGGAACACCGCCTCGGTCTTGCCATCGGAAAAGAGCTTGTAGGTGGGCCCATCGTCAAGGGGAATGGTCTCGAAGCTGAAGTTCTCCTGCCCCTTGTGGCGCTTCATGATGAATTCGCGCGCAATCTCCAGAATGGTGAGTGTCGCCAGCCCCAGAAAGTCGAACTTCACCAGGCCGATGGCCTCCACGTCATCCTTGTCGTACTGGCTCACGGCCGCCTCACTGCCCGGCTGCTGGTACAGCGGACAGAAATCGGTGAGCTTGCCCGGCGCAATCAGCACCCCACCGGCGTGCATGCCGATGTTGCGCGTCAAACCCTCGAGCTTTTGCGCCATCTCGATGACGGTCTTGACGTCTTCTTCCTTTTGCACCCGCTCCGCCAGCAGCGGCTCCAGTTCGAGCGCGTAGTTGTTCTTGTCGCCCTCTTTCTTGGGGTCAGGTGGGTAGGCCAGCGTATAGGACTGCCCCGGCTTGTTGGGCACCAGCTTGGAAATGCCATCACAAAAGGTGTAGCTCATGTCCATCACCCGGCCCACGTCACGAATGGCGGCCTTGGCGGCCATGGTGCCGAAGGTGGCGATCTGGCTTACCGCATCCTTGCCGTATTTGTCCTTCACGTAGTCGATCACGCGGTCGCGGTTCGCCTGACAAAAGTCAATGTCGAAGTCGGGCATCGACACACGCTCGGGATTCAAAAACCGTTCGAACAGCAGGTTGTATTCAAGCGGATCCAGATCGGTGATCTTGAGCGCATAGGCCACCAGAGACCCCGCACCTGAGCCCCGGCCAGGCCCCACGGGGCAACCGTGGGTTTTGGCCCACTGAATAAAGTCGCCCACAATCAAAAAGTAGCCCGGGAACCCCATCTTGAGAATGGTGTTGAGCTCGAACTCGAGCCGTTCCACATAGCGCGGCCGCTGCGCATTGCGTTTGGCTTCGTCGGGGAATAGCAGCCTGAGGCGGTCTTCCAGCCCCTCAAACGAAACATGGCGGAAGTAATCCTCCACCGACAGCACCTGCCCGTTCACGGGTGGGATGGGAAAATTGGGCAATTGCGGCTTGCCCAGCACCAGGCTGATGTTGCAACGGCGGGCAATTTCCACCGAATTGGCCAGGGCGGCAGGCAGGTCTTCAAACAGCGCCTGCATTTGCGCCGACGACTTGAAATATTGTTCGCGCGTGAACTTGCGCACACGCCGCTGGTTGCCCAGAATTTCGCCCTCGGAGATGCAGACCCGGGCCTCATGGGCCTCGTAATCGTCGGCGGTGGCGAACTGCACGGGATGCGTGGCGACCACCGGCAGATTGAGCCGAGCCGCCAGCTGCACTGCAGCCACGACATGGGCCTCGTCGTCGGCGCGTCCCGCCCGTTGCACCTCCATATAAAAACGGTGCGGGAAGATGCCGGCCAGCCGGAGCGCCAGGTGCGCCGCACCAGCGTCATCGCCTTTCATGAGGGCTTGCCCCACTGGCCCCGCCTGGGCCCCGGCGATAGCGATCAACCCTTCGCCCAGCTCCTGCAACCACTCCCAGGTGCAAATGGCCTGGGCTTTGACCACGTTGCGGGTCCAGGCGCGCGCCAGCAATTCAGACAGATTCAGGTAACCCTGGTGCCCCTGCACCAGCAGCAATATGCGCGACGGCGCCGCTCCGGCCTCGCCTTCCACGAACACTTCGGCGCCCAGAATCGGCTTGACGCCCTTGCCGCGCATTTCCTTGTAGAACTTGATGGCACCAAAAAGGTTGCTGAGATCGGTAATGGCCAATGCGGGCTGGCCATCCTTGGCCGCTGCCTTGGCCAACTCATCGATGCGATTGGTGCCGTCAACGACGGAGAACTCGGTGTGCAGGCGAAGGTGAACAAACATGGGCCCCATTGTAGGAAGCCCCACCTGGTCCGGCATCGAAAATGACCCGATTCAGCGCGCAAAGCTCGGCAGCGTGCGTCGGTACAATGCCAGCGTCGGTCCAGGTTCTGTCGCAGGCCAAGCCGCACCCTATCGGTGCGGCAACCTTTACAGCCCCTCACAAGACACACGTTCACCTTTAGCCTGAAAGCTGCCTGCAATGCTGCGTGCCTCACTGCCTTTTATCACTGCCCTGCTGACCGCCGGCCTGCTTGCGGGCTGCTCGAGCACTCCGGAAGACAAGACAGCGGGCTGGAGCCCCAACCGCATTTACTCGGAAGCCAAGGACGAACTCAACAGCGGTGCTTTCGACAAGGCGGTGCCATTGCTCGAAAAGCTGGAAGGCCGCGCAGCAGGCACTCCCTTGGCCCAGCAGGCCCAGCTGGACAAGGCCTATGCGCAGTACAAGGCTGGCGAAAAGGCACAGGCCATCGCCACGCTCGACCGGTTCATGAAGCTTCACCCGGCCAGCCCGGCACTGGATTACGCGCTCTACCTGAAAGGCCTGGTCAACTTCAACGACAACCTGGGTCTTTTTTCCTGGATCTCCCAGCAGGACCTGTCCGAACGCGATCAGAAAGCTGCCAAGGACTCCTTTGAGTCGTTCAGCGAACTGGCCACGCGTTTCCCTGACTCCCGCTATGCCAAAGACGCTCGCCAGCGCATGACCTACATCGTCAATTCGCTGGCACAGTATGAGGTGCACGTCGCCCGCTATTACTTCCAGCGCGGCGCTTATGTGGCAGCCATTGGCCGCGCGCAGGCCGCGCTGGCCGATTACCAGGGTGTGCCCGCACTCGAAGAGGCGCTTTACATCCTGATCCAGTCCTACGATGCCCTCGGAATGACCCAGCTGCGCGACGACGCACGCCGGGTCATGCAATCTTCCTATCCCCAAGGCGCTTACGCCACGGGCACCGTCAAGGCAAAGTCCAATCCTTGGTGGAAGTTCTGGTAAGCGCATCCAGCGCGGCCTCAAACTCCTCAGGACTTTCAAGAACACGCATGGGAGGCAATGCGCGCATCAGCCGCTTGCCGTAGCCCATGGTCACCAGCCGCGTGTCGCACACGACCAGCACGCCCCGGTCCGATTCCCGCCGTATCAGCCGCCCCGCACCTTGCTTGAGTGCCACAGCGGCCTCGGGCACCGCAAGCATCTGAAACGAACGCCCACCGGCGACCTCAATGCGTTGACTGCGCGCCTCCATCAGCGGATCGCCGGGCGCAGGAAAGGGCAACTTGTCGATGATGACCAGCTGCAAGGCGTCGCCTGGGACATCAAAACCTTCCCAGAATGAGGCCGAGGCCACCAGCAGGCAGCCGCGCCCGCCGCTTGTCGCCCCCTCGCGAAAGCGTTCCATCAGATGGCGCTTTGGCCAGTCCCCCTGCACCAGCACTTCAAGCCCTTCAGTGCTGCTGAAACGGTCTTTCAGAATATCCCCAATCACCCGCAAAGCCTTAAGGGTTGTAGTCAGCACCAGCGTGCGCCCGCCAAGGCGGTCTGCAGCGGCCCCCGACAACCGGGCTACAGCGATGCTGTGCGCGGGATCAGAAGGCTTTGGCACATGCCGCGGCACATACAACGCGGCCTGGGAGGCATAGTCGAACGGGCTTTCCACGCGCAAGATCTCAGCATCCTGCAGGCCACAGCGCTCGGTGAACCACGTCAGTCCGGCGTCGTCGCCCAGGGTTGCAGACGTGAAAATCCAGGCCCGCCCAGCATGCTGCGGCGGCGCGGGCCACTCGTCGCCTTCGCCTTCGCCATCGCAAGCTTCGGCAGGAGCCGCCAGCAACCGGGTTTGCATGGCCTGCGCAATATCGAGCGGCGATTCCACCAGCCGCAATTGCCCACCTGCCTCTACCCAGCGCACCGCATCCGGGCTGCAGGGTGCTGCAAAGCGTCCCAGGCGCGCCAGAATCTCCGAGCCGCGCTCATACAGGCGCATGAGGTCCGGGGATGTTTCGCTGAACGGGTCCAGTGTTTCCAGGGCTTGTGCACAGGCAAGAGATACCCGTCGAAAGGCCTCGTGCCAGCCGTCGGGAGCAACGGTTTCTGGCGCATCCCCGAGCCAGCGCAGCTTGGCGCCTGGCACGCCCGGCCCCACGGCAATCCGCAAATCGGCAGCGGCCTGCTCGATGCGGCCCGCCACCATGTTCCAGTCGGTCAAACCACGGGCATGCTGCAAACCAGCGGTCAGAATGTCACGGGAGAAATCCAGCAGTTGCCCCGTGGTCAGCTGCATGCCCATGAATTGCACACCGATTTCATTGATCTGGTGCGCCTCGTCAAACACCACGACCCGCACGGTTGGCAACAACTCGGCCATGCCCGACTCCCGCACGGCCACATCGGCAAAGAACAAATGGTGGTTGACCACCACCACATCCGCCGCCAGCGCTTCACGCCGTGCGAGGTTGACGTGGCACTGGCGAAAACGCGGGCACGAGGCCCCCAGGCAGTTGTCGCGGGTGGAGGTAACCAGCGCAATGACGGGCGAGCGCTCGTCGAGACCCGGCAGTTCCGCCAGATCCCCCGAGCGCGTGCTGTGCGACCACACCTCTACCTTGGCCAGCACCCGCTGAATGGTGCGGTCGTGCAGCTCAACATCCTGGCGGGCCTGTTCCATCCGGTGCAGGCACAGGTAGCTGCCACGCCCTTTCAGCAGGGCCGTGCGCACCGGCAAGGCCAGCGCAGAAACCAATTGGGGGAGATCCCGGGCAAAGAGCTGGTCCTGCAAGGCCTTGGTGGCCGTGGACAGCAAGACACGCTCTCCGCTGAGCAGCGCCGGGACCAGGTACGCGAATGTTTTGCCAACACCCGTACCCGCTTCCACCACCAGGGCGCCACCCTGCACAATGGTTCGGGCCACCGCTTCGGCCATGCGGATCTGGCCATCTCGCGCAAGGTAGTGCGACCCCATCTGCGCCAGCACCCCTTGGGGCTCAAATACCGCGTGCACGGCTTCCACCAGGCTCATCACGCAGGCTCTTGGGGCTGGAGCGCGCGCGCGAAACAGCCGATTGCGCTGCGCAACGCCATGCGGCGGTTCTTCAGGCGCCTGCGCAAAACGTCGTCTGGCGGCTGTTCTTGCGGGCCCTCATCGATGCGCACGTTCAATACGGCAGGGGCCATACGCAAAACAATCAACGGACGAGGCAAGGAGTGGAGGTTCGATTTCAAGGCATTGACGGCGCCAAGCGCCCATGGGCATGGCAAAAATGCCACACGCGAATGAATAATACGTGGTCTGGCGCCCTGCGCCGATGCGTATTTGAGCCGCCGCCCCCCACAATCACCAGCATGACCAAAGCGTTCCGCCTTATCGCCTCGACCGGCATCCACAAGGGTGACCGCGAATACCAGCAAGACCAAGTGGCCCTGATCTCCCACGAACGCTACAACGGCTGCGTGCTGGGCGTGATTGCCGACGGCATGGGTGGCCGCAGTGGTGGGCGCAAGGCATCCGACCAGGTGATGATGACGGCCCGCCAGTTGTTCGAACGCTACTCGCCAGAGTCCGACGACCCTGCCGCAATGCTCAAGAACATGGTGGAAGAGGCGCACATCGTCATCCGCCTCACGGCCATTTCATCCGAACAGGAACCCCACAGCACCATTGCGGCGTTTTTGATCAACCCGCGCGGTGACTGCCACTGGGTTCATGCGGGCGATTCGCGCATTTACCATTTTGAGGGTGCCAGGCTGACCTTTCGCACCAGCGACCACTCTTATGTGCAGGCCTTGGTCGATCGTGGCGAGCTGACCGAAGCCGAGGCCAACATCCATCCGCATTCCAACATTCTGGTGGGCTGCCTGGGCACCGAGAGCGATCCACCCACCACCACCCACACCATCCAGCACTTGCAGCCAGGCGATGTTTTGCTGGCCTGCAGCGATGGTGTGTGGCACTACTTTTCTCCCACCGAGCTGGCCTCGGTGGTCGATTCCCTGTCGCCGCGCGAGGCCACCGAATTTCTGATCGACAAGGCACGCTCGCGCGCACGCGGGGGTGGCGATAACCTGTCGCTGGTCGTCGTGAAGATTGAAGCCCTGGAAGAAGAGAAAAAAATGGGACGACTGAGCCCCATTTCCTCAAAAACCGCCTGAAGCGCGCAGGGCCAGCTCGCAGGCGCGGGCGCGTGCTTCCCTTAGTCCCCGTCACCCCGCACTTCAGGGTTGAACGGGCGGCAGCCCCGACGACGCGGGCAAGGGAGCAGCCGGTTGGCGCCCTGCGGCGGCAGACTCGGCCTGCATTTTCTGCACCCGTTCGCGCCGCTCCTGCGCGGATTTCACGTTTTCAGCATGGCGGGACTGCGCCGTGGCCGCCCGCTCAGCGCTTTGCCTGGCACGCTGCGCCTGGTTTGCAGCGCTCGACTGCTGGCGGGCTCGCTGCTGCTCGGCCCGCTGCTGTGCGTCTCGTTGACGCTGCGTGCGCAAATCCTCCACGCCGACGGGAGCACCACGCCCCTCCCCTCGTGCCGAGCCTTGGGGTTGCGAACGGTCAGGAGCCACGCGTTGCTTTTCTTCGATCGAGCGCAACCGCTCGGCGGCTTTTTCCTTGCGCTCTGCGTCATTGAGTTGCAGCTCGCGCCCGCGCAGTTGCAGTTCTGCCCTGCGCGCCTGGGTTCGCACGTCGCGCAGGCAGTCTTCTACCGCAAACCGGCGATAACACGCGGTCTCCTCACGCTTTCGCGTGGCCGCGATGGCCTGGCGCTCCTGGTGAATATGCTCGCGCTCGGCCTGCCGCTGTGCCTGCACGGCGCTGTAACGATTTTCAGGCGGGGCAGGCTCCCCCGCTTGCGCCATCGCAGGCCCGGCGATCAAACAGACCAGCCCCCCAAGTGCCCATGCCTTTTTCATTACGTCAGTCCCGTATCAACAGTGCGGCGATCCAGCGCGAGAAACTCCTTGGACTGCATCTCGTGCAGCCGGGACACCGTGCGCGGAAACTCGTGGGCCAGAGGTCCTTCGGTGTACAGCTGCTCTGGCGGCACAGCAGCCGACATGATGAGCTTGACCCGCCGGTCATACAGCACGTCCACCAGCCAGGTAAAGCGCCGCGCAGGCGACGCCATGTTGACCGGCATATAGGGCACATCCGACAGCATTACCGTGTGGAACTGCGTGGCGATCTCCAGGTAGTCGTTCTGCGACCGGGGGCCACCGCACAGCGTCCTGAAGTCAAACCACACCACGCCCCCCGCCTTGCGCCGCGCCCGGATCTCGCGCGCTTCGATGTGCAGCACGGGGTCTTCATCGTGCACCTCGGCCAACTGGTCAAAGGCAGCATTCATTTCGGCATCTGCCTCGGGACCGAGGGGCGTGTGATAAAGCTTCACCTGCTCTAGCGTGCGACGCCGGTAGTCCGTGCCGTTGTCCACATTCACGACCTCCAGCTTTTCATTGAGCAGCGCAATAGCGGGCAGGATACGGTCGCGGTGCAAGCCATCGGGGTACAGATCGTCGGGCTTGAAGTTGGAGGTGGTGACAAACCCCACCCCGTTGTCAAACAGCGCCGCCAGCAAGCGGTGCAAGATCATCGCGTCGGTGATGTCGGCGACGTGAAACTCATCAAAGCAGATCAGCTTGTAGCGCTTGGCAATGCGCGCACCCAGCACATCCAGCGGGTTCACCGTGCCCTGCAGGCCAGCCAGCTCGCGGTGCACCTCGCGCATGAACTCGTGAAAATGCAGTCGCACCTTGCGCTTGAGTGGCACGGCGTTGAAAAAGCAATCCATGAGAAAGCTCTTGCCCCGCCCGACCCCGCCATACATGTATACGCCACGCGGAACTTCGGGGCGGTTGATGATCTTTTTAAGGGCGTTGGAGCGGCGCGACTTGTACGCCGACCAGTCCTGGGCGCAGCGCTGCAGGGCGTCCACCGCGCGCAATTGCGCCGGATCGCTCTGAAAACCCTTGGCGGCAAGTTCTGCGAGATAGGTCTGTTTGACAGTCACGTTGAAGATGCCCCGATACTATGATGCTATAAAATAAATAGCTGCTAGCGCTTACTGCATAAGCGCTAGCAGCCAATTTGACTCAAAGAATCAGAAATTCAGCGTGCGTTTGTCCACGGCCAGGGCGGCCTCCTTGGTCGCTTCGCTCAAGCTGGGGTGCGCGTGGCAGATGCGGGCAATGTCTTCTGCGCTGGCCTTGAACTCCATGGCCACCACGGCTTCGGCAATCAGCTCGCTAACCTGCGGCCCCACCATGTGCACGCCCAGGATTTCATCCGTCACCGCATCGGCCAGGAACTTGACCATGCCCGTTGTGTCGCCCAGTGCCCGCGCGCGACCATTGGCCAGGAACGGGAACGTGCCAGCCTTGTACTTCACGCCATCGGCCTTCAGTTGCTGCTCGGTGCGGCCCACCCACGCGATTTCGGGGCTGGTGTAAATCACCCAGGGGATGGTGTTGAAGTTGACATGCCCGTGCTGGCCGGCCATGCGTTCAGCCACGGCCACGCCCTCTTCCTCGGCCTTGTGCGCCAGCATCGGGCCACGCACCACGTCGCCCACGGCCCACACGCCGGGCAGATTCGTCTTGCAATCGCCGTCCACCGCAATGGCACCGCGCTCGTCCAGCTGCAGGCCCACGGATTCGGCATTCAGGCCGATGGTGTTGGGCACGCGGCCAATCGAGATGATGAGCTTGTCTGCGTCCAGGGTCTGGGCTTCACCCTTGCTGTTGGTGTAGGCGATGCTGACGCCCTTCTTGCTGTTCTTGATCTCGCCGACTTTCACGCCGAGTTCGATCTTGAGCCCCTGCTTGTCAAACGCCTTTTTGGCTTCCTTGGCGATCTGTTCGTCCACGGCACCCAGGAAAGTTGGCAGGCCTTCGAGCACGGTCACTTCCGCGCCCAGGCGGCGCCAGACCGAGCCCATCTCCAGGCCGATCACGCCCGAGCCGATCAGGGCGAGCTTTTTGGGCACCGCGCCAATGCGCAGAGCGCCGTCGTTGGACAGGATGTTCACTTCATCAAATTCCGCACCGGGCAGCGCACGCGCGTTGGAGCCGGTGGCAATGATGATCTGCTTGCCCACCAGAGTTTC
>ERZ724510.1748-NODE-1748-length-11865-cov-7.932091_pt1 | contig 11865 bp, 14 predicted proteins | sample MGYA00376043_ERZ724510 | MGnify/ENA primary metagenome ERZ724510 (study PRJEB28724, sample SAMN07190888) | wastewater metagenome | isolation source: influent of sewage treatment plant in Hong Hong | place: USA: Christiansburg, Virginia | collected 2016-03-01 ... | reverse complement strand
ACGAGGATGACATAAAGGCAAGATCCCCACCTCCGCGAGGATGACAGAATCAATAGAGCGCCCCCTAGTCTCAGACTCATCGCGTCTGTGCGATTCGCTGGAATGATACATCTGACCCTCGACAAGGGGGAACGAGATAGATATCTTATGAATAGAGGATGACAAATATTTGTTTTTTGAGAAGAATCTGCTATAATACCACCGATCTCGAAAGAGATATAAAATCGTAGAGGAGTTAAATCTCCCAAAGAAAAGACCCCATGCTCGGGGTCTTTTCTTATTTTCGCAAATCCTGCAAGAGTTTCTTGCGGATCCTGCCCTGCACTCTTCGGGTGCTGATCTCGTAGCCAAGAATGGCAATGAGATACTTGAGGAGATTCCTCATAAAATCGTAGAGGTTAGTAAATAAACCCCCCACTCCCAAGAGAATGGGAGTGAGCTGATTGTATAAAAAGAGATGAACAATACAAGAAAGAGTATATCTCCGACTCATCTCAACAATCGGAACTCGCTGGACTGCTAAAGCTTGCCATCAACGAGGGGGAACAAGCAAATTCCCCTCTTGAGGGGTGCTGAAAGCGGGGTGGATTGTATTGTTGTATTCGTCATTGTGTCAAAATAACAAATACAGAAGTTGGTAGATCCTGAATTGTTTTCAGGATGACGAGTTTGATAAGATTCCCACCTCCACGAGGATGACATAAAGGCAAGATCCCCACCTCCGCGAGGATGACAGAATCAATACAGCTCCCCGCATCCGCGAGAATGACAAACAATTGATAAAAATATTCCCCCTCGTTGAGGGGGCAAAGTTCGCCAGTACAGTGAAGCACATAGAAGTGCTGAGTCGTGGACCAAGGGGGAGTTTGTATTCCGTGCTCTTTTAGTTCTTGAGATTGCTAATGTGACTGAGTGGAGGCGTTTCCAAAAGTTTTGTCTTCTGAGAAAAATCTGCTATAATGTATCCGATCTCGAAAGAGATATACATTGCCGAGACTAAACCTCTCATAGAAAAAGACCCGTTCGAGCGGGTCTTTTTCTTATCTTCGAAGATTTCGCAAGATTTTCTTGCGATCTCGTCCCATCACTCTACGAGTGATAATCTCATAACCCATAAGGGCAGCGAGATATCTGAGGAAATTCCCCATACATTGCGAAGGTTACTACTAAACCTCCCACTCCCAAAAGAATGGGAGCGAGCTGATTGTATAAAAAGAGATGAACAATACAAGGAAAAGTAGATCTCCGACTCGCGACAACTGTGTCGCTCCCTGGACTGGTGAACCTTGTCCGACTCTCCTAACAATAGGAACTCGCTGGACTAGTAAAACTGGCCGGACTCGCCTAACAATAGGAAAATCGCTTGATTAATAAATCTGACTCGAATCTGCAAAGACTATCCATAATTTGATGAGAAAAGAAGATCCTGAATCGAGTTCAGGATGACGCTTTGTTGTATATTTTATCTGTCATTCCTGTGCAGACAGGAATCTTATGAATGGATGATATATTCAAGAATGATAATAGTAGATCCCCGCCTGCGCGAGGATGACATGAAACTGATGAAAATATTCCCCCTCGTTGAGGGCCAGCTTCGGCAGTCCAGCGAAGTGCATAGTCGCACTGAGTCGGGGGCTAGGGGGAGTTGCATTCTGCACTCTTCATTTTCTTGCAAAGATATCATATTGATATACAATCTATGAAATAACTCAATAAAATATGAATACTTCACTCCTTGTGCGTGTTAATAAAGATATTAAGGAACAATTTGAAGCCCAAGCGAAGAATCAAGGTGTTTCAATGACATTTCTTCTTAAGACTTTTATGGAGACGTATATAGAGAATCCTCAGATTGTCCGATCATGTATAGATGAAGAACTGCTCGATGAAGTCTGGAATTCCAAGAAAGTTCAAGATTCCGTGAGACAACTATCTTCTACTCTGCAAGCAAAATGATTGTAATTACGAGAACTTTTTCAAAATCTCTTTGAACCTTTCATATTCATATCTCCGAGGAAATTATTGCACTTCTCTCTAAGCATCATCGTTGACTTGCAAATAATCTTTTTGAGATCAAAGAATATGAGTGAATGATTATTCTCAAGGGGTATCTCAATGGTAAAAGAGTAAGGATTGTTGTTGCAAAGACAAAGAATGGAAATTATGTTCCGCTTGAGATATTGAAAAAAGAGTCACGAAATGGATATAATATTTCATCAGATTATGATGTGTTCAACTTTATTGATCGGATGAAGTGGATATTGCCAATGATCAATATAAGATTTGGGAATTTGAGTAAATACCGTTTGTAAAAAGAGAAGAATACAAAAGATCCCCGCCTCCGCGAGGACGACAAACACTCGTCATTTCGACCATCGGGAGAAATCCCTTACACTTCTTTCTCAGTGAAAAGTATCTTCTATAAGTCGAGATGACACCTACAGAAAGACAAAGAATGGAAGATCTCCGACTCATCACGTCATTGCGACTCCCTGGGCTGCTGAAGCTTGCCGAATCAAGTTCAAGATGACAAGTTTGATGAGATTTCCGACTCATCCCAACTATGGGAACTCGCTGGATTGGTAAACCTGACCCGTGCCTCCGCGAGGATGACAGAATCAATACAGCTCCCCCTAGCCCCCGACTCAGTGCGACTATGTACTTCGCTGGACTGCCGAAACTGGCCCTCAACGAGGGAGAACAAGACAAAAATACAAGATGACGTTGGGTGTTTGTATTTGTATGAAAAGAGGAAAGATCCTGAATCAAGTTCAGAATGACGCTCGTTGTATATTTCATCTGTCATTCCCGTGCAGACGGGAATCTACTTTTTATTGTATTTCTTCAATGTAACTTTCAGTTTCAAGAAATAATAGTAGATCCCCGACTCGTCTCAAGAATAGGAACTCGCTGGACTGCGAGATCCCCGCCTGCGCGAGGATGACATACAATTGATAAAAATATTCCCCCTCGTTGAGGGGGCTAGGGGGAGTTTGCATTCCGCACTCTTCAGTTCTTGAAATATATCCAAAGGACGTGACTATATCTCACTGATTACTTCGTATTTGAGGTCAAGATTCCCGATAAGAGCAAGGCCGACAACATACTTCGCAATTCCTCGTGTCTTAAGTTTGTTTGCAGTTATATCGAGCGTTGCACCTGATCAGACAAAATCATCAAGCAGAAGAACTCGATTGTACGATGGAGTATCGAGCGATATTTGTATTGTACTTTTAGCATTTTGCTCGCGTTGTTCTTTAGTTTTGAGAGTTTTTTGTGCGATTGGAATGGAGTTGGGAAAGTATTTGTAGAGTGAGACAAATGGAATCTGCATAGGCTTGAGCCTTGCACGAATGATCTCAAGGAGCTGATATTTTCGATCGATACTTGGGGGGATGAAGGCTATTGCATCTATTTTTTTCTGATGAATCAGAGCCATAATCGGCTCCATAATTCTATCAATAAGTTCTTGTATGAGTTTTTTATTCTGTGAAAGCTTTGCATAAAAAGCAAGCTCTGCAAGCGGTCATCGACCGAATTCTCCATATATGTATTGATCAATATAAAAAAGTTCATCGATCGCTTTGGATTTTCGTCATTGTTGAAAGTCTTGTGTAGCATTGAGGACTCATATATCGTCTCTGAGCGTATCAATATGGTGAGCAATAGAGGCAAATCTTTGAAGTGTTGTGAGCTGATCGATTCATCGCTGTTGTGCCCATTTCTGAAGTCCTTCTTTTCCGGTAAGAAGCGAACCATCTGGAAGATATTTATAAAATGATTCTATATATTTTTTGTCTTTGTATGATGTGAGTATAAATCATGAATCTGTCCTAGGAGTTCATGTATCTTCTCGTTCTATAATGTATTCCTGCTGCGTCTTGTGGCTGATACTATAGGTGGTATGTGGTGCTAGACCATGCTTGTCTATATATCATTTATTTGTAAGAATCTTGATATACGCATGCATACTGCTACGATCATAGTCGATCTTCTCCGCATAAAATCCTGCTTTTTGATGAGGAAATTCTCTGATGATATTGAGAATTTTTATGAGTTTTTCTTGTTGTTTCATATTTACTGTAAGTAATTTACTGTAGAAAACTTACAGTAAATATATCATATTATGTAAAAAATGCAAAGAATGGGAGAATATCTTTATAAAATGGGGTATCAAAAAGAGAGAATAAATACTGTCAATGCTTCTTTTCGACATGAGAGAAGTCTTGTGATAGAATAAGTATAATTATTCGAATACCTATGTCAGTTCGTACACATTGGGACAATCTCCGATCAAAAATAGAACCTCATATGAAATGGGTGATTTTTTTCGTTTCTTCCATCGTCTCTGTTATTTTCTTATTCTCGCTTCTTTTTACAGAGAAGGGCTGGCAGTATCCAATTGAAGTGTTATCTCTCTATCAATGAAATGGGCAAGTAACGCAGGGAAATATTGCTATTGTGAGTATCGATAGTCGCACTCTTGATAGTTTTTCTCGGGGTGATATTGGATTTCTCCAATTATGACCAGATCATGAGAATGTCATAGCCAAGACACTTGAGAATCTAGAGAGTTATGGAGTATCAAAAATAGCGGTTGATATCGTCTTTGCGAATACGTATAAGGACTCTACGAATCCTATAGCTGCAGTTATCGATAAGTACAAGAATATTATTATTGCTATGAGGGCTGGTGTTGGACCAATGGCGAGCGGTCATTATTCCACTGCACAAGCTGACTGTTCATCCAAACCAAAGAAAGAACAGAAAATCATAGCATGAGTAATTATTGAGGTATTAACATGATCTACGACTCAATGTGATACATCGTCTCTCTCAAGCGGAAGTATCGCAAATATTGATCGTGTTCATCCACATGCAGCTTATAGCGGGCAATTGTGGTGATTTATCAATCAAGCAAGACAAAATTGATATGCTTTATTTCGCCCAAGGTGGTTATCAGATGGTGATACTTTAGATACTGCAAAATTATACCCATCCTTAGGCTACTGATTGTGGTCATTATCTTGATCGTATACATCTTCTTCATTATCAGGGGTTGATAGATTTTCATATTTTACGAAGTTAGATGGATCGAGCGCTTATCCAATTTATAGTTTTATTGATGTTTATGAATGACGCTTGGATAGATCTTTATTGCAAGGAAAGGTTATATTTATTGGTGAATCGTGAGAATTATTGCATGATGAAGTGAAGTCACCAATTACCGATAATTATAATATCACATGAGTTGAGACCCATGCACATTACTATGAGAGTCTTGAGCGTGGACTCATGATTTATGAGATGTCTCGTGCTGAGTCGATCATGCTCAGTCTTGGTATTATAGTTATGATTACGGTGTGTTTTCTCTTTTTGCCTTCGATCTCTCTCTCATGGTGAGTGACGGTTCTTCTTGGATGATTTTTGATTCTCTTGGGTCGCTATCTTCTCTGAGCACACCAGATACTCATTCCTATTGCTATACTCCTCTCTGTCATTCTCTTCTCGAGTTTCATAGCATTTCTCCTCAAGTATATATTCATCGAACGTCAGAAGAACGCTATCCGCAAGGCATTCGGAAGATACCTCGATGATCGTGTTGTTCGAGATATTGAGCGACATGGTGGACTTGACCTTGGTAGCAAGGAGGTCAATATTGCAGTCATATTCTCAGATATTGAGAATTTTAGCTCCTATTCAGAGAAGCTCTGAACACAAAAAATATTCGCCCTCATGTCCATGTATCTCTCGAAGATGACGGAGATACTTCAGTCACATGGTGCAACATTGGACAAATATATTGGTGATGCAGTTATGGGATTTGTCGGTGCACCGCTCGAGATGAGTCGCGAGGAGGTGTGTGCTCGAGCGTTCGATATTGTGAATGAATGGCAATCAGCACTCCCAAGTCTCAATGAAGAGCTTATGAAGAGATGACTTCTGACAGCTATAGACGGTACCATCCTTCCACCGATCCGATTTCGTGCTGGTATTTCCTATGGTCGTGCTATTGTAGGAAATATTGGATCAGAAGACCGTGTGAGCTATACCGCTATGGGTGATACGGTGAATCTCGCATCACGACTGGAAGCAATCAACAAATATTATGGCACCTATCTCTGTATTGCTGATACCGCCCATGAATGACTCTCAGGAGAATATCGGAGCAAGTGTATGATCCTCGATCGTATCAAGGTAAAAGGAAAAAACGAAGGAGTGAATATCTATGAAATACTCACATCTACGAGTGATATGACGACACGAGCAACGTATCGTGAAGCAATGAACAAATATTTTGCACATGCACATTCGGAGTCCAAGATTCTCCTCGAATCTATCGAGTCAAAATTTATAGCAGCAGGATTTATCCTCAAGCGATATCGTGAAACAGAGTATCAGAGTCGGGTAGGGGAGGATGGAACATTCGAATTCCACGAAAAGTAAGATGACTCTCACTAGTCACCGACTCAGCGCATTTATGCGATTCGCTGGATTGATACATCTGACCTTCAACAAGGGGGAATAGGACAAAGATAAGTTCTACCTCATGGAGTTTTCTTGGAATGTTTTTTCTTCCTCTCTTGAGGGGTGCTTTAGGCAGAAAAATCAAGGAAGATACTGAATCGAGTTCAGTATGACATATTTTAAGAACAAAAAATCATCAAATCGCACAGATGCGATGAGTAAATATTCTGTCATTCCCGTGTAGACGGGAATCTGCTTCTCAAATTACCATTTATTCACAAGATCCCCGCCTCCGCGGAGATGACAAATAATGATGTGAGTGGATGATGAGGCTTCTGTCATCCTGAACTTGATTCAGGATCTTGTATTCCTGTATTGTTCCCCCTCGTTGATGGCAAGCTTCAGCAGTCCAGGGAGCGACACAGTTCGTCGCGAGTCGGGCAAGCTTCAGCAGTCCAGCGAGTTCTCATTGTTGAGACGAGTCGGAGGGCTAGGGGGAGTTGAACTCATACAACAATTCTGTCATTCCTATGTAGAAAGGAACCTACCGTTCTCATCCTCTTCCAATCCCCCTAGAAATACATATGATACTTCGGTATTTCTTACTCCCTCCTATGATCCCATTTTTCCATGTATTAGCTGCTTATATAGGTGGTCTGGCCACCTTTCTTGTTCTTGATGGTATTATGATTTCACAGGTGATATTGCCACTTTTTCGTAAGCATGTGGGCTATCTTGTTGGTGATATGGATATCGCTGCCGCAGTAATATTCTATCTTGCCTATATTCTCATCGGGTATTTTCTCGTGGTTGCTCCTGCGGTTGCTTCGCATGCAGATTGGGGAGTGGTGGCACGTAATGGTGCACTTTTCTGATTGGGTGCCTATATGACTTATGAACTTACATCCAAATCCTTTGTGAAAGGGTGGTCATATCAAATGGTTCTAGTTGATACTATATGGGGTACGATTTTGACTATGACTGTCTGTCTTGTTATGTGGCAGATACTTGTATGGATCAAATAAATTCTTACAATACAAATGGTCATTCACAAATAGAAGGAGGTTGTAATGTTGGTTTTTATCATTTTTGTGCTCCTTTGCATCTTTGGCACACCACTTGCTGGAATCATATTTTTAGCATTATGGCTTATCTTTGGTCGCAACAAACCCTCCGAGTGAGGGTTTTCTTGTTTTTTATGAATTAATACTTATAATATAAAAGCAAATATCAATATGTTACTGTCAGATTGAGGAAAAAACTATGAGTTTTATGAACTGCTTACTGGCATTTTGCTTTGGCGTGTCGGTTGGTGTCGCTGGAACTTTGATCTGGGTAATTATCCTTATGTCATCCCCATCAATCGATGAGGGAATAGAGGAATCGCACCAAACAATCGTGACATCACTATAAGGAGGTATGCAATGTCACTGTTGACTGCAATCATTGCTCTTATCGTCGGCTTGGTAACTATTATCCTCATCATCAAGTTCTTCATCGTTGCGTTGAAGTTCTTGGCACTATGTGTGATCTTTGTTATTTTGACCGCTATTCATCCATTTCTGGGTTGTATCTATTTACTGTACTTAGTATACCAGCTTGGCAAATGGATTTACAAAAAGCTCTCCCCGTGAGGGCTTTTTCATTTGCAAAAACAATATTTTCTCTATAATATCGTCGTCTTAAGGACATGGGAGCTTCACCTTTTAGGAAGCGTTTGTACCAAGTAATTTCTTTTTTTATGGCTTTTCACGGCAAAAAATACCGCAAGGCGGTCGAGCTCGTAGATCGAACTCGCAAATATTCTATCGAAGAGGCAGTATCACTCCTCGAGCGTACGAATACAGTTAAATTCGACCCAACAGTTGAGATTCATTTCAATCTCGCGATCGATCCAAAATACGCTGATCAAATGGTTCGTTCAACTCTTACTCTTCCTCATGGAACTGGTAAGGCACCAAAGATTGGAGTCTTCACAGAACAAGGAAATGAGAAAGAACTCATGGCACTCGGTGCTGTGATAGCTGGTGGTGATGATCTTGTAGATCGTGTTGCTAATGGTGAGATTGGATTTGATGTTGCGATCGCAACTCCAAACATGATGAAGAAGATGGGTAAGGTTGCTCGCGTTCTCGGTCCAAAAGGTCTTATGCCAAATCCAAAGGCAGGTACTGTCGGTGAGAATCTTGAAGCAATTGTAAAGGAGCTCATGGCTGGTAAGTTTGAGTTCAAGAATGATAAGCAAGGAAACGTTCACTCTGTTGTTGGTAAACTCTCATTCGGTCAGGATAAGGTTCGTGAGAATATCGCAGCTTTCATCGCAAAGATTCGCGAAGTGAAGCCTGCAGGTATCAAGGGTGGTCAATACGTCAATACTGTCTTCGTTGCGAATGCAATGGGCCCTGGAATCCAACTCAACATCGATTAATTCGATCAAATAACACAGCAAAAATTAACAAGTTTTTGAAAATATCACAGTCATGTGGTATTTTTTTGAACAAGAAATAGACAATCTTTTATCTTTTTGTACACAAAATTTGATGCTAGTTCCATATTGCTTATAATGTATTTGTTCTTGAGACGGAGAATCGAGCAAAGTAAAGGAATATTTCCTTTGCAAAAGAGCAGAATCTCGTACTCAATTTGTATACAATTATTATTCATTCTGTGAACAACGAAATGATCGCAGCCATAGATATTGGCTCTTCACGTATTAAAGCTATGATCGCTACTTTCAGCGAGTCTGGTAGTATGCGAGTTTTGGGTGTTGGGACGATCCCTTCACATGGCATCCGACGATGATCCGTTATGGACATGGAGGAATTCAAGAAAGATATCGATGCTGTTCTCTCAGAGGCAGAGAAGATGACGGGAACAACGCCAGTTGGCATGGTCACGATCGGCGTATCGGGTGCTCATATAGAGTGCTTTGAATGATCGGGTACGATCGCTATACCGACGTGAGAAGTAGGGGAGAATGATATTCACCGTGCACTTGATATCTCGACAACGGGTCTTGATATTGGTAATCGTGAGATACTCAAGGTTATGCCTCGCCACTATGTGATTAATATGGTTGATGAGATCAAGAACCCACTCGGAATGGCCGCAAAGAATCTTGAGTCATCAACTCAGATTTTCACATGATCTCGAAATATACTCGGCAATATTCGCAAGGGTATTAGCGATGTAGGTGTTGATGTTCTTGATATTATTCCGAATATTATAGCATCTCCAGAGGCAATTCTTGGCAGTCGACAAAAAGAGCTTGGTGTCGTAGCAGTTGATATTGGTCATTCTGCTACAAATATGAGTGTCTATGAGAATGGAGCACTTCTCTATTCTGCTGTCATTCCGATTGGTGGTGAACATGTTACATCGGATATTGCTATCGGTTTGCGTATTTCGATTGATCTTGCGGAGAGAGTAAAAATTGAGAATGCTAATGTGGGTATTAGTTCTGAGGATCATCCAGATATTGAAATTGATCTCTCAAAATTAAGTAAGACAGAGGATCAAATTGTATCTCAAGCATATATTTCTGAAATTGCACGAGCTCGCTACGAAGAGATTCTCTTCCATATTTCCAATAATCTTCGAAATATTGGAAAGGACGGTATGCTTCCTGAGGGTGTCGTGTTGCTTGGTGGTGGTGCAAAGATGCGAGGTCTTATAGAACTCACAAAGGCTCGTATGCGTCTTCCTGCAAGTCTTGGAGTACCACGATCAGAAGAATTTATTGCTGGTACATCGATCGCAGATCCGTCGTATGCTTCACTCCTTGGAGTTATCATACTCTCTCGTAAGTATGCACGACAATCCAATAAAAAAACATCGTTTCAATTCGATAACTGGATACAATCGGCAAAATCTCTCTTTTCTAAACTTCTTCCATAATTTTTCTCTGTATGTCTCCTCACAAAAAATCAGACGATCGTCTTCGTAGTATTCTTTTGAAAGATTCATCTTCTTCACGCTCTGGAGTGGAAGAAGTAATTTTCGATGGTCATATTTCTCCCGTTGCAAAAATTAAAGTCATCGGTGCGGGTGGTGCAGGTGTCAATACGATCAATCGTATGATCGCATCAGGATACGAAGGTGTAGAGTTTATTGCAGTGAACACTGATGCTCAAGCACTCTATTCTTCTCAGGCAGCACTCAAGCTCAACATTGGGCGTCAAACAACTCGTGGACTTGGTGCTGGCGCAAATCCAGAAATTGGAAAAAAAGCAGCCGAAGAATCTACTGAAGAAATTACCGAAGCACTTAAGTGAGCTGATATGGTATTCATCACGGGTGGACTTGGCGGTGGTACCGGTACTGGTTCTATGCCAGTAATTGCAGAGATTGCAAAGAGTCTTGGTGCTCTCGTTGTTGGTGTTGTAACCAAACCATTCACCTTTGAAGGGAATCGTCGTTCTATGATCGCGCTCGATGGTTATGAGCGTCTCAAAGAAAAAGTAGATACTCTCATCACTATTCCGAATGACCGTATTCTTTCTATTATTGATAGAAAGACCCCCCTTCTCGATGCTTTTGGCATCGTTGATAACGTCCTCAACCAAGGTGTACAAGGTGTCTCTGACCTCATCACACTCCAAGGTCTTATCAATGTCGACTTTGCAGATGTACGTTCAGTCATGGCTGATGCAGGTACAGCTCTTATGGGTATTGGTTACGGCTCTGGAGAAAATCGTGCGACCGAGGCAGCACAGCAAGCTATTGATTCTCCACTTCTTGAGCATTCTATTGGTGGTGCTCGAGGTCTCCTCTTCACGATTACTGGTGGTCAAGATCTTTCTATGATGGAGGTCGAAGAAGCGGCTCGTATCATTACTCAGGCAGCAGATCCAGAGGCAAATATTATCTTTGGCGCAACGATCAATGATGACTATGCTGGTGAGATGAAGATTACTGTTGTAGCAACCGGATTTGATATGCAATCAAAGAATGATGCATATGGTAATAGTTATAACAATAGTGGTGCACGCTGATATAGTCGCCCAGGTGTAACTTCATCTCCTTTTGCAAGTACAGCGAGACCAGCACGAGTCGACAGCGCTCCAGCTCAGACTATACAAGCTCCAACTCAACAAAATCACATTCAACCTTCTGTGTCTCAATGATTTGGCTCAGTACGTCCGGTAGGACAATTTGCAGGTCAAGGTGTACAGACATCTATACCTGATCCACAGGGAAATGATATTCCAGCATTTGTACGAGCAAAAATGAATCAAAAATAAGAAGTAAATTCTGGGAATCCCCAGAATTTTTCTTTTTGAGCGTTCTTTCCTAGGCTTTTGCTTGCGAAAAAAGGCTTTTTCCATATACTCCATCCGAATTTTTCGACTTTCTACGTTTCGTTACGTCAGCCCAATCTATCATCGTAACCTCGAC
>ERZ724510.1737-NODE-1737-length-11893-cov-4.979811_pt1 | contig 11893 bp, 11 predicted proteins | sample MGYA00376043_ERZ724510 | MGnify/ENA primary metagenome ERZ724510 (study PRJEB28724, sample SAMN07190888) | wastewater metagenome | isolation source: influent of sewage treatment plant in Hong Hong | place: USA: Christiansburg, Virginia | collected 2016-03-01 ... | reverse complement strand
TGGCAAAACCTGGATCTCGAACGTTTCCGTTCAGCGGTTTCCTATCCGCTGCAATCAGTCATCGTGCAACTTGATCCGGATGCGGCGAGTGGTTTCGTTCGCGACTGGCCGCGCCCCGATGAACGGGCGGAACGCCATCGCAGCTACGCCCTGCAATGGTTCGGCTTTGCCGCTTCCAGCCTCGGCATCTGGGCCTATTTTCTGATCCGCAAGCCATGACCACCACCCTGAATTCAGCATACAACAAGCGCAACGGCCTGCTGATGCTGGCCCTGGTCGTTGCCTTGCTCGCCCTGCCCTTCGCAATTGCTGCCGGCCTCTACTTTGGTGGCTGGAAACCGGCACGAACTACACAACACGGGCAATTGCTCAACCCGCCGCTGGCGCTACCGGCAGCTGGATTGCAAACACCAGCAGGCAAGCCCTTGCCGACAGCCGAGTTGTACGGCAAATGGCTGCTCATCCTTAGCCTTGACGGCGCCTGCCAGGCTGAATGTGCCTCGCGCATTGATGAAATGCGTCGGATCCAGGTATCCCTGAACAAGGAGATGGGCCGCTTGCGCCGGGTTGTGCTTAGCGGGCAGCCCGAGCAAAGCGAACTGACCGCCGCCAGCCAGCGTCAGCCGGATCTCTTGCTGGCCAATGCCCCCGCCAACTGGCTGGAGGGCAAGCGCAGCGACAACAGCTACCGCCTGCACATCATCGACCCATTGGGCCGACGTGTCATGGATTACCCCGCCGAAGTCGCCGCCAAGGAAATACGCGCCGACCTCGAACGCCTGCTCAAATACGCCTGGACCGGCTAGGAGATTCACCATGCAAACCCTGCTTGCCGCACCACTCTCGCTCAGCCAGCGCCTGGCTGCCTTCAGCCATTTATGCAAACCGCGCGTCAATAGCCTGATCGTCTTTACCGCGATGATCGGCATGTTCCTCGCCACCCCCGGCTTTCCGCCGCTGCTACGTTTTCTCGTGGCATCCGTCGGCATTGCTCTGGTTTCATTTGCTGCCGCCGCCCTCAACTGTCTGGTTGAACGCACCATCGATGCCAAGATGGCGCGCACCAGTTGGCGTGCCACGGCCCGTGGCGAAATCTCGCCGCTGGAAACCATCACCTGGGCCACAGCATTAGGCGCAACCGGCCTCTGGCTGCTCCACAATTTCATCAACGATCTGACCATGTGGCTGACGCTGGCCACCTTTGTCGGCTACACCGTCATCTATACCCTGATCCTCAAGCCGGCAACACCGATGAATATCGTCATTGGCGGCGCTTCCGGCGCCATGCCGCCCATCCTCGGCTGGACGGCGATGACCGGCCAGATCGCTGCTGAACCGCTGGTCCTATTCCTGATCATTTTCCTGTGGACCCCACCCCATTTCTGGGCCCTCGCCTGCTATCGGCGCGATGACTACGCCCGTTCCGGCCTGCCCATGCTGCCGGTCACGCATGGCGTCGCCTTCACCTGCCAGCACATCCTTGGCTACACGCTGATGCTCAGCGCGGCCAGCCTGATTCCGGTTTCGCTGGGCATGAGCGGCAGCTTCTACCTGATCGCCATCAGCCTGCTCGATCTGGTTTTTCTCGGCTACGCCATCGCCCTCTGCCGCAATTACAGCGACGCGCTGGCACGGCGCTGCTTCCGCTATTCGATTCTCTACTTAACTCTTCTCTTCGCCGCCCTCTTTGCCGACCGCCTGATCGCTTTCTGAAACCTGCAGTTGATGCGTCTCTTCAACCGGCTCTTGCTCATCGCCACCCTGCTCGCCTTTGCTGTCATCGCGCTCGGCGCCTACGTCCGCCTCTCCCATGCCGGCCTCGGCTGCCCTGACTGGCCCGGCTGCTACGGCCATCTGCTCGGCGTGCCCGAAGCCAGCCACGAACAACTGGCCGCCAACCAAGCCTATCCGGAACGCCCCGTCGAATCGGCCAAAGCCTGGAAGGAGATGATTCACCGATATTTCGCCGGCATGCTTGGCCTGCTGATCCTCGCCCTGTTTCTGCTCTCCTGGCGCAAAACGCTGCGCCGCCAACAATCACCAGCCCTGCCCACGGCCCTGCTAGTCATTGTCAGCCTGCAGGCAGCGCTCGGCATGTGGACCGTCACCCTGTTGCTCAAACCGGTGATTGTCACCCTGCACCTGCTGGGTGGCATGACCACGCTGGCCTTGCTGATTGCCCTGACACTTAAAAGCAAAAGCTCATTGCGCAGCGGGCAACCTGCTCCCAACCTGCGTCTGCCGGCAGCCATCGCCCTGCTTGCCGTCATCCTGCAGATTGCCCTCGGTGGCTGGGTCAGCAGCAACTACGCCGCCCTCGCCTGCAGCGATTTCCCGCTCTGCCAAAAGAGCCTGCTCCCCAACATGGATTTTGGCCACGCCTTCAATCTGAATCGCGCACTCGGTCAGGGCGCTGACGGCAAATTGCTTTCGTTAGAGGCACTGACAGCCATCCACTGGAGCCATCGCCTGGGGGCCCTAGTCGTCCTGATAAGCGTTGGCGCTTTGGCCATGGGTCTGCTGCGAAGCGGCGAGAAAACGCATGGTGGCATCTTAGTCGGCTTGTTGGCCGTGCAAATTTTGCTCGGAATTGGCAACGTCATGCTTTCTTTGCCACTTCCACTGGCCGTCGCACACAATATCGGCGCCGCCTTCCTGCTAAGTCTTATCGTGGTCATTAACATTCGGATGGTCATGCTGCGGAGCCGGTAAAGGTATTGTCCGGCAAGTTTGTCTCGAAACCTGCAGTTCGATCAAAACAAAAGCAAACATTCTCGATTGACAATGGGAATGATGAAGCAGCAATTTTCGATTGCCCTCTTCGGGAGTGGAATTCACTCGGGAAGCCATGAATCGAACCTGAGCGGGTGTTTGTTGTCTGAAGTTGACAACGTTTCAGGACGACTAGTCATGATCGATTCTCCCGTTGTATCCGTTCACATCCCGCCAGCCTTCCAAGGCTATGCTGGGGGACAGAGCGAAATTACCGCAAGTGGTGACACCGTTGCCGAATTGCTGGAGCCAGTCTGTCACGAGTATTCCGCCATTTGTTCACACTTGATGACCCAAGACGGCAAGCTTGATTCAAAGTTTGATTTATATTTAGGCGGGCAGAGTATCGCTGATATCGATACACCCATCGATATGCAGGAGGTGCTCAGTATCGTGCATACCCGATAATAGCAATCGACCTTGCAGCACAGAGTTTGTCACACTTTACAATCAACCTCCATGTTGGTTTTTTCGGTGGCTGATAAGCACTTTTGCATTCGTTGTAATTTAACTTATCAGCGAATAAAAATCTCAATGACAGCTATGTGGCTCATGCGTCAATACGTACATCCGGCCAACTCTGGACGGTCAGGGTTGCCTTCCAGTTTCAATAGTAAGGGAGTCCTACGACTCTGGTGAACGGCCGGTATTCGGCAAGCAAATTGAGACCACCGCTGCCTAAATCCGGCCAGGAACCGCCAGTCGCCAATCCTCCAGAGCTGTCATTTAAATAGCCGCTCCACTTTGAATGATGCCGGGTAGCCTATGCGTGCAACTCGGCCTGAACGGCCGTTGAAGTTGGTTGAGATCAATGTCCGGTGTCGCGCAGGTTGCTGCCGTTGAACTGCAAGCCACGTGAATGTCGGCTTCCATTTTCAATGAATGAGTGCTCGGTGCCCTGAGCAGCCGTACAAGTCACCGACAAGCCAACGGCAGGTTTCTGCAATCAAGCCGCCGATCAGCTACCTCGCTTGTCCAACCAATTAAGCAAGGTTTTATAAAGAATCTCGGGGTTGGCGGGCTTGGAAGTGAAATCGTTCATCCCCGCCACGAAACACTGATTCTTGTCCATGGCAGTATTATTTCAATTGCTGTGATTTCCTGTTTACAATCGGCCCATGGATAATTTTCGGACTGCGCCATCCGCAGCCCCCGAGCACCGGGTTCTGCTTTTCGGCGAATATCTGGCCGACGTGTTTCCTGATCGTCGCATTCCCGGTGGTGCGCCCTTCAATGTCGCGTGTCATCTGGCGGCGTTCGGCGTATTCGCGATGCTGGCCAGCAGGCTAGGGCGCGATGCGTTGGGCGATGAACTGAGGAATATTCTAACCCGCAGAGGGGTCGATAGCCGCTTGTTGCAGGTCGACTCCAAATATCTCAGCGGTCAGGTAGATATCATTCTCACCAACAGTGGTCACCATTTCGAGATTCCTCCCGATCAGGCCTTCGACTATATTGATGCGGCACCATTGAGCGGACAGCTTGCCGGCCTGTCGGCACCTCCCGAGCTGATTTACTTTGGCACGCTTGCCCAACGTAACCCGGTATCGCGGGCAGCCTTGAGTGCCGTCTTGACTAACAGCCAGGTAACGCGTTTTGCCGACCTCAACTTGCGTCCGCCCTGGGTGTCTACGGAGATTCTGGAGCAATCGTTGGTCGCAGCAGACATCGTCAAGCTAGGCGAAGACGAACTGCGCGAAACTGCCGCACGTCTGACGCTCGCTGCCACTGGCGATGCGCCGGAAGCTCTGGCGCGACGCATACAGCAGCGCTATGACGTGCAGCAAATGGTGGTGACCTGTGGCGCGTGCGGTGCTTGGTGTCTGGCGGATCGACAAATCGTTCATGCCTCTCCGGTCGCGGCCAGCACGTCAGCCGGTGATACTGTCGGTGCTGGCGACGCCTTTGCCGCCCTATGCATTCTCGGCCATCTGCTGTCCTGGCCGTTGGCTCTAACCATGCGAAGAGCGGCCAGGTTTTCAGCGGCGATCTGTTCTATACGCGGTGCCATACCTTCCGGCCCCGAGTTCTATGAACCATTTCGCCAGGAGTGGTTGCTATGATAAGCAGCGAAGGTAAATCCGGAATGAATATTCTGCTGATCAGCGTACATGGTCTGATTCGCGGCCATGACATCGAGCTTGGCCGCGATGCCGACACCGGCGGCCAGATCACCTACGTGCTGGATCTAGCGCGGGCGCTTGCCCGCGACCCGCGCGTCGAGCGGGTGAAACTGCTAACGCGTCTCATTGAGGACGATAACCTTTCTCCCGACTACGCGCAAGCCGAAGAATTCGTCGATGAAAAATTCGCCATCCTGCGCCTACCTTGCGGCCCGGCCCGCTACGTGCGCAAGGAGCAGCTATGGCCGTATTTGGACCAGATGGTCGATCGTTGCCTGCATATGCTACGGCGGCGAGGCCGCCTGCCCGACCTGATTCATTCACATTACGCCGATGCCGGCTATGTCGGACGACAACTGTCGCTTTTGCTGGGCATCCCGCAATTCCATACCGGCCACTCGCTGGGCAGGCCGAAGCGAGAGCGTTTATTGGACAGTGGTCGGCGTGCTGAGGTGATTGATCGAAGTTTCAACTTCGGCCAGCGCATCGACGCAGAGGAGGATGTTCTGGCGCATGCGGCTTGCATTGTCACCAGCACGCGACAGGAGATCGACGAACAATACGGCTTGTATCGCAACTGCGAGTTGCAGCGTTTCGTGGTAATTCCGCCGGGCACTAATAGCGAACGTTTTTCTGCGCCGGGACGCCGCCGACTGTCAGAAAGCTTGCTGACTAATATTGACCGCTTTCTCGCCGAACCAGGAAAACCGATGATCCTGGCCATTGCACGACCTGATCTGCGTAAGAACCTGAGTGGTCTGATTGCGGCCTATGGCAACGATCTGGCGCTGCGCGCCAAGGCCAATCTGGTCATTGTCGCCGGCAGCCGGACTGACATCCGCCAGATGGAGGAGGCTCAGCGCAAGGTGTTGCAGGACGTATTGTTCGATATTGATCGCTACGATCTTTGGGGGCACGTCGCCCTGCCTAAGGAGGTGACGCAGGACGATTTGCCTGACCTTTATCGGCTAGCCACCCGCCGACGTGGCGTTTTTATAAATTCCGCGCTGACCGAACCTTTCGGCCTAACCCTGATCGAAGCAGCCGCCAGCGGCCTGCCGGTCATCGCGCCGGATGATGGCGGACCGCGTGACATTCTGGCCAACTGCCGCAATGGAATGAGCGTTGATACCCTTTCGCCCGGAGCCATGGCTTACGCCCTGCATGAGGCGCTGAATGACCGGGCGCGTTGGAGCAAGTGGTCGAGCAACGGTATCAGCGGCGTTCATCGGCATTACAGTTGGCCGGCGCACGTGGACAGCTATCTGCGCGAGGTGCGCAACGCGTTGCATCGTAATCGCAAGGACAATCGCCGGCAGCAATTGGTATTCGGCAGCATCGAGGGTGGCGGTGCCCTACCCCTAGCAAGCAACCTGCTCATCAGTGATATCGACAACACGCTTCTCGGCGACTCGCAAGGATTGCGCGAACTTGTGACCTGGTTGCGCAATAGCAGGCGGCGCGTCGGCTTCGGCGTGGCCACTGGCCGCACGCTGGATAGCACGCTAGCCATTTTGCGTAAATGGCAGGTGCCAATTCCCGATGTAATGATCACTGCGGTCGGTAGCGAAATTTACTACGGCCGCGCCTGCGTTCCGGATACCCGCTGGTCGGCCCACATTCGTCATCGCTGGCGGCGCGAGGATATTCGGCAGGCGCTGAGCGGCGTACCCGGCTTAAAACTACAGCCGGATGACACACAGCGCGAGTTCAAGCTCAGTTATTTCGTTGATCCCGTGCTTCTGGACAATATCGATGAAATACGCCGGATGCTGACACGACAAGGCTTGCAGGCGCAGTTCATTTATTCCCACGGAGAGTTTCTCGACATACTGCCGACCCGCGCTTCCAAAGGGCATGCTGTTCGCCATCTGGCCTACCGCTGGGGGCTGCCACTGGAGCGCTTTCTGGTTGCCGGTGATTCTGGCAATGACCGCGAAATGTTGACCGGTGATACGCTTGGGGTAGTAGTCGGCAATCATAGTCCGGAACTGGCGCCGCTACGTGGCAGGGAGCATGTCTACTTCGCCAACCAGCGCTACGCCCGGGGCATACTCGAAGGCATCGCCCATTATGGTTTCGGTCAGGCCGATTCACCCACCACGGATTGTTTCCTCGATATGCCCTGAAGGCCGCGCATGTACGAACAGATCGCTCACTCCCTGTTGAACAGCATCCTTTCCAATCTCAAGGACGAGATTCGCCAGCGTCCGCTACAGCATTTTTACACTCGCCTCGGCGCCAACTTTTACGCCATCCATTCACTTTTCCGCCTGCTCTATGGCGAACGTGAAGACTTCGCCCAGCAAATGCACCGCCTAGTTGACACAATGGCTCAGGCCTACATTGCGCGTAGCGATGCGCTCAAAGAAATCGACCTGGCTCGGGAACGCGACCACACGTGGTTTCTCGACCAGCGCTGGGTCGGCATGGCACTCTATGCCGATGGCTTTGCCGGTGATCTCCAGGGGGTCGCCGAGCACCTCGACTATCTGCATGAACTTGGCATTAATCTGGTCCACGTCATGCCCATCATGCGTTGCCCGCCGGGAAGCAGCGACGGTGGCTATGCAGTCAGCGATTTCCGCAACATTGATCCACGTTTGGGCACGCTTGACGACCTCGCTCGGCTTGAGGAGCGCATGCGCGCGCAAGGTATGCTGCTGGCACTCGATGTCGTCGTCAATCACACTTCCGACCAGCATCAGTGGGCGCAAAGTGCCCGCCAGGGCGATGCAACCTGCCAAGACTATTATTTCGTCTTCCCCGACCGCGAAAAGCCGGACATGTATGAAGCAACCATGCCCGAAGTATTTCCGGAAACCTCACCGGGCAATTTCACTTGGAATGCGGAGATGGGCAAATGGGTAATGACGGTATTCAACGCCTACCAGTGGGACTTGAATTACCGCAACCCGACAGTCTTCATCGAGATGCTCGACATTATTTTCTACTGGGCCAATCGCGGTGCCGACATCCTGCGTCTGGATGCCGTCGCCTTTCTCTGGAAGAGGCTCGGCAGCGTTTGCCAGAATGAACGCGAAGCGCACCTGATCCTTCAGCTTTTCAAGGATTGCTGCCAGGTCGTTGCGCCTGGCGTTCTGTTTATCGCCGAGGCCATTGTCGCTCCGACCGAGGTGGTCAAGTATTTCGGCGAGGATGCGATCAACGCCAAGGAATGCGAAATCGCTTACAACGCCACCTTCATGGCCCTGCTGTGGGATGCCGTGGCAACGCAACGGACGCTATTGTTGAATGCCGGTATCCGCAACATCCCGAACAAGCTTGAGCGTGCCACCTGGCTCAATTACGTGCGCGGTCATGACGATATCGGCTGGGGCTTTGCCGACGAAGACATCATTCAGGCCGGCTACGATCCACGCGCCCACCGCAGTTTTTTGGTTGATTACTACACTGGCCTCTTTCCGGCCTCGCAAGCGCGTGGCCAGGCCTTTGCCTTCAACAAACGCACCGGCGATGCCCGTATCTCCGGTGCTCTGGCGTCGCTCGCCGGACTCGAAGCAGCATTGGAAGCCAATGACCCCGCCGCCATTGACACCGCCATCCGCACGATCGTACTACTGCATGCGATGATCCTCTCCTTCGGTGGCATTCCGCTGCTCTTCTATGGCGATGCGATCGGCACCCTGAATGATTGTTCCTATCTTGAAGATGCCGGCAAGAGCATGGACAACCGCTGGATGCATCGGCCGCGCCTCGACTGGGAGCGTGCTGCGCGACGGCGTCAGGCCGGTACGCCGGAGTTCCGCATCTTCACGGCCCTGCGCCGCCTAATTTCGCTGCGCAAGGAGATACCGGCTTTTGCCGATCACAACAACCGCGAACTGCATGTGCTGGACAATCCCTCACTCTTCGTCTTCTCCCGCTTCGACCCGCGCCATGGCAGCCCGCGCATTCTAGTCGCGGCCAACTTCGCACTCGACACCCAGCAATTGCCGCTCGCGCCGCTCAAGCAACAGGGATTTTTCCGCAGCGGCAATGCCCGCGATATTGCCAGCGACGAGACCCTGCGCTGCGACGGTCACAGCCTAGTCATTGCCAGCCGGAGCTTTCTCTGGTTGCGCGATGCATGATCGCTAAGGGCACCCACGACATGCAGAAAGAAATCTCGCCACCAGTCTTGGGATGATATTGCCCGCTGCCTTGTGTGCGGTTTAATTCTGGTTCCATATTCCAGCTGTTGTCGTTTGCATGCTAAGGCTTTGTGCATCTGGGCGGAGAGCCGAATCGGGCTGCCCTGATCGGCAAACATGGAACCAGTCTATATGTCGATGTTGACAAACGCTTGGTAATCGCCATTTACGCAACTCGTTCTGGAGAAAACACGCCTGAGACACTAGCGGTGCCTGAGCAAGCCTGGAAGGCAATTGAGCAATCTAAATTGTTGCCGAGGGGGCCATAATTACTTATAAGGTTGAGCTTGGGGGGAACACTTCGAAAATCACGAGTTAGATGAGTTGTTTTCCACAGAAGGTAAGTTTTCCCTTCCTAGAATAAGCTGTTTGAGACCTACATAAGATTTGGGTTCTTTGGACTCTGACTCTATCGGAATATGCCTCTCGAGTTCGGCGATTCGATTCTGCTGGTTCTCAACGATATTTTCCAGTTCTTGAATGCGCCGTTTCTGGCTAGCAATTTTCCACTGTCGTTGCAGAGTCATCGGCGTTGTCAGTAAGGCAATGATGACAGCCCCTAACGCAAGGGCGATCAACAACATCATGGCAAGCGTGCTATCAAAACGCCAAACCAGAAAATTGACTGTAACAGGAACATTGTTTTGCATCGCGAATGCGACCCCTAGTATGGCAACCACGATCGCACTGATGACGGCTAATTGCATGCTTTTCCTCTTGTATTAGAGCATTTCTCAAAATCCGGGGCGGCTATTGCTGCATCCTAGCGCAGGCGATTCAAGCATGAAGCGATGCTAAGGACGACAGATCAGTCCAGTATCCAAGCAAAATTAAAAAGTCGAGTGTTGCACCAATATGTTCAATACTAAAGGCGAGCAACAAAATAATCGATGCAATGGGAATGGCTTGGTAGGTCATGTAGATTCATCCGAGGATAAGTCAGTCAGAGCGGGAGGGAATTTCTTACTGCGAACGCCGTGCTTGCCCGTTTCCTTGATTTCGTACATCAAACCGTCAGCTTCATTGAGCATGTCTGCAAAACAATCGGCAACATTTTCAAACCAGGCAACGCCAACGCTCACTGAAACCGGTGAAAATTCCTGAAGGGCGGTATTGATCGTATTCTCGATTTTGTGACCGGCCTCAGTAGCGGACTGAAAACTTGTCTCAGGAAGCAACACCGCAAATTCATCCCCCCCAAGTCGAGCGAACACATCGGAATTGCGTAGTGTATTCAACAAGGCATGAGCGACAGCTACCAGTGCCTGATCGCCAACCTCATGCCCCCGGGAATCATTGAGCAACTTGAAATCGTCGAGATCGAGAAAGACAATTCCAAGTGAATGGCCGTAACGCTTTGCACGCTCTGTTTCTGCATTGCCCAATTCAAAAAATGCACGTCTGTTAAAGAGCCCTGTTAGTACATCATGCTGGGCCATGTCATATTCCCTGATTAGAACCTCATGCAATGACGAAGATAAATAGGCAACCAGTGCATAGACAGCAAAGCGTGTAAAGCCATTGACCCACGGCACCCATGCCTCACTAAATTGCCGACCAGCCTCAATGTCGGCCGAAACCCAGACAATTGCGGCCAACGCTGAATAAATAATCCCCTCCTTCTTACTGACAAACCAAGCGACAGCAATGACTGGCACAATTACGGCAGAGGCAAATGCAAACTCTGCCTCCGTAGCGATTCTTACGAATGCCAAGACGCCTGCAGTCGACACCGCCGCGAGCCACACAAAAAACCTCATCAGAGGAGTCGCCTGAGCTGTGGGATGGAGCATTGAGGTGAGAAAATTAATTGTCATTTTTTAATAAAGAGGGATTAGCTCTGTTTGTTTTTTCGCCCCCCCCTTTCTAACAGGTCTTGGGGGGAGTGAATAGATCTTTGCGATATGGAAAGGTGTTCGAATTTGGCTCGAATCCGGGCCTTGGAGTACTCGAGTCAGGCTTCTCGCACGGAGAATGACTCCCAATGAGATTGCCGCACGGTCCAGTCAAGAACATTTTTAACCCACTTCGTCGGCTTTCCATAATCAGCGGCTATGCATAATTGGGCAAAGCGGTCGGTCGTGGCCCAGACCGAACGAGTGCTGTTCGGCCTTATGTGGAGCTCCACATAAGCACGATTCTGCTCCCCGTTGTTGAAGCACGGTACCTATCGTTTTTTTGTAAAAACGAACTCAACCCGACGCGACTTCAGGCGGCACTCCTCGGAGCGACAGCTCTTAGGAGTTCGTTCGCTACCAAGCGCCTCTTTTCTTATCTGCGATCTTTGAACCCCGCGTTTTCGCAGTTGTTTAGCAACGGCCATGACTCTGCTGTCAGAAACAGCTAGATTAAAAGACCTACTACCGTTGTCATTTGCGTGCCCGATTAACGTAGCAACGAGATTTTTGTCGTCGAGCAATCTTCGGGCGAAGGAGTCGATTTTGTACTTCTCCTTGTTGCTCACCGTTGATGAGCCAAGGGAGAAAAAGACGCACTCATAATCATGGATTTCTTGCACCTCCGTTTCTGTTGGCTCAGGATTGGCTTTCATACTTAAAGGGCTATTTGCAGATCGGGCCACTGCTGGTGTCGGAGTTGGATTTTCAACTGGCTTGGAATTGGCCTCGAATTGGACTGGCGGCGTGGATGTGCATCCCGTAAGCCAGCATATTCCAAGTATGCACAAACCCAACTTTGCACTGGGCTTACTCATTGTCACGAACCATCTCCGCCAGAGGCGTTGCAGCAAAGATTTCATTCTTCCCTGGCATATGCTGTATCAATTCATTTAAATTGATATGCAATGTTTTTAGGCTAACCAAAGGGATGCTTGACAGTGCTTCC
>ERZ724510.1730-NODE-1730-length-11908-cov-4.366236_pt1 | contig 11908 bp, 7 predicted proteins | sample MGYA00376043_ERZ724510 | MGnify/ENA primary metagenome ERZ724510 (study PRJEB28724, sample SAMN07190888) | wastewater metagenome | isolation source: influent of sewage treatment plant in Hong Hong | place: USA: Christiansburg, Virginia | collected 2016-03-01 ... | reverse complement strand
CGCCTTTTTTTGCTAGGTTTATAAAATAATCTTTGCCTTGCTCTGTGGGTACAAAATAGGCAGAGATTAAATTGAGTTCGCGGCTGATTTTACCTAAGCTTTGGTTGATGTCTAGCCCTTGGGTGTTGGCTTTGCTGCCGAGTTTGTCAGGATTGTCCGTCAATAGCTGCACGCTTGCCCAGTAGAGCGGCAATTTTTGTTGTTTGATTTGGTTGACAAAGTCGATTGCCACCAAGCGCTTTAGATAGTCGTTTTTCAGCTTTAGCACTGGGTCGAGTTGTTGGGATGCGGGTTTATCAGCTTTTTGGGTTTTTGGGGTAAACACTTGGTTTAGGGCGGATGTCTCAGGTTTTTTGACCAAATCGGTGATAGGAAAAGCCAGTTTATGGTTCCAATATTGGTCAAACGCTTGTGACATCTGCGGTACAATATGCCCAACCATCAGCACATCTAGGTCAGAAAAGACCATCTCTTGGTCTAAAGAAAAATACTCATCCCCGATATTGCGCCCGCCTGTGATGGTGATTTGGCTATCAGCGGTGATGGATTTGTTGTGCATACGGTGATTGAGCCGCTCAAAATCGCCCACAAACCCTAGCCAGCGCCACGAGCGAAAACGATTGGGGTTCATCAATCTTACTTCAATATTGGGGTGGTCATTGAGTACCCACAGCGTTGGGTCGAGACCACGGGTATTGTTGTCATCTATCAATAATCGCACGCGCACACCGCGCTCTGCCGCTTCTTTTATGGCTTGGAACATCAGATTGCCAGTGATGTCGTTATTCCAAATATAATACTGCACATCTAGCGTTTTTTCTGCGGTGCTAATCAGCAGCATACGTGCGGCAAACGCATCCATGCCATCGGGCAAGGGATAAACGCCCGTTTTTTGTGGATTGCTTTTAACCAATTCTGCGATGCCATCGGCCATGCTTTGCGAGCCAAATTGGCGAAAACGGCTGGAGGGCTCATCAGGTGGCATATCGGTTGCCACCGTTTTTTGATGGTCTTTGGTAATCACAGCGGTTTGATAGGTGCTTGGTTTACCCGTGTTGGCAGGCAGACGACCCCACCAGGCGATAAAAAACAAAATCGCCATACCTAGCAAAAACAGGCTGGCTAAAAAAATAAGACGACGTTTGAACAGGGGTCTTAGCATGATGGCACTCACCAAGGTCAATTAAGCCATGGGTTAAATTAGTTAAATTGACGCCCAATAAATTTGACGGTTTCATCCTTGGCTTTTTTGACGGCAAGCTTGCGGTTTTGTCCCAGCAGTAATTTGATTTGCCACAGTTTTTCTTGATACAAGGTTGTTGCAGGCGTGTGATACATGGCATTGGTGATGCGTTTGCTCGCCAAGATGGCATCGGGGGAGCGATTACTTAATTCTGCGACCAAATTCTTCGCAACTTCCATCGGTGTGTCGCTTAGATGGCTGACCACACCGTAGTCAAAGGCCTGCTGCCCATCAAAAATCCGTGCGGTCATTGCTAATTCCTTGACGATATCGGCGCGTAGCACCCCCATCGCAGACTGGGTCAGTCCCATATCCGCTACCAGTCCCCATTTGGCTTCCATAATAGCAAATTGGCAATCCGCTGTGGCAATACGGATATCGGTCGCCAGTGCCAACTGTAGTCCTGCGCCAAGGCAATGTCCGTGCAATACACTGATGACAGGCATCGGCAATTCTCGCCACACAAGGCACACTTTTTGAAATTTACTTTGAAACGGTTTGATAAGCTCCCAAGCGACCTGTTTTAGGTTTTTTGGGTTGTTTAAATCCGCCAAATCAATGCCGGTAGAAAAGCTTTTACCTTCACCTGCCAAAATCACCGCCCGCACGTCCGTCCAAGTGGCGAGCAGGTGGGCTAAATCAATGAGTTTATCCATCAACGCAAAACTTAACGCATTGCGCTTGTCGATCCGTGTCAGCCAAACAATGATGCTATCATCACCGCTAAGTTCCAACCGCACATCGGGTGCAAGGTTATCGTTTGCAGCTTTGATACGCTGCGCTAAAGACAAAGCAGTAGCACGCTGAGGAAATGGCAAAAAACCTACACCCGACAATATTTTTGATACCGACAAAACCGACATACGCATCCTTAAAATTTGACCAACCCAATACACTTAAAAAAATATTGCGAAACGCGAAGATTTGCAATCATCCATCTCACTTTACTGATTTTGTTGTTTTGGCACAAGAGGCGATATCAGACGATACGTTTGAGAAAGGTAACGTGAAATGGCAAGTATGCCAAACCTAGGAGGCATTGTGGTGATGGGTGTCAAATCATCTTCCAAGTCATGTCGTTTTCTTTGAGCTGGGCATATTTGAGTGCAGGAAATTGACTCAAATCAGCCTGTGCCAAGTTATCGAGCGCTTGTAGCATTTGCTCATAATAAGGCGCCAAAATGGCAAATTGCGCAGGTGAGCTATTGTTGATATTTAGCAAGCACTTGTCTTCAAGATTTTGACTGGCTTGGCGTAGCTGGGGTACGCCGGTATAACGACTCGCCCCTAAAATGCGATGCGCGACGTGGGACAAGGCTTGCCTGTCGTGGCGCTGCCAAGCTTGCTGCAAGTCACTTTTTTCCTGTTCAATCGACTCAATCAGCAGGGTAATTGGCTGCCAAATCAGGCTTACCTGCTACCCGCATCACTGCATCATCCCAATCAATGACCGCAAGACTTGCTAGTGACTCAGCGCTATGCTGACTGCTGACCGATGGTAGGCTTGGTAGATTAGCGTTGTCATCGGCGGTAGTCGCTGAGGCGGCTAATGGCGTATGAGCAAATACGGCACTCTCTTTGGGGGTTGCAGGTGCAGTACGCGGGTGATTTGCCCCAGACGCTATAGACGCTATCGACCGCGCCGAGCTAGGCGACTTGATAGCAGATTTGTTAGAAGCCACATCAGCGGACACGGACGTGCTGTGTTTACCCAACCAACGTTGCAGGATTTGCAATAACTGGGCTTGACTGATTGGTTTGCCCACATAATCATCAATCCCCGATGCCAATAATGTATCGCGTTCATCCGATAGACTATGCGCGGTCAGGGCAATAATCGGAATATGTTGATGTCCTGCTTGCGTTTCAACCTTACGGATTTGGATGGCGGCTTCACTGCCTGACATTCTTGGCATTTGAATGTCCATAAAAATCAAATCCACGGCGGTATCGCTTTGCGACTGGTGGGTGGTGATGTATTCAATGGCGTCAAACCCACTATTAACCGTCACCACATTAATGCTCAGTTCAGCCAACAAGGCTTCTAGTACCAACAAATTGGGCAGATGGTCATCCACGGCAAGCACAGTAAAGCCATGCCACTGCGGCAGTGTTGGCTCTTGGCTGCTGGCAGAATTGCTATCGAGCAGCTGATAAAGTTGGCGACGATCGAGCGGCTGATACAAGGCTTGTGCTTGGTAACGCGACAACAATTCTGGCTCAAGATTGACTTGATAGCCAAATAGTAGCAATTTACCGGCATAATGTAAGCGTACTTGTTTGAGTAGCGACGTGGTATCCTCAGTGGTGCCATTGTCCACAATGACCCAATCCCAATGATTGCCTGTTTCTTTGAGCGATTCAAGTAGGCTTGCTAGCGTACTTGCGGTAGTAATGGCAATTGGCAATTCACGCAGCGAGCCTTTTAACACTTGTAAGCTTGCAGGATGGTCAATCCAAACCAAAATATTTACCGCAGTAGTGGTATCAGCCGCTACATAACCGGCATCAGTTTTTGGCGGCACAATGGCAGGTAACTGCCAGATTGGGTCATGAATAAGCAGCCGCTGCTGTTCTTGGTTACTGATGCTCATCGGCAAAGTAAACCAAAACGTCGTGCCTTTGATTTTGTGCGATTGGCTCGCATCACCCGCTTGCTCAGTGGCGTTGTCATAAAAACCAATATTGCCGCCCATCAGATAGGTAAGCTGTTTTGAAATCACCAACCCCAACCCCGTACCGCCATACTGGCGAGTAATCGAAGGATCGCCTTGCGAAAAACTTTGGAACAGTACTTTTTGATGCTCAGGCGAAATCCCGCGCCCTGTGTCTTGCACACTGATATGAATTAAATCATCGATGTCATCATCCAAACTGACCCGCACAATGACCTCGCCATCATCGGTAAATTTGATGGCGTTGTTAACAAGATTGGTCAACACTTGCTTGGTGCGTAACGCATCCCCTACTAGATAATGCGGCACATCGTCATAGAAGAACACCGCCAGGCGCAAGTCTTTCTCTGCCGCCAGTGGCGATAGCATATCGACCACATCGTAGATACTGGCATACAGGTCAAATTCATGACTATCTAGTACCAATTTGCCGGCTTCAATCTTAGAAAAATCAAGCACGTCATTGACCAAGGCTAATAGGTGCGCTGAAGACTTACGAATCGTTTGCACGTACAAGTCTTGCTCGGCATTTAAGCCGCCATGACGGGATAATAGGTTGATAAAGCCATCAATACTGTTAAGTGGGGTGCGTAACTCGTGACTGATATTGGCTAAAAATGCCGATTTGGTTTGACTGGCTGAAACCGCGGCATCACGCGCATTGCGAATTGAGATGTTTTGCATTTCCATCTCGTCAAAAGCCAATCGCAAATCATCTTCGGTCTGTTCGGCGTGATTTTTGAGTTCTTGGAAACTTTTATGCAGACGTCTTAAGGTCTTGACCAAATCTTGTTGCAGTTGGTTGATTTCACCACTGGCGTTGATGGTCATCGGTTTATACAGGTTGTTGGCGTTGGTGCGCTGCAAATGTAACCGCATCTCATAAATCGGCGCAATCCAGCGTCTAGCATATATGTGGGTGGTCAATAGCAGCAGCAAAATGGTAAAGAGTCCGGTAATCGCTAACGCTAACATCACTTGATAGCGAGCCACTTGTAGCGGCTCATTATCAATATTGACAATAAGCCATAAGGTCGGTAGTGGGGCAGTCGCATTGGCGGGCGGGCTGAGTACCAATTTTCGACCAAATAAACTACTACCCTTACTATTAAATAGGCTGTTGGATTGGGTGTTGAGCTGCGTCAGCAAATAAGTTTGCTGTGTATTGTTTTGCGCTTGCAGGTGGCGTCCCAAAAAAGGCAACAAGCGCGGATTGGGCTGTTGTGACAAATCCCCAAAACTGACCAACACGTTACTTTGTTCGTTGACAATCGCCACGCCTTGCAAGTGTTTGTCGTTGATGGCATTTTGTAGGGCAAATTTCACATTGGCTTGTAGCGCCGCCAATTCTTTGGGTGATAGCTCGGCTTTATTTACGCTGTGTTTATTTAAGCTATCTGTATTTGAGCCATTATCGCTATTAGGCTGAGTGCTATTTGTAGATAGCGCTTGGTTGATTTTAATCAGATTGGTCTGCATGGAAGCGGCGACTGGCTGCAAAGTCACCAGCAAATTATCGGCGGTTGATTGCTGAATAGTACGCGCAGCACGGCTGGTATCCGATAACACCAAAAAACCACCCGTCAACGCGAGTGCACTAATCGGCAAAAACACCAACAGTATCAACTGTCCATAAGCGGTGGAAAAATCCAAGTGAAATCGTTTGCTCACATTGCTAGCCTTGCATCAGCCTAATTTAGGCATCAGATTTTTTATCAGGGTTTTGGAGTATAGCGTTTTATTTTATAGGATTTTAGCCAATTTTGCTTGTGTCGCTAGGGTTTTTGTCGCAAGTAAATTTTTGACAAGTGTATACCCCAGCAAAAAATCGAGATAAAATCAGATGGGGTAGCGGTGGAAAAATGACTTGCACAATAATCATGATTCGCAACTGACGGGTGATACGAATTTTGCTAAACTACGCGCGCAATCCAAAAAATTTACTGTTAAAAAAACTAATCAACGCTAGCTAATCTATAAGATAGACTAAATGCGTCTGCGCAAAACTCGTCTTATCAAAAGTTCATGGCCAAAAACTAAGGTTGTCTTATGACCCATAATAATTTCATCACTGAAACCAGCACGCTCAATGACTGCATTGGACATACGCCACTGGTCAAGCTAGCGCGATTTGCACCGCAAACCGACCAAGGCACAGCCACCCTGCTTGCCAAACTTGAAGGCAACAATCCAGCGGGCTCAGTGAAAGACCGCCCTGCCTATAACATGTTTTATCAAGCGGAACTACGTGGCACTATCAAGCCAGGCGACACCATCATTGAGGCCACCAGTGGCAATACAGGCATCGCCCTTGCCATGGTCGCGGCAATGCGCGGCTATGCGATGACGCTGATTATGCCTAGCAACTCTACCCAAGAGCGTAAAGACGCGATGGCAGCGTATGGGGCGACATTGATTGAAGTCGATAACATGGAGTCGGCGCGCGACCTTGCCCAGCAAATGCAGGCAGAAGGCAAAGGCATCGTACTCGACCAGTTTAACAACCCTGACAACAAACAAGCGCATTATCTGACCACAGGTCCTGAGATTTGGCAGCAAACAAATGGCACGATTACCCATTTTATTAGCTCAATGGGGACCACAGGCACCATCATGGGCGTGTCCAAATATCTAAAAGAACAAAACCCAAACGTGCAAATTATCGGTTTACAACCCGCTGAAGGCGCTAATATCGCAGGGATTCGTCGATGGCCAGCCGCCTATTTGCCAAAGATTTTTGAGCCAAGTTTGGTGGATAGGGTGATGGACATCGAGCAGCACGATGCGGAAGTGTTTATGCGTAAGCTTGCCCGCGAAGAAGGGATTTTTGCGGGGGTGTCATCCGGTGGTGCGGCGTGGGCAGCGTACCAAATCGCTAAAGAACACCCAGAGGCAGTGATTGCATTTATCGTCTGTGACCGTGGTGATCGTTATCTATCAACCGGGTTGTTTGGCGTTAAAGATGACGCTTAATACCCGATAACCTAAAGCAGAAAGCAGAAACTAACAAGGAAGTATTATGGCTACGCCAGCGCCGATTTTAGTATTTGATATCGAAACCATACCCGATGTTGCCACAGGCAAGCGGCTATACCCTGAGTTGGCTGGGTTATCGGATAACGATGCCATGACCAAGCTTATGGCACTGCGTGAGCAAGATGTTGGGCATCCTTTTATGCCACTGCCTTTGCACCAAATCGCTTGTCTTTCGGTGTTGTGGGTGGCGGGTGGCAAAATGACCCTAAAATCGCTGTCGCTGGCTGACCATAGCGAAGCGCAAATGATTCAAACCTTTTTTAATGCCATCGAAAAAAATCCGTTGTTGGTGAGCTGGAATGGCAAGGGCTTTGATATACCTGTCATGGTGTATCGGGCGTTACAGCATGGTCTAACCGCGCCCAAGCTGTTTAGCCAAACCGGTGAGATGAGATACAACAACTATATCAACCGCTATCATGACCGTCATACCGATTTGATGGTGAAGCTTGCCATGAATAGCACGTCGCAAAAACTCGATGTCGTTGCATCCTTATGCGGCTTTGCAGGCAAGCAAGCGTTGGACGGCTATGATGTGGTGCCTATGGTGCAAGCAGAGGCATGGGATAAGCTCACCACCTATTGTGAAAGTGATGTGCTCAATACGTGGCTGATTTTTTTGCGCTACCAACGACTGACGGGACAATTTTCAGCTGAGCAAAGCGAGCAATGGGAGTCCACCACCCGAGACTATCTGCAATCGTTCACCAATCAAGACAATAGCCTGCGCCATGATAAGTTTTTGCAAGCGTGGCAACCTGCTAGCAATTTAGCAGATGACAAACATGTCACTCATGTCACTGATATCGCCATCACCCAGCCGCCATCTGATACCCCAACCAACCAAGTAGAATCACCATGAACTATATTTTTCCACCCATGCCAGTCGCTGGCTTGCCTATTCATGGTAGCGACCAACAATTTCCCGTACGCCGTGTGTATTGCGTGGGGCGCAACTATGCCGACCACGCCCGAGAAATGGGCAGTGACCCAGACCGTGAGCCGCCATTTTTCTTTTGTAAACCCAGTGACAGCGAGTCGATTATCGCGGTTCGACCCGATAGCGTTGCCCAGTTGCCTTATCCGACTAAAACGCAAGCGCTACATTATGAAGTAGAATTGGTGGTTGCGATTGGCAAAGCAGGTGCCAATGTGAGTGTAGCACAGGCACATGAGCTGATTTTTGGCTATGCCGTGGGGCTCGATATGACGCGCCGTGACTTGCAAAACACCATGAAGCAAAACGGTCGTCCGTGGGAGATTGGCAAGGCGTTTGACTATTCGGCACCCATTGGCGAAATTTATCCCGTTGCCAGCGTTGCTGAGATACAACAAGCGAATATTTCATTGGCGGTGAATGGCGCGCCCAAACAACAAGGTAATATCAATCAGTTAATCTGGAATGTGGCAGAGACCATTGCCAATTTATCCGAGTTTTTTGAACTCAAAGCAGGGGATTTGATTTTTACAGGGACGCCAGCAGGCGTCGGTGCGGTGGTCAAAGGCGATAGCGTACTGGCGCAAATTGACGGACTGGGTAAAATTGAATTGGTGGTTGTATAAAACGGGTGGTTTAAAAGATGAAAAAAGGCGCTAATAATAGCGCCTTAATTATTAAGATGATTAATTTTATTGGTACGTTTGTTATACTACTTTTTCAATCTGAAACCCCATTTTTTGCATGAGTTCAGCTTTATCAAACGGCGCAAGGCTTGCGCGTGTGTAAGGCTTGTCTTTAAGATAAGTTCTTGTCACCCGCTGTAAGTCATCAAGGCTGACCGCCAAGATTTTGGCACGCATCGCTTGTTGCCAGTCTTTGCCGCGACCGTGTAACTCAGCAAACAGCGCCTTCACCGCTTCACCCGCCGGACTTGCGGGCTTATCCATACCTGCCATCAATCCTAAAATCGCTTCTTCAATCCAGGCATCGGTTTTTTCGCCTGTGGTTTGCGCGAGTAACCAATCAATGCTACCTAAAAAATCATCAAACGTGGCTTGGTCACGTGGGTCACGGTAGCTATAAAACTTGAAAGAGCAAGCATTGCTATCATAGCTCGCGCCGCCGCCATACGCACCGCCTTGCTCACGAATGGTACGATGCAGATAGTTATTGCGTAGCACGCTTGAGAGCACCATCAAGGCAGGGGCATCGGGATGGTTGGTCGGCACGGCATTAAAGACAAGCGCATGATGAAATACATTGGTTTGCGCAAGCCACGCGATATCGCTACCGTCAGTGGTAATGGGCGATTCGATTAAAGTAGCGGTAGGCTCGTCAACAGGCGCTTGCCAGCTCTCGCTAATCGCTTGCTGCAGCGTCGGTAATATCTCTGCTTCGGCGATGATGAGTGCTTGTTTTGGTAAGGCTTTGATGTAGCTATGTAAACTGGCTAAGCGCTCTCCCAACTTTTGCCACGCACTGCTATCTTGCTCCGCTTGCTGCAAAAATTCAGTTAAGCTATTTAATGCAGGCAAACCACCGCGTACATATTCAAGACGGGCGATTTTACTGGTGTTACGGCTCGCTGTTTGCATGGCATACGCATGACCTGCATTGGCAAGGCGCGATTGCCAGCCCATTTGTTTTTGGGTCAGTAGCTCTTCCATCCGCGCATATTCGGTAAAAATAGTGTCATTGAGCACTTCTTTAAGTAGCTCAATCGCTTCAAATTTACGTGACAATGAGCGGGTAGCGACCACCAAGAAGCTATCCATTTTTTCGGGGTTGTCAGGTGATGTGCGCTGGCTGATTCTGACAGTCACACCGCTTGAATGGCGTGCTTGCCGCGCTTGAAATGCCAAGGCATCGTGTTTGCGCGTGCCTACTTCACTAATCAAGCTCAGATAGGTGGGTAAATCTGGGTGATTGATGAGCGCTTCATGACCCTCTAGGGGCATAATCACTTGATAATAGTACAGACCATTGGTGCCTGCTTCATATTCATACAACGTACTTGGCACACCACTTAAGGTGATATCGCGTTTTGTACCTGTTTTAAATTGAATTTGGGCAGGAATATCCGCCAATCCCACTTTGGGTAGCAAATCCACATCATCAGGCGTAGCTTGGCGTTCGGCAAGGGCTTTGGCTTGGGTGATAAGCGCATGACGGGTGTCATCGGTGAGTGCCGCTGCGATGGTGTCAAGTTTGGCTTGCTCATCCTTGGCTTGTTGCTCAGATTTACTGGCATCAGGGATGAGTGTCAAACGCACGCGATGCGGATTGTCGAGCAAAAAGCTGCGAATCAAATCGGCGATAAAATCCGGGTTTTGTACTTGTTCACGTAGCCAGTTTAGGTTTTCATCGATATCCCACACATGCATGGGATCGCCGTCGTGGATAGCCGTACTAAAGCCTTCAAGCATCAAATTTAGACCATATGGCATACTATCGCCACCGATATGACGTTGGTCGATTTCGATTTGGTGCAAAATGGTTTCAATCGCTTCACTGTCCACAGGCTGGTCTGCCACTTGGTTGAGTAAGTCCAAAATCCCTTGCTCAATGGCATCGCCATGCTCAGGCTCGGAGCCACGAACCCCGGCATAAAACACCATCTGATAATGGCTGTCATCCAAGCCCAGTAGCGGCGTTGGGGCAGATGCCAGCGGATGGCTATCGAGATACGCTCGCAGCGGTGAACCTGCATGTTCAACCAATACGCCCTCAAGTAGTCGCATAGCCAGACGCTGTTTACCGTCTAAAATCGATGGTAATAACCATGCCATGACGTGATGGGTTTGTTTGGGTTTTACCGTATCGACACTGTAAGTGTCCGTCACGCTGATTGGCGCGGTCAATGATTTTTCGAGTCGTGAGGCGTGTTTTTGCCCTTTAGCAAACGCTTTGCCTGCCACCGCCAATGCATCCTCATGGATACGGGCTTGGGTCTCTGCCACAGGGATATTGCCAAAGCTCATCACCACTGCATTGCTTGGGTGATAGTGACTTTGATGAAACTTGACCAAATCAGCGTGGTTAAGCTCAGTAATGGCAGCAGGCTCACCACCAGAATTGTAGTGATAAGTGGTTGTGGGGAATAAATGACGTGCTAGCGTATGATACAACTGGTCAATCTCGCCACTCATCGCGCCTTTCATTTCATTAAATACAATGCCTTTATACTGGGGTTTGCCGTCTTCATCAAGCTCCACACGAATCCCTTCTTGGGCAAAATCGAGCGGATTTAAACTTGGGAAAAATGTCGCATCTAGATACACCGACAACAAGTTAAAATAATCTTGACGGTTTTGGGTAGCAAACGGATACGCTGTCCAATCTGCCGCAGTAAACGCATTCATAAACGTATTGAGCGAGCGCTTAATCATGCTAAAAAACGGGTCGCGCACGGGATATTTTTCAGAGCCACACAGACTGGTATGCTCTAAAATATGCGCTTCACCGCGGTCGGTCATCGGCTGGGTGCGAAAGCCAATCATAAAGGCATTTTCATCACTCGGGTGGGCGAGGTGATAATGAATCAACCCCGTGGCGTTATGTTCGCTCACCAGCACATCAAGCGATAGCGCCTCGATGCGCTCATGAGCGCGTAGGGTAAAAGCAGGGTGCAGGGTCAAATCTAAAGTAGTGTCGTGAGAAGTTGCGGGCATGAAGTTACCTGTGTGTCATCATAATATTTGTCAGAATTTATCAGCAAAACCAACTGTAAAAAAACAGAAAGTATAGCAGTTTTGTCGGATTTATTTTTGAGAAATGGGGGTGAAAATCGTTTTATTAAAGAGAAAATGACTTATTGTTATCAAGTAAAGTTTCAATTTTTACAGTAAAATGCTGCTACGGATTTGGATAATAAAGTCTGCTATGATAAACCAGCCTTAGAATAAAAATGGAAAAATCATGCGAAAGCCCATGTTTCAACTATTTGCAAACTATAATCAAAACTTGAATCAAGCAATGATTCAAGCGATGAAACAACTTGATACCGATAGTTTA
>ERZ724510.1729-NODE-1729-length-11911-cov-3.804065_pt1 | contig 11911 bp, 15 predicted proteins | sample MGYA00376043_ERZ724510 | MGnify/ENA primary metagenome ERZ724510 (study PRJEB28724, sample SAMN07190888) | wastewater metagenome | isolation source: influent of sewage treatment plant in Hong Hong | place: USA: Christiansburg, Virginia | collected 2016-03-01 ... | reverse complement strand
ATGCCAGCAACATGGTGGTGAGGGCCGCAGCCACGCCTGTCTTGTTCAACTTCATCATGTAAACCTCGTGTGTGTCGGGGAAAAAATGCCGATCGCTGCGGTCGGCTCGCCATCAAACTCCCTGTCACAGGCAGTGTAAAAATTGACCTCCGCTGCCCGTTATCAAAAATCGGCAACTTTCACAATGAGGTAGATCAATCCCACAAAATGAATAAGCACTCGGTGCATCAAAAAAACCGGCACCCAGCTACCCAAAGCGGATTCGGGAGCATGGGTGCCGGGTTTGCGCCGGGGCAAACGGCAACCTCAAGGCGGAACGGGGAGCTGGCGTTGCGCCAAGCGGCGCTGCAAGTCGATGCGCAGGGCGGGAATGTCTTGCGGTACCGAGGCACGGTACTGGCGCACTTGCTCGGTGGTGTAAGGCTGGAAATCGCTGGGCACGCTGGCGCGGCCTATTTGGGCCATGACCCAATTGAGCAGCTCGGCGGTGTCGGCATCATTGAGCGGCGTGTTCAATGTGCCGGGCACTTGCGACAAATACGCCCGGCCTTCAGGCAGTTGCAGAAAATGCCCCACCTGATCGCGCATGCTGGGAATGCCATTTCGGGGCGAACCCGCACCCTCAGCGCCATGACAGCCCATGCAATAAAGGCGGTAGTTTTTCTGGGCCTGCGCGGCGGGTTCAGCCGCTGTCGCTGTTTGCGATAACAAAGACAGCACGGCCACACCCAGCGCCCAAGCCCGAATGACGCGCCACACCGTAGGACGACGCATGGCGCTCACTTGGTATCAGACTCGGCTCGCCAAGCGCGCAACTCTTTGCCGCTGGGTTTGCGGGCGCGCATCTCGGTCAAAGCTGTTTCGCTGTACGGCTGGTGCCCGACAGGCAACTCGGCGGCATTGAAAGCGGTCAGCACATGGTTGAGCACCGCTGCCAGCTCCGCATCAGGCAACTGCTGCCAGTTGGGCATGATGCCGTTGTAGACCACGCCTTTGGACTCGATCTTGCCCGCCAAGCCGCTGACCAGCACCCCGGCCAAGTAGTTGCGGCCAGCGGGTTGGTTCAAGCGCGCGCCCAACGTACCCTGCAAAGGCGGGGCCAGCCCCACGGCTCCCGCGCCATCAGGTTGGTGGCAAGCCGCGCAGTGGGCGGTGTACACCGCTGCGCCATCGGGGGCAGCGGTAGCCCAGCTCATCGTCAGACCCAACAAGGCGGTCAACACAAGGCGCTTCATGATTGCCCCTCTTCCAAGCCGACGATGATGGACACCGTACAGTGGTACAGGCTGCTTTGGTTGGCCATGCACCAGTTGATGTCGTTGTGAACGCCCAAACGGTAGCCGGGGCGCTCGCGCACATTGGTGTTGCACTCGCAGCGGCCACAGGTGGTCTTGCCGCAGCAGTCGTTGTAGCTGACCAAGTAATCGCGCCCGTCTGCTGGGTTGCGGCAGGTGCCGACCCAAGAGACAGCAGACGGCGTGGTGCCCGGCGGGCAGGTGGTCATGGTGCCGCCGCAGCAGGTACACAAGAAGCCATCCACGCTGCAATAGCGCCAGTATTCGCAATCGGTGGCGGTGGGTTCGGCCTTTTTCTTGGCACCGTGCTCGCCCGCATGGGCTGAGCCGATGCGGTCAAACGGCAGCACGGGCAGCGTGAAGGCGCTAGTCACCAACAACTTGCTCACGCCCACCAACAGACCACGGCGGCTGGAACTTTGCGCGACCTTGCGCGTGCTGCGCTCAGTCAAGCGGTCAATGAACTTGAAGAAATTCATGGCTCAACCCTTTTGCGGTGCGGCGTCGATGGTCATCTGGTGCTGCAAGTGTTCTTGCACCGAAGCCACGCCGTGTTCGTAGGCGGTGAGCAGGCTTTCGACCTGTTCGCGGGAGTTGACCAAGCCCTTGGCGCGCACGGTGCCACCGGCATCCAGCAGCACGCAGTACGGCAGCTTGGAGATTTTGTAAGCCATGCCCAGCGGCTGCGACAGGGTGTAGCTGAAGTCGCTCAACTGGTGCTTGTCGTGGAATTCGACGTGTTCGGTGCGATCACCGTCTGAAGCCAGCACCACATTCAACCAACGGCTTTCGCGGCCTTGCACCGAGCGGATGATGGGCAACAGCTTCTTGCACACCGGACAAGTCGGCGAGACGAAGAACAGCAAAGTGCTCTTGGCGGCGGCCTTGCCGATGGTCAAGCTGCGGCCTTCCCACGTGGTCACGGCCACGGGCGGGGCCAGCTCACCCACTTTGGGGCCGTGGTCCATCATCAGCGCCCCCATGGGAGCAACGCGCTCATACAAGATGCCAATTTGGCGCGACAAGGCCAGCACACACACGCCCAAGGCAATGACAACACCCCACAGGACAACGAGAGACAACACAACGGGATCGATCATGATTGCAGTTCCTTCAAAAACGGTTGATTGGTGAGCAGTTGGTTGGCGCAGGCGTACAGCGCCAACAAGGCCAGCACGGCACCGGCCACGCTGAAATAGTCCACAGCAGTCAAAGTGCGCGGCACGTCGTCAGCTGCCGCCAGCGCCACGGCGGCGATCAAACCGACGTTGCGTGCCACTAGCCCCCAAGAGATGCGTTGGCCGCCGGTGCCACAGCCGCACTCGATGCGATCACGACCTTGCAGCAGGTTCGCCACCACGCCGCCTGTCGCCAACACCAGCACTGCCACGCCCAGCACCAGCCCCAAGCCGCGTGTGGTTTCAAAAATCAGCGCGGCCCCGGCCAGCAGCTCGGCCACGGCGAAAGCGGGCGCAAACAACGCCGCTTGGCTGCTGCTCAGCAAGCCATAGTTTTCGACCGCATAGCGAAACAGCTCCAGGTCACGCAGCTTGACCAGCGCACCGGTCATCAAAATCAGCCCCACCGACGCGGCGGCGGCATACACCACAACCGGGTCGAACAGCACTTGCACCGGGTTCATCAATTCACCTCCATGAAAACGGAGGTGTCACCCACGTGCTCGATGGTGCGCAGCTTGGGGTATCCGGGCGCAATGCTGCGCACCACGATGTCACCCTTCATCGGGCTGAGCGAGTACAGCAGCGGCTGCTCACCTTGGCTGGCCACAATGGCCACGGCTTGGTTCGACGCAATGCGTGCCGTACGCTGGTGGGTGCTCAAGTTGAACGCCCAAATCTCTTTGGATGGGTTTTTGTGCGAGCCTTCCGCGCCCTTGTCGTGCATGTTCACAAACAGCGTGCCGCTAGCGCGGTGCAGCGCCGACACTTGCATGCCCCCCGGTCGCCAAGCTTGTTTGCGGTCACGCGCATCCAGCAACGACCACGTCGGCATGAACTCAGGCTTGTCACCCGCCAGCAGCACCGTGTACACATTGCCGTTGTAGGATACGTAGTAACGCTGGTCGCCATACATCTCGGGGTGGATGTAAATCGGATCTTTGTCAGGGTCGAAGAACTTGGCGCTGCGCTCGCGGCTCACGGCTTGGCCGTTGTCGTCCAAAGTCACGGTCAGCAGCGTGCCGTCGCCGCAAATGGCCGAGAAGCGGTGCCCTTGCGGCCACACTTGAATCGACCAGCAGCCGGGGGTTTGAATTTCGCTGGCGAACTTGCGGCTGGCCAAATCAACCACCGTCACCGAAGTGGCCGGGGTCGCGTTTTGCACATACAAGAAGCGGCCATCGCTGCTGGGCACCAACAAGCTGCGGTAGGTAGCAGCTTGGGCGCGCTTGGGCGGCACGTCGATTTCAGCGAGCAAAGCCAGCGTCTGCGGATCGTGAATTTCCACCACATCGGCGCGCTGACCCCGATAAAGACGTGAGTAGTAAGTGGTGGCCACGTAGACCGCCGAGCCATCGGGTGCCACCGTGGTCAACCCGCCAAAGCCGGTGTTGATCATGCCCAGGTAGCGCCCGGCCTTGCCATCTAACACATGCATGCGACCATCGACCATGTGCGTGAAGGCAAAGTCGCTGACGTACAGACGGTTGCCGTCGTGCGCTGGCAAGCGTTCAACGGCGATCTGCTCTTCAGGCAAAGGCGCTGAGGGCTTGGGGCCTGCGCTTGCAAGGGGTGCGGCCAGGGCAAGTGGCAGCGTCAGCAGCCCCAGCTGCTTGTAGATTCTCTTCATGTTCTGACCTCGTGAGACTCGTTGTAGAGCGTGAGGTCAGTATCTGGGCGGCCTTGCTTTGAGCTGTATCAAGAATTGGAAAAAGTGAGGCCGCAGCCGTGCGTTCAGGACAAATGAATGCAGGGTGTTTGCGATGGCAGTTCGCCAAACAGCTTGCGATAGTCTTGCGCCAGCTGCGACAAATGCCAAAACCCCCAGCGTGCAGCCACATCGCCAATCGATTCACGGCGCGGGTCACGCAGCTTGAGCGCCCGGCGCAAAGCATTCAGCCGAATCGCCTTCAGGTAATGCTGGGGCGAGATGCCAAACACTTCTTGCGTGGCGTTTTGCAGGGTGCGCCGCGTCACGCCGACTTCGTCGCAGATGTCGGCAATGCTGAGCGCAGCTTCGGGGCAAGCGTCCAAGAACGCCCGAAAACGGCGCACGATGCGCTCGCGATTGGGGCAAACAGCTTGCCGAGGGTGGTTCTGCCCCGCCTCTACGGTGTCACACAACAGGGTGTAGAACTCTTCCGAAAACTGCTTGAAGCTGACCCGTGCCAGCAATATTTCGGGCGTTTCCATGCTGCTTTCAAAAGCGTGCAGCAGAAAATCAGCCAACTCACTGCTGTGCTCTGGAGCGATGATTTTGGCGCTGGTGCGCAGCATGTACGCCAGTTCTTCGTGGTCGATTTGCGGGTCATCCACGTAAGCACACAGCACCTCTGGCGTGAAGACTGCCGCCACCAGATCAAAGGTTTCGGGTGTGCGGATCTCAAATTCGGTCAAGGGGTCAAGCAAGGCGGCCGACCGTGTACGCATCACATCGCCGCAGTGGTAGCCGTTTTCAGTGAAGCTGAGCACCGAACCAATCGCAAACACGCCCTCTGGCGTGCAGCCTTTTTGCAGCAGCACGCGGTTGCTGGTTTCACGCATCAGCGTGACCGAGGGCAAGGTGATTTCTTGAATCGATCCCGCAAAGCGCCCCGAAGACAGTTGGTCGTAGCGCTGCCCCCAAGGCTTGTAGCCCAACGCCTCAGCCTGCGAATCGACATCGTCAGTGAAGCAGATGCGAGGGCTGTAGCCTTGCGTGGCGATGGAGGTGTTGATGGCGTGGTTCACGGTGGTGGCCCCTAATGTGCCCTCAAGGGCATATTGCTAACAAGCTAGTGACAACCCTGACAAACCACCGCATCCATGCACCACATCGGGCAGATACAGACCGCAGTTGTCTGGATTTCAGACTGCGTGAAGCAATTTAGGTGCCGAATTTCGAATTCAGTCGATATCGCTTTATGTGTGACATCTACCCCACATCGAAGCTCAAAATACGGCTGATACAGACAACAACGAAAAGAGCACCTCATGCCTTTGATTGATTTCCACCCCCGTTTGATCGCTGCGTTAGAGGGCTACAACCGTGACCGCCTTGTGCGCGATGTGGGCGCGGGCCTGACGGTGGGTGTGGTGGCGCTGCCGCTGGCGATGGCGTTTGCGATTGCCTCGGGGCTGAAACCCGAGGCCGGCATCTTCACCGCCATCATTGCCGGGTTGCTGATTTCACTGCTGGGCGGCAGCCGGGTGCAAATTGGCGGGCCTGCGGGGGCGTTCATCGTGATCGTGTACGGCATCGTCGAGCGCTTTGGCTTGCCCAACTTGATCATTGCCACCGCCATGTCGGGCGTGCTGCTGTTTTTAATGGGGCTGTTCAAGCTGGGCACGCTGATTCGCTTCATCCCGATCACGGTGGTGATAGGTTTTACCAACGGCATTGCGGTGCTGATTGCGCTGTCGCAGGTGAAAGACTTTTTGGGCTTGAGCATCAAGGCCATGCCCGCCGACTTCTTTGGCATGCTGCACACCTTGGGCGGCGCATTGCACACGCTCAACCCGGTGGCGCTGGCACTGTCGGTGGCCTCGCTGGCGGTGATCATCGTGTGGCAGTTTTTCATGCCCAAGATCGGCAACCACATCCAGTTCTCGGGCAAGTTGACCACCATTCCCGGCTCCATCGTGGCGCTGGTGTTGGCGACTGGGGCGGTGGCCTTGCTGGACTTGCCGGTTGACACCATCGGCAGCCGTTTTGGCGGCATTCCGGCGGGTTTGCCCAGCTTTGCGTGGCCCGCCTTCAGTTGGGAATCGGCCAAGTTTTTGCTGATCCCCACCGTGACGCTGGCGCTGCTGGGCGCGATTGAATCGCTGCTGTGCGCCCGCGTGGCCGACGGCATGATCGACGACCGCCACAACCCCAACCAAGAGCTGATGGCCCAAGGCATCGCCAACTTTGTGACCCCGTTTTTTGGCGGCATGCCCGCCACCGGCACCATTGCACGCACCGTGACCAACATCAAAAGCGGCGCATCCAGCCCCATTGCCGGCGTGGTTCACGCGGCCACGCTGCTGCTGGTGATCTTGGTGTTTGCGCCACTGGCCGCGCATGTGCCGCTGGCCACGCTGGCGGCGGTGTTGATGTTCACCGCCTGGAACATGGGCGAGTGGCACGAGTTCATCAACCTGCGCCAGTACCGGATGCCTTACCGCGTCACGCTGTTGGCGGTGTTTTTCTTGACGGTGATTTTTGACCTGACCGTCGCCGTGGAAGCTGGGCTGATCGCCGCTTGCGTCACCTTCATTTACCGCATCTCCAGCCTGTCGCGCAGCGAAACCGTGACCGCCGACGACCACCCCATCTTGGCCGGACATGAAGGCCAAGTGCTGGCCTGCCGCCTGTATGGCGCGCTGTTTTTTGGGGCCGTGAAATTGGTCGAGACGCTGGAAGACCATTTGCCAGCGCACACGCTGGTGCTGGACTTGAAGAACCTGATTTACGTCGATTCATCCGGGGCCGACAGTCTGATGAACTTGGTGCGCACCTGCCGCAAACGCGGCGTGCGTATGGTGATTTGCGGGTTGGATCACCAGCCGCTGGACATTGCGAGCCGCTGCGGCTTCACCGAAGCCGTGCCCGCGTCAGACCAATTTCCGACGCTGGCGCGGGCGCTGGCGGCAGCCGTGCCCTGATCGGCCCGTTGATTCAACCGCGCTCGCTTGATGGGTCTGGGGCCGAGAAGGCGCGCAGCACGCGGTAATCCAAGTCGTACACCACGGTGAACAGCATCGCGGTGCTGGGCGCATCCAAATAGCGCCAGTCGTGATGCACCTCGCGCTTGAGGGCAAAGGGCGTGATTTTGGCGGGCTTGCCCAGCAGCTTGCGCACCTCTTCCATGCTCATGCCGGGCTGGATGCGGGCGAAGTTGGCCGGGGTCAGCACTTGGCGCACGCTGACCATGCGGCCATCAGCGCCCAAAGTGATCATGTAATTCACCTGCCCAGCGGGCTGACGGTTGTATTCAAAAACGCGCGCGCCCTCGGGGCCATCCCAGATGTTGTCGGGGTTGCCAAACTTGGCGCGCACATCGGCCTCGGTGGCCTCGCCAGCCTGCAATTCATTGATGCGCTGACCATCGCAACCCAACAACGGCAACAGGGCCAACAAAGCACCCATCCATCCGGTTTTTCTCATGCGCGTTCATCCCCGGTAAAATTGCGGATTCCTCCGGCTTGGAGGCTTGCCACGAAGGCTACAAGTTTATGTCCATCACTCACTTCTTCCGCCGCCCGGACTACGCATCCGAGGCCACCCAATTCATCGACCAACTCAAGGCCAGCCGCCCTGAACTCGATGCCCAGCAGCGCGCCGGACGCGCTTTGCTGTGGGACAAGCAGGTGGATCGCCACGCCCAACGTGAGGCCGAAGCCGCCCGCGTCGCGCAAAAGCCCTACGTCTACCAAACTCAGGGCTGATCGCCACACCACCTGCGGCGCGCGGTATCCGGCTGGGCATGACCACCTCTCTTCTCACGCCGCTGGCCGAGCCGCCCGCAGCTTCGGCTGTGGCCGACCCGTTGGCGCGTCTGTATGGCGAGCCCATGTTCACGCTGCCCAGCGACTTGTACATCCCGCCCGATGCGCTGGAGGTGTTTCTCGATGCCTTTGAGGGGCCGCTGGATTTGCTGCTGTACTTGATCCGCAAGCAAAACTTCAACATCTTGGACATCCCGATGGCCAGCGTGACGCGCCAGTACCTCGGTTATATCGAGCAACTGCGCCGCCACAACCTAGAGCTGGCCGCCGAGTACCTGTTGATGGCGGCGATGCTGATCGAGATCAAGTCCCGCATGTTGCTGCCGCCGCGCAAGTTGGCCGACGCGCCCGAACCCGAAGACCCGCGTGCCGAGTTGGTGCGCCGTCTGCTGGAATACGAGCAAATCAAGCGCGCCGCCAGCCAGATCAACGCGCTGCCGCAACTGGGGCGCGACTTTTTTGGCGTGCAAGTTCACATCGAACAAGCGCTCGCGCCGCGTCTGCCTGAGGTGAATCCGCAAGATTTGCACGCGGTATGGCAAGCCATGCTGCACCGCGCCAAGCTGGTGCAACGCCACCACATCAGCCGCGAAGCCCTGAGCGTGCGCGAGCACATGAGCTTGGTGCTGCGCAAGCTGCAAGGGCGGCGCTTTTTGGAATTTGAAGCGCTGTTTGACCCCAGCCAAGGCGCACCCGTGTTGGTGGTCACCTTCATTGCGCTGCTGGAGCTGGCCAAGGAAATGCTGGTCGAAATCACCCAAGCTGCCGCCTTCGCCCCTATTTACGTGCGGCTGGCTTACACCCCCGTTTGAGGGGCGCTGGCCCCGTTTTACCCACCATCTGCGTCCTTTGCGTGAACCCCTGTCATGGCTGAAACCTCCTCCTTGTTTGATGTGTTGATTGTGGGCAGCGGCCTGGCCGGGTTGACCGCCGCGCTGAATTTGGCACCCACGCACCGCGTCGCTGTCATCACCAAATGCGCCTTGGGCGACGGCTCCAGCAGCTGGGCGCAAGGCGGCATTGCTGCTGTGCTGGGCGAGGGCGACAGCTTCGAGTCCCACGTCGACGACACCTTGGTCGCCGGAGCCGGTCTGTGCGACGAAGCCGCGACCCGCTTTGTGGTGGAAAACGCCCCGGTCAGCATCGCTTGGCTGCAAGAGCTGGGCGTGCCCTTTTCGCGTGAAGACGGCCAGTTGCACCTGACCCGCGAAGGCGGCCACAGCCAGCGGCGCATCGTCCACGTCACCGATGCCACCGGGGCCGCCGTGCAGCGCACCTTGATTCAGCGCGTGCGTCAAACCCCCAACATCACACTGCTCGAACACCACACGCTGGTGGACTTGATCACCAGCGCCAAACTGGGCCTGCCGGGCGACAACCAATGTTTGGGCCTGTACGCGCTGGACGCAGCCACTGACAGCGTCGTCACCTTCCGTGCGCCGCAGACGATTTTGGCGACCGGCGGCACCGGCAAGGTCTACCGCTATACCACCAATCCCGACACCGCCACCGGCGACGGCATTGCCGCCGCGTGGCGCGCAGGCTGCCGGGTGGCGAACATGGAATTCATCCAGTTCCACCCGACTTGCCTGTACCACCCGCACGCCAAATCGTTCTTGATTTCCGAAGCCGTGCGCGGTGAAGGCGGACGGCTGCTGCTGCCCGACGGCACCCGCTTCATGCCCCAGCACGACCCGCGCGCCGAACTGGCCCCGCGTGACGTGGTGGCTCGCGCCATCGACTTTGAAATGAAAAAGCACGGCTTGGATTGCGTGCATCTGGACATCTCGCACCAGCCGCCCGAATTCATCCGCGAGCACTTTCCCAACATCCATGCGCGTTGCTTGGAGCTGGGCATCGACATCACCCGCGAGCCGATTCCGGTCGTGCCCGCCGCGCACTACACCTGCGGCGGCGTGCTGACCGACTTGGCCGGTCACACCGACTTGGTGGGCCTGTACGCCATCGGCGAAACCACCTGCACCGGCTTGCACGGCGCAAACCGGCTGGCCAGCAACTCGCTGGTGGAATGCATGGTGTTTGCCCGCGCCGCCGCCAAAGCCATCGTGCGCCAACCGCTGCCCATGCCGCCCGCCTTGCCCGACTGGGACGACAGCCGCGTCACCGATGCGGACGAAGTGGTCGTCATCTCCCACAACTGGGACGAGCTGCGCCACTTCATGTGGGACTACGTGGGCATCGTGCGCACCAACAAACGGCTGGAGCGCGCCGCGCACCGCATCGCGCTGCTGCAAGGCGAGATTCAGGAGTTCTACGCCCAATTCCACGTCAGCCGCGACTTGCTGGAGCTGCGCAATTTGGTGCAAGTGGCTGACTTGATTGTGCGCAGCGCCCAAGCCCGCCACGAAAGCCGGGGCCTGCACTTCAGCCGCGACTACCCCGATTTGCTGCCGCAAGCCCTGAACACCGTGCTGACCCCACCCGCTGCCGAGACATTGCCATGACCTACAGCGTCAAAGAAATTTTCTACACCCTGCAAGGCGAAGGCGGCCAAGCCGGAATGCCCGCCGTGTTCTGCCGCTTTGCGGGCTGCAACCTGTGGACGGGCCGCGAAGCCGACCGCGACAACGCCATCTGCCGCTTTTGCGACACCGACTTTGTCGGCACCGACGGCACCTTGGGCGGCAAATTTGCCACCGCCGACGAGCTGGCCGCGCTGATCGCCGCCCAGTGGCCTTGCGCCGACACCGCGCACCGCTTGGTCGTCTTGACCGGCGGCGAGCCGCTGTTGCAAGTCGATGCGCCGCTGATAGACGCGCTGCATGCCCAAGGTTTTCGCATTGCGGTTGAAACCAACGGCACCGTGGCCGCGCCGCCCGGCATCGACTGGCTGTGCGTCAGCCCCAAAGCCGGTGCGCCGTGGGTGCAGCAGCAAGGCCAAGAGCTGAAACTGGTCTGGCCGCAAGTCGGCATGGGCTTGGATTTGGCGGCCATCGCCCGCACCGGCCAGTTCACACACCGCTTTCTGCAACCGATGGACAGCCCCGTGCCAGGCGCACAAGCGGCCCATACCGCGTTGTGCATTGCCGCTTGCCTCGCCGACCCGGTGTGGCGACTGAGCCTGCAAAGCCACAAGATCAGCGGCATTCGCTGAAGTCGAGATTCACCATGCAATTCACCGTCAGCCAGCGTTTCTTTTTTGACGCAGCCCACACCCTCAAGCGCGACATCGAAGCCGAAGGCAGCCGCCGCATTCACGGCCACACCTACTGGGCCGAAGTGTGCTTCACCGGCCCACGCGACCCGATCACCGGCATGGTGATCGACCTCGGCTTTGTGCGCCAAGCCCTGCAAGACGTGCGCGAGCGCCTCGACCACCACATGCTGGACGAAGTGCCCAACCTGGGCGCGCCCACGCTTGAAAACCTCTGCCTGTTCATCGCGCAAGCCTTGCCCGATCTGCACCAGCAACTCACGCGTGTGCGCGTGTGGCGCGATGCCATCGGCGATGCCTGCACGCTAGACCTCCAGCCCTAACCCCTCGCTACTTCACCAAGGAAGCCCCCCCATGTTCCGCACTCTGCTCAAGTCCAAAATTCACCGCGCCACCGTCACCCACTGCGAGCTGCACTACGAAGGCTCGTGCGCCATTGACGAGAACTTGCTCGAAGCTGCCAACATGGTCGAAAACGAGCAAGTCCACATCTGGAACATCAACAACGGCGAACGCTTCATCACCTACGCCATCAAGGGCGAGCGCGGCTCCGGCATGATTTCCGTCAACGGCTCCGCCGCCCGCCGCGCCGCTGTGGGCGACTTGCTGATCATTGCCGCCTTCGCGCAAGTGCATGAAGACCAAGTGCCCGCACACGAGCCACAACTGGTGTTCGTGAACGAAGAAAACAAGCAAACCGAGCTGCGCCACCACGTCCCCACGCAGCAGCTGTGAGCACTACACCCACCTCTGAGCCAAGCCTGAGCCAGCGCAGCGTCGCTGCCGTCTGG
>ERZ724510.1718-NODE-1718-length-11934-cov-3.812863_pt1 | contig 11934 bp, 4 predicted proteins | sample MGYA00376043_ERZ724510 | MGnify/ENA primary metagenome ERZ724510 (study PRJEB28724, sample SAMN07190888) | wastewater metagenome | isolation source: influent of sewage treatment plant in Hong Hong | place: USA: Christiansburg, Virginia | collected 2016-03-01 ... | reverse complement strand
GCGCTGGCCGAAGCCGGGGAGACGAGCGCTGAGGATCCGTGGGGCCTACCCGATCTCTTGGTCATCGATGGCGGCAAAGGGCAGCTTGCGACGGCGCTGGCGGCGCTCAAGGACATTGGTTTGAACTGGGCGGCAGAGCTGGACGTCATCGGCCTGGCCAAAGAGCGCGAAGATGTAAGTGGCGATCGCAAGCCCGATCGGGTGTTTTTGCCTCGGACCAAAGACCCGATTCGGCTGCGCGACAACACCGCTGAGCTGTTCGTGCTGTCGCGGATTCGGGACGAAGCCCATCGCTTTGCGGTCGCTTTCCACCAGAAGCTGCGTGAAAAGCGCACGATCCGCTCGCAGCTCCAAGACATTCCCGGCATCGGACCCAGGCGCCAGCAGGCCCTGCTGCGGACGCTTGGTAGCGTGCGGCGGATTCGGATCGCCAGCCGCGAAGAGCTGCTCGCTGTGCCTGGCATGACTGAAGCGGCAGCCGATGCGGTGCGGCACTTCTTTGCCGAGGAACGGGGCGGCGACATCCCAGCGCCGATTGCGCCCGCAGCAGCCCAAGCGCCGACTGTGCCCCAAGAAGTGGTCCGACCGAAAGCGGACCCGGTTCCAGCCCAAGACGTGGTCGAAAATGCCGCCGCAGCAGAGCTTAAGGCGCTTGTCAGCGACGATGGAGAAGACGATCTAGAGCGATCGGTGGCCGCCGTTTTGACGGCTGAAACCCAGGGGCCCGAAGATGCTTTGGGCAGCTAGGATCTCCACCGATTGGGCAGTTTTGAGCCCCTTCTATTCGGCCAAACTCCCGTCGCTGATTACCAACTTAGCGGCCTGGAGCGTTTGGGGAATTGCACTGCGTTACCCTACATGCTAAGTAGCGATCCTCTTGTCGTTACGGCGGTCAGTTGTTCGGAATCGCTTGTTGGTTCCGTCGTCGCGGCGAGGGCAAGAGCAACACCCGAATCGGTAACACAACTTTTTTTCAGCCCGTAAGTCTGGGGGGCTGAAGCGCTTGGCCTGTAGCTAGCCACTTGGGCACCCTATTGTCCGACGGCGACCTGCGGGACCAACGACTGTATGAGGAATGAGCACATGATGGAGAAGTCGGAAGAAGCAGTCATTATGGGTGGAACCCGAAAATATTCGAGCACCTCTTCGTCGAGCGGTCCCCGGACTCTCAGTAAGGCGAAGTCAGCCAGCGAAACCAAGGCACCGAAGAAGCGCACCGCGAGCCGTGACAAGGCGAGCAAATCGGCGAGCAAGCCGGGTCTACAGATCCCGCGCTACTTCACGGAGCGGGGCGTGGATCCCTTCACCGAGGTGGAGTGGGAGCTTCGCACCGCGAGCATCACCGGCGAAAGCGGCAAGATTTACTTCGAGCAAAAGGATGTCGAGTTCCCAAAGAGCTGGTCGCAGCTTGCCACGAACGTCGTCGTCCAGAAGTACTTCCGGGGCTCGCTGGGCACGCCGACGCGGGAACGCTCGGTTCGGCAGCTCATTGGCCGGGTGGTTTCGACGATTACCGGCTGGGGTATCAAAGACGGCTATTTCCGTACCGAAACCGATGCTGAGGTCTTCCGCAGCGAGCTGACCCATCTACTCCTTCACCAGAAGATGGCCTTCAATTCTCCGGTCTGGTTTAACGTCGGTGTCGAGGCTGAGCCGCAGTGCTCGGCTTGCTTCATCAACAGTGTGCAAGACACCATGGACAGCATCCTCACCCTCGCCAAGACCGAGGGCATGCTGTTTAAGTTTGGTTCGGGTACTGGAACGAATTTTTCGTCGCTCCGCAGCTCGCGTGAGTCCCTGCAAGGCGGTGGCGGTGCCTCGGGCCCGGTTTCGTTTATGAAGGGCTTCGACGCGTTCGCGGGCGTCATCAAGTCCGGTGGCAAGACCCGTCGCGCTGCCAAGATGGTCATCCTGAACGTCGACCATCCGGACATCGTCGAGTACGTGCACTGCAAGGCCAATGAAGAGCGGAAGGCCTGGGCTCTCATCGACGCTGGTTACGACGGCAGCTTCAACGGTGAAGCCTATAACTCGATCTTCTTCCAGAACAGCAACAACTCGGTGCGCGTCACCGACGGATTTATGGAATCGGTCGTTCATGACCGGCCTTGGCATACCCGTGCCGTTCGAGACGGTGCCGTGGTCGATACCTATCGGGCTCGGGATCTATGGCGACAGATTGCCGACGCTGCCCACCAGTGTGGCGATCCCGGCCTCCAGTTCGACACCACCGTCAACGCGTGGCATCCGTGCCCGAACTCTGGGCGCATCAATGCCTCGAATCCGTGCTCGGAGTACATGTTCCTAGACGACAGTGCCTGCAACTTGGCGAGTCTGAACTTGCGCAAGTTCCAGTTCCCGGTCGGGCACGCGCAGGCCGGTGATTTCGACATTGAGTCGTTCGAGCGGGCCGTCGATTTGACCATCCTGGCGCAGGAGATCATTGTCGACAACGCTCGCTATCCAACGCCGCAGATTGGTCAGAACAGCCACTTGTTCCGTCCGCTCGGGCTGGGCTACGCCAACCTCGGCGCGCTGCTGATGTCGCGGGGTCTGCCCTATGACTCGGACGCGGGCCGGGCGTATGCCGGTGCCGTGACGGCGATCATGGGTGGTCGGGCGTATCGGATGAGCGCCGAGATCTCGCGGGATCATGGTGGGCCGTTCGCGGGCTACGACAAGAATCGCGAGCCGTTCCTGGGGGTGATGCACAAGCACCGTCAGCAGGTCGACCACATTGATTCGGCGTTGTGTCCCTACGACATGTTGCAGGCAGCGCGGGCGGCCTGGGACGAAGCCATCTCGATCGGCGAGCGCCACGGCTTCCGCAATGGCCAAGCGACTGTGCTTGCACCAACGGGAACCATCGGCTTCATGATGGATTGCGACACCACCGGCATCGAGCCCGATATCGCGCTCGTGAAGTACAAGCGCCTCGTCGGTGGCGGCATGCTCAAAATTACGAACCAGACTGTCGCCGAGGCGCTGACCCGACTCGGTTATGACCTCGCCGCCCAGAAGCAGATCATCGAGCACATCACCAATCAGGACACGATCGAGGGTGCGCCGGGTCTGAAGCCCGAACATCTGGCGGTGTTTGACTGCGCGTTCCGGGCCCAAAATGGTACGCGTTCGATCCATCCGATGGGGCACATCAAGATGATGGCGGCGGCGCAGCCGTTTATCTCTGGGGCCATCAGCAAGACGGTCAACTTGCCCAGCGATGCCAGCATCGAGGACATCGAGAACGCCTACATGCAGGCGTGGCAGCTTGGGCTCAAGGCGATTGCCATCTATCGTGATGGATGCAAGCGTAGTCAGCCGCTGTCGACCTCAAAGACCGAGAACCCGACGGGTGCTGCGGTGGCTGCGAGCACGCTCCCGATTCAGGTGCTGATCGATCGGCTGCCCGAAGAAGTGCGGCAGCAGCTCCGCGATGCCACCGCGCTATCTGTCGAGGATTTTCTACAGCAGGTGGCGGCTCTCGCCAATCCCAAGGGTCCACCGATGGCGGTGCGGCGCAAGCTGTCCGATGAGCGGCGCTCGATCACCCACAAGTTCGCGATTGCCGGTCATGACGGCTACATCCATGTCGGCATGTACGAGGATGGATCGGCGGGCGAGATCTTCATTCGGATGGCCAAGGAAGGCTCGACCATCTCGGGCCTGATGGATAGCTTCGCGACGGCGGTGTCGCTGGCGCTACAGCACGGGGTGCCACTCAAGCTGCTGGTCGACAAGTTCAGCCGGACTCGCTTCGAGCCGTCGGGCTGGACCGGCAACCAAGACATTCCGCGTGCCAGCTCGATCATGGACTACCTGTTTCGCTGGCTAGAAGCGAAGTTTCTGCCCGAGCAGGTTCAGGGAGAACAGCTCGAAATGGACCTGCCGACGCCTGCCCCGGTGTCCCAGACCGTCGAGCCACCTCCCGCTCTACCGAACCTGAGCGCACTGTTTGGCGCAGCCCAGACCCGCGCCTTCCGCGCCGAAACGGATGCCCCGACCTGCCACGAGTGCGGCACGATCATGGTTCGCTCCGGTGCGTGCCACAAGTGCCTCAACTGCGGGGCCACGTCCGGTTGTAGCTAGTCCGCTTCGCTCCAGCACACTTGCTTTGGCCCTCGCGGCTCTGGGTCGCGACGCTCCGATCAATCCTTTCCCATCGGTTGTCCAAAAAACTCGCGGAGCGCTTGCCCAAACGTCGACCTCACGACTCTAACGAAAGTGAGAGCTTGGCGGCGTGCAGAGGGCGTTCCGTGTGGGATCGCTCCTGTCGACGCAGCAGGGGACACGATGTTGACTGTGAAGCAGTCAACGGGGGAGGACGACCATGACGATCCACAAGATGCTTTCGCTGCGGGAGATGGCCACTTCGTTGGCGATGGGGTGCATGCCGATGTTGAACAGTTACCTGGAGGACGTGCAGCAGCCGTTGCCGCAAGGTGGCACCTACTACAACGGACAGGGCATTTACTCGATGCTCGAGCACGAGTTCGGACTGGCTCAGACCTCGGCGGGCTGGCATCTACTGGGCGTCAAGAACGGGACCAACCAGGTGTTTGCGGTGTTCAAGCTGACCTCCGCAGGGCAGCCCGATCAGGATGCGCAGACCGTGATCCAAGAAGCGGTCTTGGGATCGAGTCGCTTCGATGTCTACAACCTGGACGCACAGAGCCACGGCCCCACCAACCTCTACGTGACGCTTCGCAACCGGGCGAACAACCAGATTGTGACCAAATCGGGCGACGCGCTCGATGGTCTGATCCTCAAGGTGACCTTTCCATCCGGTGGACCGGCGGGCGTGTTCTCGATGCGCCTCCACAAGCCAGCGGGACTCACCGGGGACGCCTCGCTGAGCGGCTATTCCATCGACTACTGGAACGACGGTAGCCCATCGCAGGTCAGCAACTACTGCACGGTGCAAAACGGCGTCGCCGAGCCGGTGGTGTTCGTGCCCGGTACCAACACGCATCCGCTGACGGCCACCCGTCTCGCGGACACGAGCTTCGTCGACATGTCCTGTGCGAGCGGCGGCATCGTCGCCTGCATGCTCTGGGGCTACAAGCCCTGGTCCAATGGCACGGCGGGGCCAGACCTGCATCAGGCCTGTGTCCAGATGAAGCGCGCTGCGTACTGTGGCGATCTGCCCTACACGCAAGAGGGCCATACCATCTACGTTCGCGACAACCTGAGCCCGCAGCTTAACAACGCGAGCGGTGGTCAAAGTGAAGCGTACTGGGGCGTGAACGGGGCACTCTGTCTCGACAACCGCCGTGACACCAGCATCAGCTTTACTGGCTGCACGCCCGCGCTGCCTTCTTGCGCGACGGTTCCGAGCGGATGGCTCCTTCACAACGACTTCTAACACGACCCGAAGTCACAGCCGACACTCCCATTCCCATTCCCATTCCCATTCCCATTCCCATTCATCGTCTGCCCTCGGCGAGCCGGTTTGCCCTCGCGACTTCCACTGCATACCGTCCCGCCAACATCGGACTCTGATCCGCAGCGGTTGCGAAGGCACGTACCGCATGTGCGGCTGCGGATGGCCGCCAGGCATCGGGCGTCGCTTCCGCCTTGTCAAGTAGCAACTGGCCACGTAACCACAGCGCTTGGGCAAAGTGAGGACTGATGGCCAGTGACTGCGTGACATCGCTCAGCGCTTCGTCGATGGCCAGCCGCTGTCCTGGTGCCCGGACCCGTCGCACCTCGGCGCGCAGACAAAATAACTCGCTGTTGAGTCTGTCGATCGCGAGTCCTTTCTCCAGTTGATTCCAGGCTTGGGTCAGCATCGGCGCTGTCGTGCGGTTCTGCTTGGGAAGTGAACTGGCGAGGAGCAAAAAGAGTCGCGCTTCGACGAGGTAGCAGTCCGCAAAGGGGGGGCGCAGTTGGTGACAGCTCTTCACAAAGTGCTGACTCTGTTCGATGAAATGGCGCGGATCCTGTCGCTCATTGAGTTGGTATTCCGCGTTGTAGCGATGTGCCACCGCTCCCAGCAATGGATAGAGCGGATTGAGCGCATTGAGCGCGCTTCCCTGCTCCGCAACCGCAAGGGCCTTCTGGGTCCACTCCCCGGGAAAGTGCCCGGATTGCATCGCAAACTCTGCCAAGCTCAGATAGTTGACCCCCAAGTAATAGTGAGTCCAGGACAGCGTCGGATCCTTGGTCAGGGCGCGCTGTGCATAGTCAATGGCACGTAGTGCGCTCGGCTTCGGATCTTGACCGCGTACCAGATGGAAGGTGGACAGCACCCCGTACAGCTTGGCCAGATTCCCAAGCGGATACGCGTACTCCGGGTCTAGCTCGGTGGCTTTGAGAATCCACTGCTCGGCAGCCTGAACACTGGACTCAGTCAACGCCTCTGTCTTGGCCTTCTCTTCCAAGAAGTTTACAAACACGCCACCGTAGTCGTTGTATGCCCAAGGGAAGTGGGGCATGACCTCCGCAGCGCGGCGTAGTTTCGCCATGGCATCCTGCCAGATCGGAATCGGACTCCTTCCATGGGCCTGTTCGTAGCTTCCAAGACATCCCAGACCAGCTCCCACCGCATCGAGCGCATAGCCATCGTGCGGGTCGAGTGTCAGCGTCCGATCTCCGACTTGCACGAGTTGCTGCACCAGTGCCGAGGGATTCTGATCGGTCGCCAGATAGGCGCAGCTTAGGTGAAACAGGGCATAGGCTTTCTTGATGTAGCCACTCGGGCGCTGCGGGGCGGCCATGATGGCTTGGTCGGCGAGCGAGCGTGCTTGCTCTAGGGGGGCCACGATCGGTTTGCCCTGCTCACGATCGATCTCGCTTTGGCGCAGCAGCATCTCGGCCGCTTTTTCATAGAGATGTCCCGCGCTGCGGCCCATCGCAATGGCAGCTTGATAGTGGGAATACGCGGTTTGGAGCGAGGTCCGTGCCGTCTCTGTTTGGCCCCGAGACTTCGCGTTCAGTCCCCGTGAGGCGTGGGCATCTCCGGCCAGCTCCTCGGCTTCATAGAGCCAGGGGGCCTTTTGCTTGGCCAAAGCCGCCAGCGCAATCGCCTCGTCGAGCTGGTCCCGGTAGAGCGCGATGAGTCCTTGCAAATACTCCGGCGCTTGTAGATCCAGGCCACGACTCCTTTCCAGCGATGCGACTGCGGGAATGAGCAGCTCGGTTTGCAACTCCTTGCGACGCTTTTCGACCCAGGTGTGCTCGCCGCTGCGCCGCGCTTCTTCCAGCCTCTTTTGGAACAGCGCGCCCCGGGCTCTGCCCAGTGCATAGTGAAGCTCTGCGGACTGGTCTCCTGCTTGCTGAGCCTTGGTCAGTTCGACAATCGCAGCTTCGACGTCATGCAGCGCCAGCCGTCCCAGCCCAAGCGCCCGATGAACCGGGGCAACACTCACCTCTCCCAGCAGGTGCTGTTTGTCCGCAATGGCGGTCATCCTTCGCATCACCAAGGACTGCTCAAGCGCGGTGTCGTGCAGTGGCAGCGCATAGGCCGTCCGCAGTAGCCATTCGATTTCCTTGATGTCTTGACCGAGCTGGATTTCCAGCGTCGCTCGCTGTCTGGCGAGGGCTTGCTGCCGCGACTGAATCACTGCGCTGCGTACTCCGTAGCCCACAAAGCCGATGAGGCTGACCAGCAACGCCACGCTCAGTCCGGTCACCAGGCGATTGCGGCGCGCAAAGTAACGAATTCGGTAGCTCAGGCTCAGCTTGCGGGCCACCGGGCGCTGCGATTGGAGGTATCGATCGAGGTCCTCGGCCAACGCGAGCGCGCTGGGGTAGCGCTGGCTGGCTTCTTTGTGAAGACAGGTCGCGACAATCAGCTCGAGCGACTCCGATATCGTGGGATCCAGGCTCCGCATCGGTCGCGGTGGAGCATCCATGACCTGTAACAGCACATTCACGATCGTCTCGTCTTCAAACGGAGGTCTGCCGGTCAACAGGTCATACAGCGTCGCACCGAGTCCATAGACATCGCTGCGCCGATCCAAGTGACGCACATCGCCGCGTGCTTGCTCTGGCGACATATACGCAGGAGTGCCGAGCACTGCGCCAGACTCTGTCAGTCCCTTGTTTTCGCCCGCTTCACGCGCCAGCCCAAAGTCCATCACCACCGGAATCCGAGTCCCCCCCGCCCCCAGTTCGACCATGATGTTGCTGGGCTTCAGGTCTCGGTGGATGATTCCGAGTTCGTGGGCGGTGTGGATGGCTCGGGCTACGTCGCGAAGTAGCTGCACTTTCTCTGTTCGGGATAAAGAGCGGCTGGCCTGGTCGAGCGACTCTCCGGCCAGAAGCTGCATGGCAATGTACGGCTGACCCGCGACTTCTCCGACTTCATAGACCTTGCAGACATTGGGATGATCGATGCGGGACTGGGCCCGGGCTTCTTGTACGAAGCGGGCGGTGGTCTGGGGATTTGTACTGGTGATGAACTTGAGGGCCACCATGCGTCCCAAACGCTTGTCTCGCGCTTGGTAGACGGCCCCCATTCCGCCGCGTCCGAGCAATCGGACGAACTCGTAGCGGTCCCAATGTGCCACCGGAAAAGACGAGGACTGAATCGCCGACCGAAACGACGCATCTGCACCGGACGAAGCCAGCGTGTGGGCGAGTGCCACCGCCTCGTCTGACTGTCCATCTAGGGTGGCACCTAGTTCGAGCTTGTCTGTTGGCGGATCGTGCGGACTTGTCGGAACCTGGGCATCCGCTCCCTCTGCTCCCGAGTGTCTGGAGGCGGCCATCCTCTCTAGCGTATCACGATCCGGTTCGGTCTCTTTTCCTTGGCCACACGCCCGATCAGCGTGTCCGACATCAGCAGTCGGACCAGTTTTTGGCGGCACCGACATCGACCACCAGCGGCACCGACAGCGTCTCTGCTCGCTCCATCGTCTCTTTGAGCAGAACACAGACCTCTGCTTGCCGGTCTTCCCTGGCTTCCAGAACCAACTCATCGTGAATCGTGAGCAGCATTCGCACCGCCGGTTCCTTTTCCCTGATCACGTGCTGCACATCGATCATTGCTTGCTTGAGGATGTCCGCCGCCGTTCCTTGGATGGGGGTGTTCTTGGCCATTCGTTCGGCATAACCCCGCAGCGGGAAGTTCTTGCTGGTAAGGTCGGGCAGAGGGCGGAACCGGCCGCGCAGGGTCCGTGCCCCTCCCTCTGTGCGAGCCCGCTTCACCAGCTCATCCATGAAGGAGCGGACTCCGTGATAGCGAGCGAAGTACTCCTCGATGTATTTTTTGGCGAGCCTCCGCTCAATCTGAAGCCGAGCCGCGAGTCCAAAGTCGGTCAGTCCGTAGACGATGCCGTAATTGATCATTTTGGCAGCGCGTCGCTTGTCGGGCAGCTTGCCCTCTTCGGGGCCGAACATCTCGATCGCGGTGCGGGTGTGGACATCTTCTCCCGAGCGGAAACTCTCGACCAGCAGCGGATCTTTCGAGAGGTGCGCCAGCACCCGTAGCTCGATCTGGGAGTAGTCGGCGGCAATCAGGACATGGCCGGGCGCGGCCACAAACGCGGCCCGAATTTTCTGTCCCAGCTCGCTGCGAATCGGAATGTTCTGAAGGTTCGGGTCCGTCGAAGACAGTCGCCCGGTTGCCGCCACAATCTGTTGATAGGCGGTGTGCAGGCGGCCCGTTTGTTTGCTGACGAGCAGCGGCAGCGCATCAATGTAGACGCTCTTTAGCTTGGCCAAGCTCCGGTGTTCCATGATCTGCTGGGCGATGGGAAAGTCTGCGGCCAGCGCTTCCAGTACCTCGGCATCGACGGACAGCCCGGTCTTGCCTTTGGTCTTCTTCATCGGCGGCAGCCCCAGCTTCACAAACAGAAGCTCCGCCAGTTGTTTGGGCGAGTTGAGGTTGACCTGCGTGCCTGCCGCCGTTTCGATCTGCGTTTCCAGTGCATCCAGCTTGGTGGCCACCTCGGAGGACAGCTTGCCCAGCACTGCGGTATCGAGGCAGATTCCATAGCCCTCAATCGTCGCGAGTACGGTCGACAGCGGTAGCTCTAGCTTCTGAAGCAGCTCTTGCGAGGCTGCATCAAGCCGTCCGCGCAGCTCACCACCCAGTAGCAGCGCCGCCCGGGCTTCGCCGCCGACCAGCTCTGCCGCCCGCTTGATCTCGACGGCATCGAGGCGCAGCGCATGCTTGCCAGACTGGCAGACTGCCTTGCGCTCGATAAGTGGCGGATAGTCGCTTGGCAGATAGCGGCTGACGAGTGCCGCCAGCGTGTGATCCTCTGCCGCGTTTAGAAGATACGAGCACAGCGCGGGATCGGTCGCAATTCCGGCCAGCTCGATGCCCAGTCCGAGCGTCGCTTGCTGCGTCTCCTTGGCACCGTACACCGCTTTGAGGACACTCGGATCGGTCAGCAGCGGACGGAGCAGCTCGACGACGCGCTCGTTGCTCGGCTGCGGCTCGGCACCCAGGTAGCGGTGCCCGAACGGTAGGTACAGCGGTGGTCCCGATGCCGTACACAGCGCCAGTCCACACAGCGGTGACAGGCGGGCGTTGTGACCGCTGTGGCCGTCTTCGGACCACGCCGCCGCAATGGCGAGGAGCTGCGACGGATCGTGCTTGAGCTGGGCTGTCAGCTCCTGAATCTGCTGTTGCAGCGACGCTTCATCGAGGATCACGCGGACCGCTCCGGCCGTGGCCGTAAGTGCAGTCTCGAACGCAAACGCTGGAACCGTCGCTGTCGTGGGGGATGCGGAGGGAGCCAGCGATGCGTTGGGGGTTTGGGCGACCGCCGGTGGTGCGGGTGCCGGTGTGGCGGCTTGGCCCGCTTCGATGGCTTCGGCAGCCGCTGACAGGTCCGGCATACCGGGGACGCCGCCGGGGGTCACCAGTCGCCGATACAGCGTTGTAAACTCCAGCTCTTTGAGCAGCGACAGCAGCGTGACCGGATCGACGGTCTGACGGCAAAGCTCCTCGACCGATGGCAGCCCAGCGAGGTCTTCTTCGAGCGTCACCAGCTCCCGAACCAGTCGGACCTGCGCCTCATGGGCTGCGAGCGCGGCGATGATCTTGTCCTTGCCGCGGACGTTCACCTCCTCGCGGCGGGCAATCAGCGCGTCGAGCGAGCCAAACGCCTGGATGAGCTGCGCGGCAGTCTTTGGTCCGACGCCCGGAATCCCAGGCAAGTTGTCGCTGGAATCGCCCATCAGTGCCAGCACATCGCCAAGCTGCTTGGGCGGCACTCCCCATTTTTCGAGAACCTCGGCTTCGCCAAACAGCTTGCCGCGACCCTCTTCCTTCATGGTGTCGAGGAGCTGAATGTGACCGTCTCGGCAGAGCTGCATCAGGTCTTTGTCCGACGACACGATCACCACTTGCTCGCCGCTTCGCTCAGCCTGGCGGGCCAAGGTGGCGATCACGTCGTCGGCCTCGGCATCGCGGGCTTGCAGACAGACCACGCCCATCGCCGAGACGAGCTTCGAGGCCAGATCAAACTGCGGCACCAGCTCGGCGGGACACTCGGCGCGGTTCTGTTTGTAGGCGGGAAACCGCTCGGCCCGCTTGTCCTTGCCACCCGCGTCAAAGACCACTGCCAGATGGGTGGGTTTGTGCTCGCCGATCAGCCGCAGCAGCATCGAGGCAAACCCTCGGACCGCGCCAGTCGGCACACCCTTTGACGACACCATCATCGGCATCGCGTGAAAGGCCCGAAACAGAAAGTTGGAACCGTCTACCAAGTAGAGCGAAGACATGGCGGCAGCCTACCAGAACCCACCGACAACAAGAGCAGCGCAGCCATCGCGGTGTGGGCGGCCAAACCAGCGTGCGGCAAGCGCTCCCAGCATGGCCATCTAGAAGTGGTGCGGGCGCTTGAGCACGATCGTGAGCCGGTGATGCGGCAACTCTGGGCGGTAGAGCGTGATCAGCAACCGCTGATGCGGCGACTCTAGGCGGTAGAGCGTGATCAGCAACCGCTGATGCGGCGACTCTAGGCGGTAGAGCGT
>ERZ724510.1717-NODE-1717-length-11938-cov-5.171001_pt1 | contig 11938 bp, 9 predicted proteins | sample MGYA00376043_ERZ724510 | MGnify/ENA primary metagenome ERZ724510 (study PRJEB28724, sample SAMN07190888) | wastewater metagenome | isolation source: influent of sewage treatment plant in Hong Hong | place: USA: Christiansburg, Virginia | collected 2016-03-01 ... | reverse complement strand
AGGCCCATGTTCAAATCAATACCGATAATTTGGCCCAGCGCCTCGCTCAAAGCGGAATCAACATCTAACGTCGGCGCTGCTATAACGGCTGGCGCAGCCTTCCGCTTCGGCAGCCATTTAAGCAGCGCAGCATAGAGCGTCTCGGGATCGACCGGCTTGGCAACAAAATCATTCATCCCAACCGCCAGACAGGCCTGCCTGTCCTCGGCGTAGGCATTTGCCGTCATCGCCAGAATCGGCAAGTTGGCGTGATCTGGTAGCTGGCGAATGCGCCGGGTTGCTTCCAGGCCATCCATTACCGGCATCTGCACATCCATCAAAATCAGGTCATATTGATTGGCGGCCACTTTTTCCAGCGCTTGAGTACCATCACAGACCACTTCAACATGCAGGCCAACATCCTTGAGCAAGGCAAGAGCAACCTCCTGATTGATCGGATTATCCTCGCACAAAAGCAGGTGACAATCAGCAAAGCCCTGGCGCAAGATAGTTCCCGAATCGCTAGTCGCTGACAACGACAGGGCACTTGTCATGGCCTCGGCACAGGCAAAACGCGCAGTGAACCAGAAGGTGCTGCCGACATCCGGCGTACTGCTCACCCCCGCTTCGCCACCCATCAATTCAGCCAGGTGGCCGGTGATAGCAAGACCCAGCCCGGTGCCACCATAGTTGCGCGTCGTTGAGTTGTCGGCCTGCTCAAAAACCTTGAACAGGCGTTCGATTGCCTCAGGCGGAATGCCGACGCCGGAGTCACTGACCTCAAAACGCAAGCTGACCTGCCCGGCACTTTGTTCGATCAACTGGCAGCGCAGCTTGATCGAACCCTGCTCGGTAAATTTGACGGCATTGACCAGATAATTGAGCAGCGCCTGGGTCAGTCTTGTCGGGTCGCCCAGCAGGTGGCAATCGAGTTTGCATGGCGCTTCAATCTGGATCGCCAGGCCCTTGGCTTGCGCCCGTTCGGCAACCAGTGCGACAGCCCGCTCCATGACCTGGTGCAAATCGAAATTGAGTGATTCAAGCACCAGCTTGCCGGCTTCGATTTTCGAAATATCGAGCACATTATTGATCACCGCCATCAGATGATCAGCCGACTCCCTGATTTTTGACAGCTTGTCCTGTTGTTCAGCTTCCGGCACCCCATTTTGCAACATGCGGGTGAGCCCGATGATGGCATTCATCGGGGTCCGAATTTCATGGCTCATATTGGCCAGGAAGGTGCTCTTGGCGCGACTGGCCAGTTCAGCGGCCTCCTTGGCGCTAGCCAGCTCTGCTGTGCGCAGGTTGACCAGTTCTTCAAGATGATGGCGGTGTTTATCCAGCTCCTCACCTAAGCGTTTTTTCTCGGTAATGTCCTGCTTGATGGCCAGATAGTGCGTTACTTTGCCATCCGCCTGACGAATCGGCGAAATGCTGGCGTATTCGTAATAAATCTCGCCATTCTTGCGTTTGTTGATCAATTGTCCGGACCAGACGCCACCGGCCGAAAGGATTTTCCACATCGCCTCATATGTGCTGCGCGGCGTTTTCCCTGATTGCAGCATGCGCGAATTCTGGCCCAGCACTTCACTCAAGTCATAACCCGTGGAATTCAGGAAGGCCTGATTGACGTATTCAATTTCTGCAGCGAGATTCGAAATCAGAATAGCTTCCGGGCTTTGCTCAACCGCGAGCGAAAGTTTGCGCAGGGCATCCTGATTGATCCGCTGGTCTTCCAGAATGCTGAGTAGTACAGCACGTGATTCATCAGCCTGCGCCAACAGGCGCTTGGTTTCCTCTTGTGCCAGCTGCGCAGCCGTTTGGGCGGCAAGCCGGTCACTGACATTGCGCGCCAGGACCATGAAATGACGCGGCGTTGAGTCGCCAGGCTTGAGCACCGTCGAAAGCTCGAACCACTGCTCGCCGTTGGTCAGTGGAAGGAGTATTTGCTGCCCGGATGAGCGCCCGCTCGCAGCGGCTTCTTTCAGTGCCGCCTGAATCGAAGTCACCGCTGTGGGTGAAAACGTTTCGGCCAGTTGATGATTGATCAGCGCCTCTTTTGGAAGTCGCAATTCATCTGTGTCGTTATCCCAATAATTGACGAAGCGCCCGTTCTCATCGATCTCGAACAAAAGATCAGGAATTGCTTCCAGAGTAGCATTAAGTTCGTTGCTGAGTTCGCGCAAGGCCGTTTCGGTACGTTTCTGATCGGTAATGTCAGTCGAGATGCCCAGCAGGCTGACAATATTGCCTGACTTGTCGCGCATCGGCACCTTGATCGAGAGGAAGCTGCGCGCTACACCTTCATGACTGACCACACGCTGCTCAACACTCTGTACTCTTTCGCCGAACTCGAGAACGCGTCTATCCTTGGAACGCAATGCAGCGACGGTTTCGGCATCAAAAAAATCCTCGTCGCTTTTGCCGACAAACCCCTCTATCGAGCAGCCAAGCAGATCACAAAGCGCACGATTGGCGAACTGAAAGCGAAAATCTGCACCCTTGATGAAGATATAACCACCGACACCATCCAGAATCGCGCTCAAGCGTTCGCGTTCAGACTCCAGTTCCTGGGTGCGCTTGGCCACTTGACGGCGGAGCAAAAAATTCCAGGCAACCAGCAACAAACCAAGTGCGCTAGCAATAAGCAAGTAATAGCCCAATTGTTCGCTGCCAAGCGGGCTATGCAGGGCGCGCCCCATCCATTTGTCGTGCAACGCTTCACGTTCAGCGTTGGAAATCGCTTCAAAACCGTGGTTGACCGTAACAAGTAGATCATTACGTCCCTTGAGCACGGCGCGATGGAATTGACCGCTGTAGAAATTGAATGCAGCGCGAAAATCCTTGTCCGCACCCGTTTTATGCAAGTAAAAATTTGCAGGCGGTTCGTCAAGACAAAAAATCAGTACATCACCCGCCACCGCTGCGTTGACCAGCGCTTCATAGCTTCTGTAGGTATCAAGGCGGACCACACCGGCATCGGTAAGTTTATCGATGCAGGCATCCCCATTTTTTGCCCCAACCGCAAATGATTTCAGGGTTGCCGGCCCGTCAATGCCTTGAATGCTTTTATGCACATAAATCTGCACCTTGAGATCCGCGTAAGGTGGCGAAAAATCCATGATTTCTTGCCGAACCGGAGTCTGGAATACAGTATCCAGAACATCTGCTTCACCTGAGCCGAAACGCTGCTGCGCCACACTCCAGTCAGAAGCCTTGAGATCAACAGCAATGCCGGTTTTGGTCGCCCACAAAGCCCAGAGATCAATCAAATATCCCTTCAGCACGCCGTCGCCATCACGAAACACATAGGGTGGATAATTATCATCGAGTGCAACAACGAGGTGCGTCGGTGTTTTGTCGGCGGCATGCGCAGCACCCAGCAGCGAGACAAACAGACAAACCAGTAGCGCAAAGATCGTGCGCTTCATGCGGCATCCTCTTCACCACTGACGCTGCCATAGCGCGGCCCCTCGCCGAGACGAGCCAGCAAACCATTCACCTCCCGCTTCAGACTCAATACCCGCCCTTCTCGGCCCAGCGTGAGTTGCTGCCAGCGCCGTAACTCTTCCAGTTGGCCGAGCAAAACGGCCTCACGCTGCGCACTTTCAATGGCAATACCAGCCAATCGGGTCGCAGTCTCAACATAGCGCCGAGCCAGGCTGCTGACTTCCTGCTGTGGCGTCGGCCAATAAACAGCAAAAGTCCCCAGCACCTTGCCTTGCGAGGAAAAAATTGGCGAGGACCAGCAAGCAGCCAAGCCGTGTCCCAAGGCAAGCTCCTTGAAATTCACCCACAAGGGATCGTTGGCAATATCGGCAACAAATACCGCCTCGCCGCGATAGGCGGCTGTTCCACAAGAACCCACCGACAGCCCGATCTCAACGCCATCAAGAGCAGTGTTGTATTCCTGCGGCAAACTGGGCGCCGCACCGCGCAGAAGATATCGGCCACTCTCATCAAGCAATAGTACCGAACAGAGCATCTCAGGCTCAACAGCTTCAATTCCGCGGGCAATGAAATTCAGCACCTCGACCAGCGGAGCTGCTTTCGAAATGTGCTGCAGAATGGTATTGCTGAATTCAAGCAGCGCCTGCTCTTGTTGCAGATTGTCTGCCGATGAAATATCGCTCAAGTTAGTCATGGCATTGGCCCTGCGCTGGTAACGAGATTGAGTTGAGTAAGCAAAATCATGGGTCCGTGAACATTCGCCCATTTTTTCGGGCGATTTCAAATAGCATTGAATCAGTGTAATCCTTTGATCTGGGGTGGTCTAACAGAATCTCCATCATCACTTCCAGGCAATTCCGGGTGGCCTTTTGATCGCCATAGCGTACACTGCGCGGCTAACTTATTTGGCAGGACGCCCGATGCAAACCGAACACTTTATTCCGGGCAAAGATGCCTCCCTTGAACACTCCATTTCCTCCATGCAAGCCAAATTATTGGCGCGTGGTTTTGATATTGAGGAATGCTCCTGGCTCAACCCGGTCGATAATGTCTGGTCAGTGCATGTGCGTAACCGCGCCTGCCACCTGATGTTCACCAACGGCAAAGGGGCAACCAAGCTGGCCGCCCACGCCAGCGCGCTCGGCGAATATTTCGAGCGCCTTTCCTGCAATTATTTCTGGAACCATTACTACCTCGGCGAAACGGTGGCCAAGCGTGAATTTGCTCACTACCCACGCGAAAAGTGGTTTGTCGCGGTCGACGCCGCCTGGCCGGCAGAAATTTTGACGCCGGAATTGCAAGCCTTCTACAACCCGGACAACAGCATCCCGGCCGAAGCGCTGATCGACATCAACACCGGCAATTTCGAGCGCGGCATTTGCGCCATTCCCTACATTCGCCAGAGTGATGCTGCCGAGGTATTTTTCCCGGTCAATATCATCAGCAACCTCTACGTCAGCAATGGCATGTCAGCCGGCAACACGCAGGCTGAAGCACGCGCTCAGGCGCTGGCCGAAATTCTCGAACGCCACGTCAAATTCAAGGTAATCAGCGAAGGCCTCTGCCTGCCAGACGTGCCGGATGAAGTCATCGCCCGTTACCCGGCCATCGCAGCCGGCATTGCCGGCCTGCGCGCGGCCGGTTTCGGCATTCTGGTCAAGGACGCCTCGCTCGGCGGCAAATACCCGGTGATGGCCGTGACCATGCTCAATCCGCACGACCAGGGCGTTTTTGCCAGTTTCGGTGCGCATCCACGCTTTGAAATCGCCCTCGAGCGCGCCTTGACCGAACTGCTGCAAGGTCGCGCTTTGGCCGCGCTTGATGGCTTCCCGCCGCCTGGCTTCGATCTCGATGAAGTCGCCAGCGCCCCGAATATTGAAATCCATTTCGTCGACTCCAGCGGCATCGTCCATTGGAACTTCTTCAACGAAACTGCTGATTTCGAGTTTGCCGACTGGAATTTCACCAGCACCACTGCCGACGACTACGCCTGGCTGTGCGAGCGTATTCAGTCTGACGGTCACGACATCTACGTTGCCGATTTCGATCACCTCGGCGTTTACGCCTGCCGCATCCTGGTGCCGGGCATGTCCGAGATTTACCCGATTGACGATCTGGAATGGGAAAACAACAGCAATGGCGCCGTCGTCCGCCCAGCCATCCTCACGCTATCCGATTTGAACGATGACGAATGCGGTGAACTGCTCGACACCCTGAACGAACTCAACATCGCCGATGAAAAACCGGTGGCTGCCCTGATCGGTCTCGCCCCGGATGCCGGCTCCCTGTGGGCCGACTTGCGCGTTGGCGAACTGAAAACACTGCTTGCCCTGGCCGCCGGTGACATGGATGCAGCACGCGAAGGTTGCGAGTGGGTACGTTCCTTTGAACAGCTCGATGCCACCCGTCGCCGCACGTATAGCTGCATTGAAGTACTGCTCGAAATGGATGATCCGGACGCCTACGAGGCCGCACTGGTCGGCCTCTACGGTGATGAAACGCTGGATTTGGCGACCGATCTGATCGATGGCGAAGTCCGCTTCTTCGGCCTCAAATCACCGGGTCTGAACCTTGAAGGCTGCGATCTGCACCAGCGCCTGCTTCAGGAATACGCCAAAGCTCACTCTGTTGCGGTCAACGGCTAAAAACGGCTGATTTTTTTAAAGTACTCGCCCGATGAAAATATTCTTCAAAATCCTGCGCGCCATCCTCGGCCCCTTCATGCTGCTTTGGGAAATCATCACCCGACCCAAAGGCATTACCCGCGACACGCAAGCTCAAGCCGAAATCGATCTTCAATGCCGAAGCCTTGCCCTCTTCCAATACAAGACCTGCCCTTTCTGCATCAAGGTACGTCAGGAAATGCAACGGTTGTCGCTCAATATTGAGTTGATCGACGCCCAGCAGGAAGGCCCAAACCGTGAAGCCTTGGTCTCTGGCGGCGGCAGAGCCAAAGTACCCTGCCTGAGAATCACCGACAAGGTGGGCAAAAATCAATGGATGTACGAATCCGGCGAGATCATTGCCTATCTGCGCCGGCGTTTCGAATCAACAGAAGCTTGATTACTGTTTGATACCGAGCAACTCGACCTCGAAAATCAGGGTCGAGTTGGGCGGAATACCGGGAATGTTTTTATCCCCGTAAGCCAGGTTAGGCGGGCAAACCAGCTTGGCCTTGCCACCAACGCGGATTTTCTGGACACCTTCTGTCCAGCAGGGAATCACGCGAGTCAGCGGAAAGCTCGCCGGCTGGCCGCGTTTGTAGGAGCTATCAAACTCCTGCCCGTTTTCCAGCGTGCCGCGATAATTCACAGTCACCGCATCCGTAATCTTCGGATTGACCCCGGTACCTTCCTTGATCATGGTGATACCGATGCCGGAAAGCGTCTTTTCTTCCTTCGGTTCGGCTGCGCTGGCCGATAGGGAAAATACAACGAGGGCGGCGGCGGTGATGGCCAGTTTTTGCATGATTCTGCCTTTGTGATTTGAAAAGCGAGATTGTGCCGCAGATCGGCCCGAACTTAACAGCCATGAAAGACTCATACCTCTATCTTGCATAGGCAAATCCCTTGCCAGCAGAAAAAAGGAGATGCCCAACATGGAACGCCCCATCCACAATATGAGCAACCTGTTTGCTCAACTTGGCCTCGCCAACGACGAAGCAGCCATTGCTCAATTCATCGCAACACACCATCCGCTGGCGGGCAACGTGCAACTGCATCAAGCCCACTTTTGGACCGCCTCACAAGCTGGATTTTTATGCGAGGCCATCCGTGATGATGCAGACTGGGCCGAGATTGCCGACGAATTAAGTGCCGAGTTGCGAGCCAAACATTAAGCCATAAGTCACCAGGAGACTGACTATTGCCTATTTAATAGTCACCATTCTGGCCAAGGCACTTTCTGTAACAAGCCGATACAAAACGTTGCAATGCAACTGAAGCCAGGATGCCTATTTCGTGTGAAGATAGCCAACACAACTTGAGCAGGATTATTCACGTAACAAGCGCACAGGAGATTTGGCCGAATGAAAATGAAGTCTTCAATCGAACGCGGAGCAGATTATCTCTGCACCAAGCTGGGTGATGTCGTAACCGCTATTGAGCAAGTTGCGGTGGTCAAGGGATTAGCCATGTGGGAAGTCGAACGCAAAATTAGTGCAGGTATCAAAAAACGGCTGATAGTGTCAGAACGAACGTTGATTTCGCTTCAGATGACGCCCGCAGGGGCATAGCTTCCAACTGATAACACAAGGCCAGCATGATGCTGGCCTACTTTTTTGTAATTCTATTGGTCTAAAATGAATACCAAGTTGCGAGCGCAGAATTAAGCCATGAGCCGGCAGGAGAAGGATTCCCTCGGCAGCATCACGGTTGCGGACAATTGCCTGTGGGGCGCGCAAACCCAACGTTCGCTTGAACATTTTGCGATTTCCAGCGAGCGCATGCCGGTCGCACTCATCCATGCGCTGGCCATCGTCAAGGCAACCTGTGCCAAGGTCAATCTGGAACTCGGCCTGCTCGCCGACAACAAGGCCGATGCGATCATCACAGCTGCTGCTGAAATTTCCGGCGGCCAGCACATCGACGAATTTCCCCTGTCCGTCTGGCAAACCGGGTCCGGTACGCAGACCAATATGAACATGAACGAGGTGCTGGCCAACCGCGCCTCGGAACTGCTCGGTGGAAAGCGCGGTAGCGCCCGCCTGGTGCATCCCAACGACGAGGTCAATCTCGGGCAATCATCGAACGATATTTTCCCGACGGCCATGCATGTCGCCGCCGTCCTCGGCATCGTGAACCAAATTTTCCCGGCAATTCGCCGGTTGACCGTAACACTTGAGGCTAAATCAGCCGAGTTTGCCAAGATCATCAAGATTGGCCGCACCCATTTGCAGGATGCGACACCCCTCTCGCTGGGCCAGGAGTTTTCCGGCTACGTTGCCCAGTTGCAGCATACCGAGGCGCTGATCAGCGCCAGTCTTTCTTCGCTATATCCACTGGCTGTAGGCGGCACAGCGGTTGGCACCGGTTTGAATACACATCCCGAATTTGGTGACCGGGTTGCGGCGGAACTGTCCGTTCAAACCAAACTGCCTTTCACCAGCGCCCGCAACAAATTCGCTGCGCTGGCCGCACACGATGGTTTGGTAGCCGCCCATGCTGCTTTAAAAGTGCTGGCCGTAGCGCTGATGAAAATCGCCAATGACATTCGTTGGCTGGCCTCCGGTCCGCGCTCCGGGCTCGGTGAATTGAGCCTTCCGGAAAATGAGCCGGGCAGTTCGATCATGCCGGGGAAAATCAATCCAACCCAATGCGAAGCACTCACCATGTTGTGCTGCCAGGTTATGGGCAACGACGTAGCAGTGAGCATTGGCGGTGCTTCCGGCAATTTTGAGTTGAACGTCTTCAAGCCGCTGATCGCTCATAATGTCCTGCAAAGTATCCGCTTGCTGGCGGATGGAATGAATAGTTTTGAACAGCATTGCGTGCGCGGCATTCAGGCAAACCGGGAACGCATCGCCGAGCTGATGGAGCGCTCGCTGATGCTGGTCACCGCCCTGACACCGCACATCGGTTACGACAAGGCGGCGGAAATCGCCAAATATGCACATCAAAACGATACTTCGCTGAAAGCGGCTGCGCTGGCGCTGCAACATGTCACTGATGAACAATATGAGGCATGGGTCATTCCATCAACCATGATTCATCCGGGTTAGATCCAGCGGAGTATCAAGCTCAGACCGCTGAGCACCAACAATCCGTTGAGCAGCATGAATAACTGTTGCCGGGTAAGGTGTAAATCGACCCGTTTGCCCAGGGCAATTCCCACCACCAGCGCCGGCAGCAACATCAGGGCCGTGATGACAAGTTGCCAGTCAATCAGGCCGGCGACGACGCACAATCCGACGCGCCAAGCCGTAGACAGGGCAATCAAAGTCGCCTGGGTTGCCCGAAATGCCTCTCTGCTTTCCAGTCGACGCTCCAGATAGGCGGCATAGACAAACCCGCCACTGCCGAACAGTCCCCCCAGCAATCCGCCCAGCATCCCATGGCGGAATGCCGTTCCCCGCTGCTCAGTTACCAGCTTGACCGAAGACTTGCTCAGCAAACCACGGCCCCCTTGAATCATGACAAACGTTCCAAGAAAAATGGCCATGATCGATGCAGAAATCTGAGCCAGCAAAACAACCCCCACCAGCTGCCCAAGCAACATGCCGGGCAACAAGCCTTTCAATTCCGCCACATCCACCAAATGACGTGCCCGCCAACCGCGCATCACCGAGACGGTGCAATCGAGTAACGCCAGGAGTGGCACCACTTTGGCTACCGGCATCACTGCCGCCAAGGGAGCACTGGCAAACAGGGCTGTACCAAAGCCGGCCAACGTAAACACCATGTACGCCGCGATCAGCGCACCAATGACCAGCAGGGCAGAACCCAGACTCATTGGAGCAAAATGGGAAGGCAGTAATTCACTCATGGCAGCACTCCGGTTATTGGGTGCTTCTATTTTTATTGCCCCTAGTGGTATAAAACAAATACAAAATTTTGTACTTACCTATTCAATAAAAGCATGCCTTCGCTAAAACAGATTCACTCCTTCCTGACCATTGCTGATCTTGGCGGCTTCACACAAGCCGCTGCCGTCCTGTTTGTCGCCCAGCCAGCCCTCAGTCGGCAAATTGCCCTGCTTGAGGAAGAACTGGGCTTTATCCTGTTTGAACGGCAAGCTCGCGGCGTTAGCCTGACACCCGCCGGTACTCTCTTTCGCGACCGTGTATTGGGTATCGAAAAAACACTGTCGGCTGCAACTGAAGAAGGACGCCAGATCGCTCGGGGTGAAGCCGGCGTGCTGCGCCTGTTGCATTCCAGTTCAATTCCGGCCAATAGCCTGTTGCCCTGGATCAAGCAGTTCATCAATGGCGCCCCCGGGGCGCGGGTTGATCTTGACCGCATATCTTCCGAAATCCAGATTTCTGAAATTGCCGAAGGTCGCGCCGATGTCGGGCTTGTCCGTTTGCCCGTCCTGCGTCGCGACCCGGCCGTCAACTTCGTTGAATTGCCAGCTGAACGACTTTGGGTCGTACTGCCGGCAAACCACCGCCTAGCAGGGTATTCGAGCCTGCAGTTGAGTGATTTGGCGAATCAAGCTTTTGTTTCTGCGGTCCATCGGGAAAGAGGCGGCCTTGCCCGCCGGGTAACTGATCTCTGTCTGCAACGCGGCTTTGTGCCGCAACTGGCAGCGGTCATTTCACGCAAGACCTCAATGCTGAATCTGGTCGCTGCAGGGTTTGGCATTGCCGTGGTACCAGAAAACATGACCCGGATCGGTGGCGAAAATTTGGCTTGCGTGCCTTTAAGCGACCCTGATGCAATCTCGAACACAGCCTTGGTCACACCTGTTTCCCGCTCACCCCTGGCACAAAAGTTCGTCGACATTGCCATGTCGCCTTAACGGGCAGCCCATTTGCGCATTTACCTTATGCGTTTTTGCCATAACAAGATGCGCACTTGTTCTTAAAACAATATTAAGCCCTTGGTACAATACCGCCACTTAACATCCACAGCGGATTTCACAGCGATGAATCAACGCACCACCCTGACTCACCTTGACTGGCTCGAAGCCGAAGCCATCCACATCATGCGCGAAGTGGCCGGCCAGTGTTCCAACCCGGTGCTGCTCTTCTCCGGCGGCAAGGACTCGATCTGCATGCTGCGCCTGGCCGAAAAGGCCTTCCGCCCGGGCAAGTTCCCCTTCCCGCTGATGCACATCGACACCGGCCACAATTACAAGGAAGTCGTTGCCTTCCGCGACAAGCGCGCCGCCGAACTGGGCGAGCGGCTGATCGTGCGTTCTGTGGAAGACTCCATGGCCCGCGGCACCGTCGTGCTGAAACACGAAGGCGAATCGCGCAACAAGCACCAGTCGGTAACGCTGCTTGAAGCCATCGAGGAATTCGGCTTCGACGCCTGCATCGGCGGCGCCCGTCGCGATGAGGAAAAGGCCCGCGCCAAGGAACGCATCTTCAGCTTCCGCGACGAATTCGGCCAGTGGGACCCGAAGAACCAGCGCCCGGAACTGTGGAGCCTGTACAACGCGCGCAGCCACAAGGGCGAGAACATCCGCGCCTTCCCGATCTCGAACTGGACGGAAATGGATGTCTGGCAATATATCGAGCGCGAAGGCCTCGAACTGCCGAACATCTATTTCGCCCACAAGCGTCCGATCGTCATGCGCCAAGGTTCCATCGTGCCGGTCAACGTGCCGCTGGTCGGCGGCGGCGTCGCCAACCCTTCCAAGGCCGGTGAAGAAATCATCGACCTGCAAGTGCGCTTCCGCACCGTCGGCGATATCTCCTGCACGGCTCCGGTCGAATCGGATGCTGACAACGTCAGCAAGATCGTTTTCGAAACCGCCACCACCACCATCACCGAGCGCGGCGCTACCCGCCTGGACGACCAGACCAGCGACGCCTCCATGGAACAACGCAAGAAAGAGGGTTACT
>ERZ724510.1711-NODE-1711-length-11964-cov-5.030481_pt1 | contig 11964 bp, 9 predicted proteins | sample MGYA00376043_ERZ724510 | MGnify/ENA primary metagenome ERZ724510 (study PRJEB28724, sample SAMN07190888) | wastewater metagenome | isolation source: influent of sewage treatment plant in Hong Hong | place: USA: Christiansburg, Virginia | collected 2016-03-01 ... | reverse complement strand
ACAACCTGGAAGACCCCTACCGTCTGTTCCGCTGCCACACCATCATGAACTGCGTCGATGTCTGCCCCAAGGGTTTGAACCCCACCAAGGCCATCGGCAAGATCAAAGAAATGATGGTTCGTCGCGCCGTCTGACGCACAGCATGATTGACGAATTTCTCGATCAAGGGGCGGCTGGATCTGCCCTGCTCGACGAGCGCGCACTGAGCAAACTGCGCTGGCGCTGCCGCCGTGGTTTGCTGGAAAACGACCTCTTTATCGAGAGTTTTTTTGCCCATCACGCCGACACCCTGACCTACGCACAGGCCAGGGCCTTGGCGGTGTTGATGGACTTGGGTGACAACGATCTGCTGGACTTGCTGCTGCTGCGCAAAGAGCCCCAGCAAGATGCGCTGACTGATGACCAGATACGTGATGTACGTGAAGTGCTGGGGATGTTGAGGACTGGGCGCACACGCCCCCAGCCCTGATTCACCGGATGATGAGTTAACCACACTAGGAAATCTTGACCATGAAACTTGCTGATAACAAAGCCACCCTGTCGTTCAGCAACGGCAGTCCCAGCGTTGACCTGCCGGTGTACCAAGGCACCATCGGCCCGGATGTGATCGACATCCGCAAGCTGTATGCCCAAACCGGCATGTTCACCTATGACCCCGGCTTTTTGTCCACCTCGGCCTGCCAATCGGCCATCACCTACATCGACGGTGACAAGGGCGAGCTGCTGTACCGTGGTTACCCCATCGAGCAACTGGCCACCAACTGCGACTACCTCGACACCTGCCACTTGCTGCTGAAGGGCGAACTGCCTAACGAGCAAGAACGCACAGACTTCCATAAGTTGGTGACCAATCACACCATGGTCAACGAGCAGATGCAGTTTTTCCTGCGTGGCTTCCGCCGTGATGCGCACCCGATGGCTGTGTTGACTGGCTTGGTGGGCGCTTTGTCGGCCTTCTATCACGACAGCACCGACATCAACAACCCGGAACACCGCGAAATCGCTGCGATCCGCTTGATCGCCAAGATGCCGACTCTGGTCGCTATGGCTTACAAGTACGGCGTGGGCCAACCCTTCATGTACCCGAAGAATGACCTGAGCTACTCGGGCAACTTCCTGCGCATGATGTTCGGCACTCCTTGCGAAGAGTACGTGGTCAACCCCGTGATCGAGCGCGCTATGGATCGCATCTTCACGCTGCACGCTGACCACGAGCAAAACGCTTCCACATCCACCGTGCGTCTGTGCGGTTCTTCCGGCACCAACCCCTTCGCAGCGATCGCTGCTGGCGTGGCTTGCCTGTGGGGCCCGGCTCACGGCGGTGCCAACGAAGCTTGCCTGAACATGCTGGAAGACATCCAACGCCAAGGCGGCGTGGCCAAGGTTGGTCAGTTCATGGAACAAGTCAAGGACAAGAACTCCGGCGTCAAGCTGATGGGCTTCGGTCACCGCGTGTACAAGAACTACGACCCCCGCGCCAAGCTGATGCAAGAAACTTGCAACGAAGTGCTGGCCGCACTGGGTCTGGAAAACGATCCGCTGTTCAAGCTGGCCAAGGAACTGGAAAAGATCGCCCTGGAAGACGAATACTTCGTGTCGCGCAAGCTGTACCCGAACGTGGACTTCTACTCCGGCATCGTGCAACGCGCCATCGGCATTCCTGTGAACCTGTTCACCGGCATCTTCGCCTTGGCACGTACCGTGGGCTGGATCGCTCAACTGAACGAAATGATCAGTGACCCCGAGTACAAAATCGGCCGTCCGCGTCAGCTGTTCACCGGCTCGCCCCGCCGCGACATCACCCCGGCTGCTTAAGCGCGCCGCTGGCTGCCCCAAGGCAGCTGGGTTGAAACAACCCGCCGATGCCTGCATCGGCGGGTTTTTTTCGCCCGCTACCAACCCAACATCGGGCCTTTGCATCCTCAACGGAAAGGCCGCCATCGTGCTTTGCGATGACAGTGCCTGCCTAGACGCGAGAAAATCCCTAGTCTTCTCCAAACGAGAAGGCTTAACGCCCATGAAGGTCTCAGAACGCAGCTTTCCCCGTCGCATGGATCTGACCTCGCTCCAGCTCTTTGTCGCTGTGTGCGAGCTGGGCAGCATCGGGCGCGCGGCGGAGCGTGAGTTCATAGCCGCCTCCGCCGTCAGCAAGCGCCTGTCCGACCTGGAAGCCACGCTGGGCACCGCGCTGCTCTACCGCCACACCCGGGGCGTGGACTTGACCCCGGCGGGCCAAAGCCTGCTGCACCACGCCCGCGCCGTGCTACTCAGCTTGGACAAGATGCAAGGCGAACTCAGCGAATACGCCCAGGGCGTGCGCGGCCATGTCCGCATCCACGCCAGCATCTCGGCCATCGTTCAGTTTTTGCCCGAAGACTTGGGCGCTTTCATCCGCGAGCACAGCGCGGTCAAGATCGACCTGGAAGAACACCTGAGCGGCGCGGTGCTGCGCGCCGTCCACGAAGGTGCCGCCGACATCGGCATCTGCAACGCCAGCGCACTGGGGGCTCCGGGCGCGCCCGCGCTGCAACGCCGCCCCTACCGCACCGACCAACTGGCGCTGATCGTGCCGCGCGGCCACCCGCTGGCCGGGCACGGCCCGCTGCCCTTCGCCGCCAGCCTACGCGAAGACCAAGTCGGCCTGCACGCCAACAGCTCCATTGACCTGGCTTTGCGCCGCGCTGCCGCCCAGGCCGGGCGCACACTCAAGCTGCGCATCCAGGTCACCGGGCTGGACGCCATGTGCCGCATGATCCACAACGGCTTGGGCGTGGGCGTGATGCCGCTGCGCGCCTTTGAGCTAATGCACGGCGTCGGCGATCTGGACAGCATCGCCCTGACCGACGACTGGGCCGTGCGCCACCTGGAACTGGTGGCGCGCGACTTTGCCGCCCTGCCAGTCACCACCCGTTTGCTGGTCGAACACTTGGGGGCCGCACCCGCGCCCCCAGGCGACAAGAGCCCCAGCATGAACCCCCAACCCGCCGCATAAAATCCGCATCCAGACTGAGGAATCCCCGCATGAACACCCCCGCACAAGGTCGCACCCTGTACGACAAAATCTGGGACGAGCACGTCGTCCACACCGAAGAAGATGGCACCGCCATTCTCTACATCGACCGCCATCTGGTTCACGAGGTCACCAGCCCTCAAGCATTTGAGGGCTTGCGCCAAGCGGGCCGCAAGGTTTGGCGCGTCAGTTCGGTGGTCGCCACTGCCGACCACAACACCCCAACCACCGGCTGGGAACTGGGCTACGACGGCATTGCCGACCCCATCAGCCGCGAACAAATCACCACGCTGGACAGCAACATCAAGGAATTTGGCGCAGCCGCCTTCTTCCCCTTCATGTCCAAGCGCCAAGGCATCGTCCACGTCATCGGCCCGGAAAACGGCGCAACCCTGCCCGGCATGACGGTGGTCTGCGGCGACTCGCACACCTCGACCCACGGCGCATTCGGCGCGCTGGCGCACGGCATCGGCACCTCGGAAGTCGAGCACGTGCTGGCCACGCAAACTCTGCTGGCCAAAAAAGCCAAAAACATGCTGGTGCGCGTGAACGGCACTTGCGCCAAGGGCGTGGGCGCGAAAGACATCGTGCTGGCCATCATCGGCAAAATTGGCACGGCGGGCGGCACCGGCTACACCATCGAATTCGGCGGCTCGGCGATTCGGGCGCTGTCGATGGAAGGCCGCATGACGGTCTGCAACATGGCGATTGAGGGCGGTGCCCGCGCCGGTTTGGTGGCGGTAGATGACAAAACCATCGAATACGTCAAAGGCCGTTTGCTCTCGCCCACTGGCGCGGAGTGGGACTTGGCCGCTGCGTACTGGCAAACGCTGCACTCGGATGCCGACGCGGTGTTTGACACCGTGGTCGAGCTGGATGCCAGCCAGATCGTGCCGCAAGTCACCTGGGGCACCTCGCCCGAAATGGTGCTGGGCGTTGATGCCACCGTGCCCGATCCTGACAAAGAAAAAGATGCCAACAAGCGCGGTGCTATCGAACGCGCCCTGACCTACATGGCGCTGGAACCCGGCAAGCCCTTGAACGACATCTTCGTGGACAAGGTGTTCATTGGCTCCTGCACCAACAGCCGCATCGAAGACATGCGCGAAGCCGCCGCTGTGGTCAAGAAGCTGGGCCAAAAAGTAGCCAAGAACATCAAACAAGCGCTGGTGGTGCCGGGTTCGGGCTTGGTCAAAGAGCAGGCCGAGCGCGAAGGGCTGCACGAAATCTTCAAGGCCGCTGGCTTTGAATGGCGCGAGCCGGGCTGCTCCATGTGTCTGGCGATGAACGCCGACCGCCTGGAGCCGGGCGAGCGCTGCGCCTCGACCAGCAACCGCAACTTTGAAGGCCGCCAAGGCGCGGGTGGGCGCACCCACTTGGTCAGCCCAGCGATGGCCGCTGCTGCTGCCATCCACGGCCACTTTGTCGACGTGCGTCAATTTGCTTGAAAGGACTTGCGATCGTGAAAAATTTTTTCTGGATCACCCTTGGTTTGGCAGCCTTGTTGTCTGGTTGCAACACCGTTAAAGGCGTAGGCCAAGACGTGCAAAAAGCCGGTTCCGTACTCGAAAACGCCGCAAAAAGATAAGCCCCATGCAGAAATTCACCCTTCACACCGGCCTGGTGGCCCCGATGGATCGCGAAAACGTCGATACCGACGCGATCATCCCCAAGCAATTTTTGAAGTCGATTCGCAAGACCGGCTTCGGCCCGAACTTGTTCGACGAGTGGCGCTACTTGGACGCGGGCTTTCCCGGCCAAGACCCGACCAGCCGCAAGCCCAACCCGGACTTCGTGCTGAACCAGCCGCGCTACGCGGGCGCTTCGGTGCTGCTGGCACGCAAGAACTTTGGCTGCGGCTCCTCGCGCGAGCACGCGCCTTGGGCGATTGACCAATACGGCTTTCGCGCCGTGATTGCGCCCAGTTTTGCTGACATCTTCTTCAACAACTGCTTCAAAAACGGCCTGCTGCCCATCGTGCTGCCCGAGGCTCAAGTGGCACAGTTGTTTGACGAGGTCTACGCCTTCCCCGGCTACCAACTCAGCATTGATCTGGAACGCCAACTCATCATCAAGCCGCAAGGCGAGGCGCTGCCATTTGACGTGCAAGCATTCCGCAAATACTGCCTGATCAACGGCTTGGACGACATCGGCCTCACGCTGCGCCAGTCGGACAAAATCCATGCTTTTGAAGCTGAACGTCTGGCCGTCAAACCTTGGCTGGCTCACACCAGCATCGCCTGAGCCTTTGTGCATCCCAACCATTCAACAATATGAAAATCGCAGTTCTCCCAGGTGACGGCATCGGCACCGAAATCGTGGCCGAAGCCGTCAAGGTGCTCAACGTGCTGGGCTTGCCCTTCCAGATGGAAGAGGCGTTGGTCGGCGGCGCGGCTTACGAAGTCCACGGCCACCCGCTGCCGGAATCAACTTTGAAGCTGGCGCAAGAATCCGACGCCATCCTGTTCGGTGCCGTCGGCGACTGGAAGTACGACAAGCTGGATCGCCCGCTGCGCCCCGAGCAGGCCATCCTGGGCCTGCGCAAGGCGCTGGGCCTGTTCGCCAATTTCCGCCCGGCGCTGTGCTACGAAGAGCTGACCCACGCTTCGAGTCTGAAGCCTGAACTGGTGGCCGGTCTGGACATCCTGATCATCCGTGAGCTGACCGGCGACATCTATTTCGGCCAACCGCGTGGCCGCCGCATCGCCACCGATGGGCACTTCCCCGGCGCTGAAGAGGCTTTCGACACCATGCGCTATTCGCGCCCGGAGATCGAGCGCATTGCCCACGTCGCCTTCCAGGCCGCCCGCAAGCGCGGCAAGAAGGTCACCAGCGTGGACAAGGCCAACGTGCTGGAAACCTTCCAGTTCTGGAAGGACGTGGTCACCGAGGTGCACAAGGAGTACCCAGACATCGAGCTGGAGCACATGTACGTGGACAACGCGGCCATGCAACTGGTCAAAGCGCCCAAGAAGTTCGATGTGCTGTTCACCGGCAACATGTTCGGCGACATCCTCTCGGACGAAGCCGCGATGCTGACGGGCTCGATCGGCATGCTGCCCTCGGCCAGCCTGAACGCCAAGGGTCAAGGCTTGTACGAGCCCAGCCACGGCAGCGCGCCGGACATCGCGGGCAAAGGCATTGCAAATCCGCTGGCTACAATCTTGTCTGCTGCCATGATGCTCCGTTTCTCACTCCAACAACCCGAAGCTGCCGACCGTATCGAGTCGGCGGTGAAGGCTGTGCTGGCGAGCGGTTTGCGCACGGCAGACATCTGGTCTGAAGGCACCACGCGCGTCAGCACCCGCGAAATGGGTGATGCCGTTGTGGCGGCGATCACAGGCAAAACCATTAAGAGCTGACCCAGCTCGGTTTCGTCTCGCCCCACTCCTGACCCCCGGCGATGCGAACCGGGGCAAGACCGGGGTCAGGACATCACGCTTTTATTAGGAAATCTTCACATGGCACTCGTAGGTCTGGTTGGCTGGCGCGGCATGGTCGGCTCGGTTCTGATGGATCGCATGCAGGCCGAAGGCGACTTCGCGCACTTTGAACCCCTGTTCTTCTCCACCTCCAACGCTGGCGGCGCGGCCCCCAGCTGGGCCAAGAACGAAACCACGCTGCAAGACGCGCACGACATCGCTGCCTTGAAGCGCTGCGACATCATCGTCACGGCCCAAGGCGGCGACTACACCAGCGCGGTGTTCCCCAAGCTGCGTGCAGCGGGCTGGAACGGCCACTGGATTGACGCGGCGTCTACGCTGCGCATGGAAAGCGACGCGGTCATCATCCTCGACCCAGTCAACATGCCGGTCATCAAGGACGCGCTGGCCAAGGGCGGCAAGAACTGGGTCGGCGGCAACTGCACCGTGAGCTGCATGCTGATGGGCGTGGGCGCGCTGTACAAGGCCGGTCTGGTCGAGTGGATGTCCACCCAGACTTACCAAGCGGCATCGGGCGGCGGCGCGCAGCACATGCGCGAGCTGCTGACGCAGTACGGCACGCTGAATGCCTCGGTCAAGGCTTTGCTGGACGACCCCAAGAGCGCCATTTTGGAAATCGACCGCCAAGTGATCGCCACCCAACGCGGCCTGAGCGCGGCAGAAACCGCCAACTTCGGCGTGCCGCTGGGCGGCTCGCTGATCCCCTGGATCGACAAGGATCTGGGCAACGGCCAATCCAAGGAAGAATGGAAGGGCATGGCCGAAACCAACAAGATCTTGGGCCTGGGCGAGGGCTTTGGCTCTGACGCCATCCCCGTGGATGGTTTTTGCGTGCGTGTGGGAGCCATGCGCTGCCACAGCCAAGCGCTGACCTTCAAGCTCAAGAAGGACGTGCCCGTGGCCGACATCGAAGCCATGATCGCCGCCGACAACCAGTGGGTCAAAGTCGTGCCCAACACCCGCGAGGCCACGATCAAGGATCTGACCCCCGTGGCCGTGACCGGCACCATGACCATCCCGGTGGGCCGCATCCGCAAGCTGGCGATGGGGCCGGAGTACGTCGGTGCCTTTACCATTGGCGACCAATTGCTGTGGGGTGCTGCCGAGCCGCTGCGCCGCATGCTGCGCATCTTGCTGGATGCCTGAAGCCCTACATTGACCGTCACTTGTGCAACGGCCGATACAGCAGTTACCGCCCGTTGCCTTGTGACAACAATGAAAAACACCTGAAAGATGATGCAATGCCGAAGGTTAAAGTTAAACCTCGGCACATCATTGTCAGGCTGATACATTGGTGTTAACGTCAATTCCCAAGTTACAGTGTCGAGACCCTCATTCGCATGATGAAAAGTAAATTGCTTGGTGACCGGGCTGCTCTGTCCAACCACACGCTGCGCAAGCCTTCGCCACCATCACGGTTGCGCTGGGCTGCGGCAGCCGTCGTCATGGCTTTGGGAGTCTGCGGCTCCACGGGAGCTTGGGCACTGGGCTTGGGTCGCATGAACGTGTTGTCTGCGCTGGGCGAACCCCTGCGTGCAGAGATCGACATCCCCCAAATCAACGCGGAAGAGGCGGCTAATCTCAAGGCCAGCATTCCAAACCCCGCCGCGTTTCGCAGCGCTGGAGTGGAATACAGCACCGTATTAACGGGTGCGCAAATCAGTCTGCAAAAGCGTTCTGATGGCACTTACTTCCTGCGTTTGACCAGTGAAAAATCAGTCAATGAGCCCTTCATAGACCTGATTTTGGAGACGCGCTGGGCCTCAGGGCAGATCGTTCGTGACTACACCCTGCTATTTGACCCGGTAACCACCAAAACAGCGGCGCCTATTGCACCAGTAGCTGCTCAAGTGACCGCGCCCAGCGTCGCCCCAGCGGTTGCCATACCGGTCACGCCTCGTGCAACCACACCGGCACCGATTGCACCAACGGCTGCCACACCACCACCTCCGGCACCCACCAAGACCACGCCGCCTCCCCCGCCTTCGCCACCGCCAGCACCCATTGCAGCGGCACCCAAGGTGATGCCCGCACCCGCCACCATCACGCCGCCCAAAAACAAGGACACCGCAGAGGAAAAACAGCAGGTGAAGGTGCAAGCTGGTGACACAGCCATCAAGATTGCCGCCGCGAACAAGCCCAAAGAAGTCTCGCTTGATCAAATGCTGGTAGCTTTGTTGCGTGCCAACCCCAATGCATTTATTGATGGCAACGTCAATCGCATCAAAGCTGGGTCGGTGCTGGATCTGCCTTCGGCCGAGCAAGTTTCCGGCCTGACCGGCGCAGAGGTACGCAAGACCTTGTCTGTGCAAAGTGCCAACTTCAACGAATACCGCAAGAAGCTGGCTGAAACCATTCCTCCGACCCAAGTGGCAGCGGCAGACCGTCAAGCCTCAGGCAGCTTGCAAACCAAGGTTGACGACAAAAAACCTGCCGCCGCCTCACCCGACAAGTTGACACTGAGTCAAAGCCCAGTGCAAGGCAAAGCACCCGAAACCAAGGTCATTGAAGATCGGCAGAAAAAAGACAGCGGTGCCCGAGCTGCTGAGCTAGAAAAGAACTTGAAGGATTTGGCAGCACTGCAAGCCAAAACCGCCACCGGCTTGCCGGGTGCAGCGCCCGGCACCAAACTTGGCACGGCATCGCCATTGCCCAGCGTAGCGACGGGTGCATTACCTGGTACGCAACCTGTTGCAGCGGCTAGCAGTGCGCCTGCAACGCCACCTCCGGCCGCTGCGACACCCGCGCCCGCAGTGACAGCAGCACCTGCTGCGCTGCCCGTCGCCTCTGGTGCAGTGCCTGTAGCCTCATCTGCGGCCAGTGCTGCGCTGCCAACTGCATCGGTCGCATCAGCAGCAGCCAGCGCCGAAGCCCCAGCCATTCCCGCATCTGCTGCCGTTTCGTTGCCCGCCACGCCTGCCTCAGCCATCAAAGCTGTGCCTAAGAAGCCCGTAGAAGAGCCATCAATGGTGGATGACATGGTTGCCATGCTCACCGATGACCCCTTGATTCCGGCTGGACTGGCAGGTCTGTTGCTGTTGGGAGGCGGCTACGCCTACTACCATTTCCGACTGCGCAAGCCACGCAAGCTGCACCCGCTTGACAGCTCTTTCATTGAAAGCCGACTCCAGCCCGATTCATTCTTTGGCTCCAGCGGTGGTCAGCACATCGACACCAATGACACAGGCGAAGAAATTGGCGGCGGATCGTCGCTGGCTTATTCCCCCAGTCAGTTGGACGCAGCGGGTGATGTCGATCCCGTGGCCGAGGCTGATGTGTACTTGGCTTATGGCCGAGATTTGCAGGCCGAAGAGATTTTGAAAGAAGCCCTGCGCATTAACCCCGCGCGCATTGCCATTCACGGCAAGCTGCTGGAAATTTACGCAAAGCGCCGCGATGTACGCTCGTTTGAGGCAGCCGCCCAAGATGCCTACAAACTCTCTCACGGCGAGGGATCAGAGTGGGAGCGCATCTGCGAGTTTGGTCGCGATTTGGATGGTAAAAATCCGCTGTACAAATCTACCGCAACGACCAGCAGCCATGCCGCAGCTCGCTCAGACTTAGACATGGTGGGGGCGGCTTTTGGTAACAGCACACTGCCCCCCCCGATCAACACAGACTATGCGGATCCAGAGCCCCATTCCATTGATTTGGACTTAGGTGATTTTGGTATCAGCCACTCGCCTGCCCCTGCCCCATCGGCACCACCGCCATCCTTTGAGGTCAGTCTGCCCCCTGCTGTGGCTCCGGCTGCCCCTGCCATGCCTGTGATGCCATCGCCAGAGCCCTTGGATTTGTCGCTGCCGGACTTGTCGTTTGACATTAGCATACCGCCCGCTGCCCCGGCACCCGCTCCTGTGGCCGCAGCACCTGCGCCGACAGCAGCCCCAGCGCCTGCGCTGGACTCCGGCATGATTGAGTTCGATTTGAGCAGCTTGTCCATGGACTTTGGTACGCCAGCGCCAGCAGCCAGCCCCGCAGCTGCCGAGCCAGACTTCGGCAGCGAGGGTGATGACCCCATGGCCACCAAGCTCGAATTGGCGCAAGAGTTCCATGCCATTGGTGACACCGAAGGCGCACGCGCCTTGGTCGAAGAAGTAGTGGCAATCAGCAGCGGCCCGCTCAAAGCCAAAGCTCAGCGCTTCTTAGCGGAACTGAGCTGATGTGCGCAACGGTTGAGCGGTTGAGTAGCCCGTGAGGCTGGCACTGGGTGTCAGCTATCTGGGGCAGAGCTACCAAGGCTGGCAAAGTCAGCTCTCGGGCCAGACAGTACAAGACCGACTCGAACACGCGCTTCAACGCTTTGCCACCCAGCCGGTCAGCACCTTGTGTGCAGGCCGTACCGATGCGGGCGTGCATGGCTTGATGCAGGTGGTGCATTTCGACACCCCACTGCACCGCGACACCTCTTCATGGGTGCGTGGCACCAATACTTTTTTACCACCCGACATCGCCGTGCAATGGGCACGCGCAGTGCCCGATAGCTTCCATGCCCGTGCCTGCGCCACTGCGCGGCGCTATGCCTATGTGCTGCTGGAATCGCCCGTGCGGCCCAGCGTCGATGCAGGCCGGGTCGGCTGGGTGTTTCGCCCGTTGGATGAAGCGGCCATGCGGCAAGCTGCCAACCAATTGCTGGGCGAGCACGACTTCAGCTCATTTCGCGCCAGCAGCTGCCAAGCACTCAGCCCGGTCAAGACCATCACTCGCATCGATATTTCACGGCGCGGGGCCTACTGGCGGTTTGAATTTGAAGCCAACGCCTTCCTGCATCACATGATTCGCAACATCATGGGTTGCTTGGTGCGCATTGGTCAGGGAGCGGAGTCGGTGGAATGGATGAGTGACGTGCTGGCAGCGCGCAGCCGCGTGGTGGCCGCCCCCACGTTTGCGCCCGACGGGCTCTACTTCCTCGGGCCGGTGTACGACCCCAGTTGGGGCCTGCCCGAGCGCACGGCTCTTTATGATGCATTGCCATGAACGCATTACCCCCATCGCGCACCCGCATCAAAATTTGTGGCCTGACCCGTGAACAAGACGTGGACGCTGCCGTCCACGCCGGAGCCGATGCCATCGGCTTCGTGATGTACCCCAAAAGCCCGCGCTACGTCAGCCCCGAGCGCGCCGCTGAACTGGCCCGCCGCCTGCCGCCCTTCGTCACGCCGGTGCTGCTGTTCGTCAACGCGGCGTTGGACGACATTCGCCGCGCCTGCGCGCTGGTGCCAGGTGCTGCGCTGCAATTTCACGGTGACGAGTCGCCTGCCGACTGCGCCGCTGCTGCTTGGGCCGTTGCAAGACCTTGGCTGCGAGCAGCACGCATCCCACTAGGGTCTTCAGAACAAGCCACCAGCTTCGACTTGCTAAAATTTGCCGACGAACACTCTGGTGCCCAGGCTGTGCTGCTCGACGCGCATGTCGAGGGCTATGGCGGGGGCGGGAAAACATTCAATTGGTCACTGCTTCCTCCAAGCGTCAACTCTCACCTCGTCTTAAGTGGTGGACTCACGCCTGCAA
>ERZ724510.1699-NODE-1699-length-11994-cov-20.975794_pt1 | contig 11994 bp, 8 predicted proteins | sample MGYA00376043_ERZ724510 | MGnify/ENA primary metagenome ERZ724510 (study PRJEB28724, sample SAMN07190888) | wastewater metagenome | isolation source: influent of sewage treatment plant in Hong Hong | place: USA: Christiansburg, Virginia | collected 2016-03-01 ... | reverse complement strand
TATTTTTGCGCATGCAACACAACGTACTTATTTTAGATTTCGGATCGCAATACACTCAGCTTATTGCGCGAAGAGTTCGAGAATTAAACATATTCTGCGAAATCTTCCCTTACAATCACTTTCCTAGTGATTTATCATCTTACAAAGCAGTAATTCTTGGCGGAAGCCCATTTTCTGTTCGTTCAGAAGATGCGCCACATCCAGATTTATCTCAAATTAGAGGAAAACTACCTATGCTGGCCGTATGTTACGGAGCACAATATTTAGCGCATTTTAGCGGTGGAGAAGTAGCAGCTTCTAATACTAGAGAATATGGTAGAGCCAATTTGTCTTTCATCAAAGAAAATGAAATCTTCTTCGAAGGTGTTTCTGAGAACAGCCAAGTTTGGATGAGTCATAGTGATAGTATCAAAGCATTACCAACCAACGGTGTTAAATTAGCAAGTACTCACGATGTAGAATTTGCGGCTTACAAAATTGAAGGCGAAACTACTTACGCTATTCAATACCATCCAGAGGTTTTTCACTCTACAGATGGTTCTAAAATGTTGGAGAATTTCTTGGTAAAAATTGCCGAAGTGCCTCAAAACTTTACACCAAACGCTTTCGTAGAAGAAATTGTAGCTGAAATGAAAGAAAAAATCGGAAATGACAAAGTAGTTCTTGGTCTTTCTGGTGGAGTAGATTCTACTGTAGCTGCGGTATTATTGAATAAAGCAATTGGTAAAAACCTATATTGTATTTTTGTAAATAACGGTTTACTTCGTAAAAACGAGTTCCAAAGTGTTTTAGACCAATACGAAGGTATGGGACTAAATGTAAAAGGAGTGGACGCTTCGCAACGTTTTTATGATGCACTTGCAGGAATAACAGACCCAGAATTAAAAAGAAAAGCCATCGGAAATGCTTTTATTGAAGTTTTTGATGATGAGTCACACAAAATAGAAGATGTTACTTGGTTAGCGCAAGGAACAATTTATCCTGATGTAATTGAGTCAGTTTCTGTAAAAGGTCCTTCTGCAACTATCAAATCGCATCATAATGTGGGTGGTTTACCAGATTATATGAAACTGAAAATTGTAGAGCCTCTGCGTATGCTTTTCAAAGACGAAGTACGTCGAGTAGGAGCTACTTTAGGAATCGACCCAGAGTTATTGGGAAGACATCCTTTCCCAGGACCAGGTTTGTCTATTCGTATTCTAGGAGATATTACTCCAGAAAAAGTACAAATTTTGCAAGATGTTGATAAAGTTTTTATCGATGGTTTAAAATCTTGGGGATTGTATGACAAAGTTTGGCAAGCAGGTGCTATTTTGTTGCCTGTAAATAGTGTTGGTGTGATGGGTGATGAGCGTACTTACGAAAAAGTAGTAGCGCTTAGAGCTGTTGAATCTACCGATGGTATGACTGCGGATTGGGTTCACCTACCTTATGAGTTTTTGATGAAAGTGTCTAACGATATCATTAATAAAGTAAAAGGTGTTAATCGTGTGGTTTATGATATTAGTTCGAAACCGCCAGCCACAATCGAGTGGGAATAAAATAAGTTGTCAAGTTTCTTTTTTAAGAGAAATTACAATAATTAATACGAAAACGGTATCAGATTTTGGAATAAAATTTGATACCGTTTTGCTATCTTTGAACGGTACTAATTTATAATTTATTCGGATGCAATATTATAGTAAGATTTGGCTTTGCGGTTTGTTTTTTATAGGAAGTTTGTTTGCTCAAGACAAAGCAACCACTCATAAAGTTGCTAAAGGTGAAACCATAGCGCAAATCGCTCAAAAGTACAAAGTAAGTCCCTACGATATCTATCAATTAAATCCAGATGCTCAAGCCGGAATTAGCCAAAATACGGTTTTGTTAATCCCTAAAGCAGGAGCTAAGGTTCAGTCTAAAACTGTGACAAGCTCAACGGTTGTTTCTAAAAAAGTAACGCACGAGGTAGCGCCAAAAGAGACTTTATTCGGAATCCAAAAAAAGTATAATGTTACCGAAGCGGCATTATTCAAAGCGAATCCTTTTTTAGAAAAAGACGGTCTGCAAATTGGGCAAACACTTGTTATTCCGAATGGAGTTGTGAATAAAACTGCTACAGTAACTGCTGCTCCAAAAACGGTAACGCCCGTTTTTCATTTGGTACAACCTCAAGAAACTAAGTTTTCGATTGCTAAGAAATACAACATTACTATTGAAGAATTAGAGAAAAAAAATCCAGAAATTGTTGCAAATCTACCTGTTGGTTTCAATTTGTTGATTAAAGGAAATCGTCCAAAAGAAACCAAAGAGATTCTTGTAAATGCAGACAAAAAAGAACTTACTGCAACTGCTGTAAAAAAGGCCGTTGTGGCCGATTTTCAAAATTATACGGTGAAACCAAAGGAGAATTTGTACAGTTTGACCAAAACTTCAGGTTTGTCGCAAGAAGAGTTGGTAGCTTTAAATCCTGAATTAAAAAATGGCGTTCAAGAAGGAATGGTGATTAAGTTGCCAGCAGCTGTAAAACTGATGGCGCAACCAGAAGCTAAAAAAGGCATTACTCAATTGAGTAAACAAAATGCTGCTGACAGAAAAAAGTTGGTTTTGTTATTGCCTTTCAATATCGCAAAAATTGAAAGTGATACCGTTAACTCAACCGTTGAACGTTTAAAGAAAGACAAGTTCTTGAATATGACGCTGGATTTTTACTCTGGTGCTTTGATTGCTATAGATTCAGCCAAACAATTAGGAATTGATGTAGATGTTCAGGTTTTTGATTCTCAAGAGACCAAAATGAGTTCTCAGGTTCCGTCATTAATCAAAAATAAGAGTATTGAAAATGCACAAGTAGTTATCGGTCCATTTTATCAAAATAATGTCGAGAAAACAGCAGAATTGCTTAGTGGGACTGATGTTGCGGTAATTTCACCATTATCAAAAGAGACAGGAAAATCATTTCCAAATTTGTATCGATCGATAGTTGCGGCCGATGTAATTAAAAATACGGCTTTTGATTTTATGAAAAGCAAGGAGGGTAATATAATTGCGGTTGTGGATAAGAAAAAAGAATCCGCAAGAAACTATTTTAGCCAATTCCAAAAAGAGGTAAAAATTGCACCACTTACCCCTGCAGGTGGTTTAAATGTTGAAGCTTTGAAAGGTTTGTTGGATAAAGGAAAAATGAATTATGTCATTTTAGAAACAGGTAGCACTATGATGATTAAATCTACAATTGCCACACTTTTAGGGGTTATGAAAACACACAAAGTGCAATTGGTAACTTTAGAGGCTAATCCTACTTTGGATACAGACGAAATTTCATTTGCTAATTTGGTTAAATTAAAATTGATGTATCCTTCGGGAACACGTGAAAATGAAACGGAAGAAGCCCGAATATTTGAACAAAAATACCGCAAAGAAAACAAAGTGTACCCAAGCTCATTTGCTACAAGAGGTTTTGACCTTACGTTTGATACACTAATGCGAATGGCTCAGGACAAAACTTTTCAAGAAACCATCGAAAGCGCTGCTACAGAACAAGTAGAAAACCGTTTCGAGTATTATAAAAAAGAAGACGGCGGCTATACGAATAAAGGCGTTTATATTTTGTATTACGATTCAGATATGACCATTAAGCAAGCTAATTAGTTTTTATTTTGGATGAAAATCAAAAGCACTTGATTCAATTGGCACACACTAAAATGCCTTTTGGAAAATATGAAGGTTGGTATCTTATTGATATCCCTGAATATTATATCGTTTGGTACAGAAATAAAGGGTTTCCTAAAGGTGTTTTGGGCGAACAACTGCAATTAATTTATGAGTTAAAAGCCAATGGATTAGAAGATTTAATTCGGAACATAAAAAAGAAATACCCAAAACCATAAAAGTGACACCTCAGGAATTAGAGCAATACTTTAGCTAGTATTCTAAATCCTGAGGTGTCTTTTTTATTGTGGTTAAATTGTAAAAATCTCCCGAATGAAGCAGGTAAGTATTCCAATTAAATTTGTACTTTTGCCACGTTTTTTTACACAACTACATTACAAACAACAACAGAATGAATCAAACGAAATATATTTTTGTTACAGGCGGTGTGACTTCTTCATTAGGAAAAGGAATTATAGCGGCATCATTGGCGAAATTATTACAAGCAAGAGGGTATCGAACAACTATTCAAAAATTCGACCCTTATATTAATGTTGACCCAGGAACGCTAAATCCTTATGAGCATGGAGAATGTTACGTAACCGATGATGGAGCCGAAACAGATTTAGATTTAGGTCACTACGAACGTTTCTTAAACGTGCCTACTTCTCAGGCGAATAACGTTACTACTGGTAGAATTTACCTTTCGGTTATTGAAAAAGAAAGAAGAGGAGAATTTTTAGGAAAAACAGTTCAAGTAGTTCCTCATATTACCAATGAAATTAAAGACAGAATGCAATTGCTTGGTAAATCAGGTGATTATGATATTGTGATTACAGAAATTGGTGGAACTGTAGGAGACATTGAATCTTTACCATACATCGAGTCTGTTCGTCAGTTGGTTTGGGATTTAGGAGAAAACAATGCTATTGTTATTCATTTGACGTTAGTTCCTTACTTAGCAGCAGCTGGGGAATTGAAAACTAAACCTACTCAACACTCTGTGAAAACATTGATGGAGAGCGGAATTAAAGCTGATATTTTAGTGTGTAGAACAGAACACGAAATTGCAGACGATATTCGCAACAAATTGGCTTTGTTTTGTAATGTAAAAAGAGAAGCAGTTATTCAATCTATCGATGCTTCTACTATTTATGAAGTGCCTAATTTAATGTTGGAAGAAGGTCTAGATGTAGTAGCCTTGAAGAAATTAGACTTACCTAAAAAAGCTGCTCCAGATTTAAAAAATTGGAACACATTCTTGAAACGTTTAAAAAACCCAAAACATACTGTAAATATTGGTTTGGTTGGGAAATATGTCGAAATGCAAGATTGCTACAAATCTATTTTGGAAGCCTTTATTCACGCAGGAGCGGCAAATGAAACAAAAGTAAATGTGATTTCGATTCATTCAGAGCATTTGGACCCTTCAAATATTGCTGAGAAATTAGCTGGTTTGGATGGGGTTTTAGTAGCGCCAGGTTTTGGAGAAAGAGGAATCGAAGGTAAAATAGAAGCCGTTCGTTATGTTCGCGAAAACAACATTCCATTTTTTGGTATTTGTTTAGGAATGCAAATGTCAATTATAGAATATTCAAGAACTATTTTGGGTTACAAAGACGCCAATTCTACTGAAATGAATGAGAATACGACTCACCCAGTAGTGAATTTGATGGAAGATCAAAAAACGGTAACTGATAAAGGAGGTACAATGCGTTTAGGGGCTTGGAAGTGTGACATAAAACCAGACTCATTGGCACACAAAATATATGGTAAAACTCAAATTTCGGAGCGTCACCGTCATCGTTACGAGTACAATAGTACTTATGTAGATGAATTACAAAAAGCTGGTTTAATAGCTTCTGGTGTGAATCCTGATACTGGTTTGGTTGAAATTGTTGAGATTGAAAATCATCCTTTCTTTATAGGTGTTCAGTACCATCCAGAGTATAAAAGTACCGTTGCGAATCCTCACCCAATTTTTGTGAGTTTTGTTGCCGCAGCAGTAAAAGCCAAAAAGAAATAATACAATAGTTGTAACAAAGCATTTAAGTTGTATTCTAACACTAAACTGGAGTAAACTGCTTCAGTTTTGAATTTTGAACATAGATAATAATGGAAGAAAAAAAGATTGACATTAATTCAATTATCGGTTTTATATTGATTTTTGGAATTTTGGTTTGGATTATGTACCAAAACCAACCCGATCCTAAAGTTGTTGCGGCTGAAAAAGCCCAAAAAGAATTGGTTTTGAAAGCTCAAAAAGCAAAAGAATTGGCAAATAAAGCAGTTGAAAAAGCAACTGTTGCGGTAGCTACTGGCGATTCTACTCAATTGGTAGCTTTGCAAAAAACATTAGGAAATTTTGCTTATTCTGCGACTTTGCCTTCTGCAAAAAATGATTTTACTACGATTGAAAATGAAGTGATAAAATTAAAAATTGCTAATAAAGGTGGTTATATCGCTGAGGCAACTTTGAAAAACTTTGAAAAATTCAAAAAAGGTTCTGGTCAGTTGGTAGAATTGATAAAAAACAATAATGCTAATTTGAATATTGTTTTGCAAACCAATGACAACCGAACTTTAAATACCAAAGACTTGTTTTTTGAGCCTACTTTAACCAAAATAGGAGCGGATCAAGTGTTGTCTATGAAGTTAAAGTCAGGTCCAAATTCATTTTTGGAATATAAATACATAGTGAAGCCAAACGATTATATGATTGGTTTTGATGTGCGTTCTCAAGGTTTGAACCAAGTATTGAATACCGCTAAGCCTTTGGATTTAGAATGGGATTTGAAAGCTTTCAGAAATGAAAAAAGCATTTCTTACGAAAATAAATACACTGAGATTTATTTTGAACATAAAGAGGGTAAAGTTGATTACGCTGGTTTAGGTGCAAAAGAAGAAGAAACTCTTGAAAAACCGACGTTTATTGCATTCAAACAGCATTTTTTTACTTCAATTTTAGTTTCTAAAACACCTTTTGAGAAAGCACAACTGGTTTCTACCAATCTTATGAATGATGAAAAAGTAGATACTACTTTTACAAAATCATTCAAAGCAAATTTACCTTTGGCTTTTACCAATGGTGAATTAGATTATAAATTAAACTGGTATTTAGGACCATCTGATTATAAGACTTTAGCTAGTTATGATCAAAATCTTGAAAAAATAATCACTTTAGGTTGGGGAATCATCGGTTGGATCAACCGTTTTATCTTCGTGCCTTTATTTGGTTTCTTAGGTTCTTATATTGATTATGGTATTGCGATTATTCTTTTTACGATTTTAATCAAATTGGCAATGTCACCTATTACTTTCAAGTCTTTCTTGTCACAAGCAAAAATGAAAGTATTGCGTCCAGAAATTGCTGAATTGGGTGAGAAATTCAAAAAAGACCCAATGAAAAAGCAACAAGAAACCATGAAGTTGTACAACAAAGCTGGAGTAAATCCTATGGCGGGTTGTATACCAGCATTGATACAAATGCCTTTCTTGATGGCTTCGTTTCAGTTTTTCCCTTCAGCTTTTGAGTTAAGACAACAAAAGTTTTTATGGGCAGATGATTTGTCTTCTTTTGATGAAATTGTAAAATTACCGTTCCATATTCCATTGTATGGAGATCATATTAGTTTGTTTCCAATTTTGGCAGCGATTGCAATTTTCTTTTATATGAAAATGACTTCAGGAGATCAACAAATGGCAGCACCACAACAAGAAGGTATGCCAGATATGGCCAAAATGATGAAGATTATGATCTATGTTTCGCCATTGATGATGTTGTTCTTCTTCAATAGTTATGGAGCAGGTTTGAGTTTGTATAACTTTATTTCTAACTTGGTTACTATTTTAATTATGTTGGTAATCAAAAGATATTTTATCGATGGAGATAAAATTCACGCTCAAATTCAAGAGAATAAATTGAAAGAGCCTAAAAAACAAGGAAGATTCCAACGCAAATTGCAAGAAGCAATGGAACAAGCTGAAGCTCAAAAAGCGGCTCAACAAAAGAAAAAATAAGCATTTTCAAATTCTGTTTATAAAAAAACTTCCGCCAAAAGCGGAAGTTTTTTGTTTTTAGAAATAATCACGTTTACAAAGTTGGTAGTAAAACTTTGTTTACTGCGTGAATAATTCCGTTTGAACATTGTACATCAGTTAAAACAATATTTGTTACTCTTGCTTGCTCATCGGTAATTGTTGCGCCAGAAAACCTTAAAATTCCTGTTTCTAAAGTAGGTGACGATGCAGGTATTCCTGTAGATAGTACATTTGCTCCGCCAATAACGTGATAAGTTAACACTGCTGTTTTTTGAGTACTTGTTAATCCACCATACAGACTTGTAGTTGCTGTATCAAATGCAGAATTTAAAGGCGCAAAAACTGTAAAAGGTGATGGTGTTGCGCTACTGCTTAATGTTGAAATTAAATTTTGTGTGGTTAATAATGTTGCCAACGTTGAGAAATTAGGATTAGCAGTAGCATGTGTAACAATTGTTGGTAAACCAATTACTGCATCCACTACATGTATGATACCGTTCGAAGCCATTACGTCGGCTGTTGTAACTTTGGCAACACCGTTTAATTTTACTCCAGAAGTTAAGTCCACATACATACTTAAAGTATTTGTTGTAGATGCTCCACCTTTAGCAAGTGTTTTAATATAACCTGTTTGCAAATCGGTTGATTTGGCTGTACCACTTACGACATGATTTAATAAAATTTGTGTCAAAACATCTTTTGGTACATCATTGATTGTAGCGTAAGGAGTAGTTTTTAAAAACGCAGTAAAAGCCGCGTCTGTTGGAGCGAATACTGTAAAAGGACCTGTTCCTTGGAGCGTAGCTGCTAATTCTGCTCTCGTTAACGCTTGCACTAAAATTTTTAAGTTTGAATTTTTTACCGCAATGCCAGTAATAGTATTGTCTACTGGTTTAGGGTTATCATCATCACTGTCGCAAGAAACTGCGAATGATAAAAATGCAATACATGCCAAAGCCATTTTTAATTTTGATGCAATTTTCATAATCGTTTTTTTTTAATTGAGTTAGAGTTAATGTTATTTTGTTGTTCAAAGTTATTTAATAAAGATTAAACAAAATTTAATTTTATATATTGATTAATACTTGTTTATTTGTGCTATTGTAGTGATAGCAAGGCTAGTAAGTTATTTTTGTTTAATTTAATAGTATTATTGTTAAACAAACATTAATAAAGAAATAGACTTGTAACTTTCTTTTCATTTATTACTTTTGGTTGTAAATACTGCTAAAGACAATTTTTATAACATTAAAGAGTTGTATGTTTTTATTTCAGATAGTTTTTAACAATGATAAATTTTTAAAATATGATTAATAGAGGATTGTTTTTGATTTTATTTTTTCAAATTTCGGCTTTGTTGGCACAAGTAACGACTAATCAATTGGATAGTGATGGAAAGAAAAATGGACTTTGGAGAGGCTATTATGAAGAATCCAAAAGATTGCGTTACGAAGGAACTTTTTTGCACGGTAAAGAAGTAGGTGTTTTTAAATATTTTGATGATACGAAAGCAGCCGATGTGATTGCCACTCGAGAGTTTAACGAAAAAGACAATTCGGCATATACTATTTTTTACAATCAAAATAAATTTAAGGTAAGCGAAGGCAAGGTGGTTAATAAACTCTTTGAAGGAGAGTGGATTTATTATCACTTCAATTCCAAAGCGATAATGACCAAAGAATGGTATAAAAACGGAAAGTTATCGGGATTAAGAACGGTTTATTTTCCTGATGGTAAAGTAGCAGAAGAAACACATTACGAAGACGGTCTTAAACACGGAAGTTGCAAAATTTATTCAGATAAAGGTGTCGTTTTAGAAGAAACTGTTTATCAAAAGGGACAGTATAACGGACCAGCTATTTTTAGAGACACTAATGGTTTTATTGCTTCCAAAGGGAATTTTGTGTTGGGTAAAAAAGAAGGTGTTTGGGAATTTTATGAAAAAGATAAGTTAGTGAAGAAACGAAATATGAGTTATCCAGAAGGCCTTACCAAGCGTAAAAAGAATTAACTTTTGCTTAGATAATTTCTGTGCTAAATGTTTTGTAACTTTGCACCCTATTTTAAAAAAGGGTTTTGATGAAAAAGAGAGTGGTTGTTGGTCTTTCTGGAGGCGTAGATTCAAGTGTTGCTGCTTATTTGTTGCAACAAGAAGGATATGAAGTTATTGGGCTATTTATGAAAAATTGGCACGATGACTCAGTAACGATATCCAATGAATGCCCTTGGTTAGAAGATAGCAACGATGCTTTGTTGGTGGCTGAAAAATTAGGAATCCCTTTCCAAACGGTTGACCTTAGTGAACAATACCAAGAAAAAATTGTGGATTATATGTTCAGTGAATATGAGAAAGGACGTACTCCAAATCCTGATGTATTGTGTAATCGCGAAATTAAATTTGCTGTTTTTTTAGAAATTGCTTTGAGTTTAGGAGCAGATTATGTGGCTACTGGACATTATTGCCAAAAGCGAACTACTGAAATAGAAGGGAAACCCTTGTATCACCTTATCGCAGGTGCTGATAACAACAAAGACCAATCTTATTTTTTATGTCAATTATCGCAAGAACAGTTGGCTAAATCTTTGTTTCCAATTGGTGCATTAACAAAACCTCAAGTTCGTGAAATAGCGGCCGAAATGGAATTGGTTACCGCAGAGAAAAAAGATTCTCAAGGTTTATGTTTTATTGGTAAAGTACGTTTGCCAGAGTTTTTACAACAAAAATTGCAACCCAAAGAAGGTCAAATCATTCAAATAGACAAAAATCACAGTGTGTATTCATCCTCTGATGAAACTGAAACTCTTGATTCTTTGTCTCATAAAATTACTTATACACCAGAAATGGGCAAGGTAGTTGGGAAACACCAAGGCGCTCATTATTTTACGGTGGGTCAACGAAAAGGGCTTAATGTTGGTGGTACTACAGAGCCTTTGTTTGTTATCGCTACTGATGTGGTGACCAATACAATTTACACAGGCTTGTCTAGTAATCATCCGGGATTGTTTAGAAGAGGATTGTTTATTGATGCTTCTGAAACACATTGGATTCGTACCGATTTAGCCTTGTCAGTAGGTGAGTCTAAAGAAGTAATGGCTAGAATTCGTTACCGTCAGCCGTTGCAAAAAGCTACGTTACATCAAGAAGAAAAAGGAATGTATGTGATTTTTGATGAACCACAATCCGCAATTACTGAAGGTCAATTTGTAGCTTGGTACCAAGAGGACGAATTGTTAGGTTCTGGGGTTATAGCTTAGTTTTAGTTCTTAGTAATTAGTCCTTAGTGATTAGTTCTTAGGCCTTAGTGATTGGTCTTTAGTAAAAACTATAAAAAAATCTTCTGAAAAAAAGATAGTGTCATCTAGCCCCGATGGGAGGGAATATCCTTTTTATCCTTTTTCTGGATAAAAAGATAGGAAGGACAGCGGGACCAAACGTGATGAAATCCCAAATTTTGTGCTCCTAAAAACACTCAAAATTTTAATTTATAATGTTTTTTTGAGTACATTTCGGCATGAAAAAAATAGTTTTTTTATTTTTCTTATTCCAATCTTTTTTGGTCTTTTCACAACAAGATGCTTGGGTGTATTTTGGAGACAAAACCAATGTTCAAAACTATTTGAACAACCCTCAATTGATGCTCTCACAGCGCGCTATTGATAGAAGAACGCGACAAAAAATTGCCTTTGATAGCAAGGATGTTCCGATTCCGGCTTTGTATATAAAAGCGGTAAAAGAGTCGGCAGGAATCACAGTTATGGGGCAATCAAAATGGTTAAATGCGTTGCATGTTCGCGGTACTCAAGCGGATATTACTTCCTTAAAAAATTTAGCTTTTGTTACTAAGATTAGCTTCGCGGATAAGTCCTTAAATGCTACAGGGAAAACAATAGCTGTGTCAAAATCACAGCAAATTCAAAAAAAATTTAACACTGCTATTACGTATAATTATGGCACTTCAGCCAATCAAATTCAGATGTTGAATGGGCATTTATTGCATCAGCAAAATTATACAGGGAGTGGTAAAATTATAGCAGTTTTAGATGCTGGATTTCCTGGGGTGGACACCCAATTGCCGTTTAAAAAATTGAGAGATAATAATCAGATTTTGGGTGGTTATAATTATGTAAACAGAAGTCCAAATTACTATACTGGTGACAATCATGGTACGTTGGTGCTTTCGACTATGGGCGGGAATCAAGACCAAGCCTTGGTAGGAACGGCTCCTGATGCGTCTTATTACCTTTTTGTTACTGAAAATGATGCTTCTGAAAATCCTATTGAAGAAACGCTTTGGGTAGAAGCTGCAGAGAAAGCAGATAGTT
>ERZ724510.1694-NODE-1694-length-12023-cov-8.766461_pt1 | contig 12023 bp, 13 predicted proteins | sample MGYA00376043_ERZ724510 | MGnify/ENA primary metagenome ERZ724510 (study PRJEB28724, sample SAMN07190888) | wastewater metagenome | isolation source: influent of sewage treatment plant in Hong Hong | place: USA: Christiansburg, Virginia | collected 2016-03-01 ... | reverse complement strand
TGGCGGCTACCTACGGCCTTTTCAACTTAAAATATTTTTTTGTCGTGTACAGAGGAAATGGGTATATATATTAGCCGTGCAACTGATTCAGAAATTTACAGAGATGCTTATGAAGAAGCCCAACGCATTATTCGTATTAGTGATGAAGTTAGAATATCGTTAGAAGTCGTACACAAAGAAGAAGACACAGCAACAGAAAAAGAATTTGGCAAACTGACAACATCAAAATTAGCAACTAAATTAGGCTTTAAAACCAATGAACTACTAGAAAGACTAACCCATCAAGGATATTTAGAAATTCGAGATGGTAAAAACTATATCACCAAAAAAGGAAAAGATATCGGTGGTGAGTTTAAGATGAATCCTAAATTTGGTAGTTACTTTCTTTGGCCTGAAAATATAAAACTTTAAATACTGGACTTAAACATGCAGCAAAATCATGGACGATATAGCTACGACCCTAATCAAGAAGTTTGGCCTTTTGAAAAAAGAAGCCTGTTAACTGAAACAGAAAAACGTTTTTATAATATTCTTAAAGAGGCTATTCCAGACCAGCCCATTTATATACAAGTTCCTTTATCTCAAATGATGCGCGTTAAAAATGGTTATGACCGCCATAACTGGAATAACCGTGTTAATCGTATGTCAGTTGATTTTGTGGTTTGCGATCATCAAACACATATTATTGCAGCAATTGAGTTAGACGATCCGAGCCATGATAACGAAAAGCGTCAAGCTGATGATGCTAAAAAAGACAAAGCGTTAAGTTCGGCAGGTATTAAAATTATTCGTTATCGTGTAGAAAACATGCCCAACCATAGCAAAATTAGCTTAGATGTTATGGGGAAACAGCAAGAAAGACCGACAAACTCCGCTAATGATAGTTTAGTGGAAGTAAACAATATTCGTCTAAATGAAGAAGACATTATTAGCTTTAAACCAGCAAAACAAAATACGGTTGAATTGACATTTAATAAGTTAATTTTAATAGGTATGGCCTTTATAGTTTTAGGCTTTGTTTTTAGTAGCAACTCTAAGTCTAATAGTAAATATTCCGAACAGCAGTTGATGCAAATCGCCCAGCAGTTAGACAATGATAGCAATCGTTTAAAAGAAAAGGAAAAAGAACTGTATTTGAGGGAGTTAAATTTGCGCATCGAGTCAGAACGGCAAAAGGAAAAGCTAGACCAAGCTAGAAGAATTTATACAAGCTCAACACCCAATTATAACTATCAACAAAATAATGCTAACACTCAACACGTTGATATAACGACGGGCAGTGATATTAAAGCCAAGTCACTATCATCTGATTGTAAGTCTTGGATCAATAGCAATATTATTGATCCAAGCCTTGATAAAGAAAAATACATCAAAGAAAATTGCAGTTAGGCCGCTTGTTGTTGATGTAATAACGCATCTAAAGCCTGTGGCAAGTCAATGGCCGCAAATAAGGCCACAGGAAATAAATAATCTTCGCCTGAATCGTCAATAATACGAACCAAACCTTTTTGTTCGGCAGCTTCATCAACAACACGCTCATACAACTTTCTAGGCTCTAAGTCTATCTCGTAACCTGTATTGGTAACACATACTAACCATGTCATAAAATCACCTTTATCTTAAACTGTACTTTACCTATGCCGTGAGCTTCATACCAATGCAGCTCGGCGCGTACTAACTCTCCCGAAGATGTAAGACGAATATTGGCAAAGCCTTTTTTCTTTTTCCAATTTTTACCGCCATATAATTGCGTCAGCTTAGTGAGCTGTCGAATGCCAGTACCTTCGGCTATAGGTTCAATTGCGGTTATTTCTGATATTATTTCAAAATCCATCATCATTACTCAATCATACCTTGAGTTGCATTATAAGCAACCATTAAACATAATGGACAACGTGACCAAAAAATAACTTTTTAATGTAAAACTATGCAATACAAAGGTTTTCATTTTTTGCAACTCGTTGTTTTACCTAATAATATGCAACACTATGGAAAATAACAAGGTTCTCATAATGCTGGGGTCACAGGTTCGAGTCCCGTCATAGCCACCAAATAAATGCTTTAATATCAAAGCCTTGCAGAAATGTAAGGCTTTTTTATTGGGCGTGATTTTTTTCGGGGCTACACGGGGGCTACAGTAGAAGGAAATCATGACTTTTTAAATGCTTAAAACATGAGGTGGTATTGGCCTAAACAAACGCCTTTAATTTTTTTCTAATCTCGGCAAACTTTGGCCAAGCACCAAAAGCCCCTTTGTACTTACTTGAGCGATTCCATTGAAAACGCTTGTCGCCATAAGTTTCTAAAACTGTACCGCCTTCAAACAAAGGCCTTTTATTGGCTGCCTTACGTTTTCTCTCTTTAACTTTGTCCGCGGTATAGTTACCCGTTTTAAGCGCATTTTGTGAGACTCTCTTTTTCCCTGCCTCACTGGTCGGCCCTGTCGATTTTTGCCATATCTTATGCAGCCGTATTTTTTCAGCTTGGGCTTGCCTTTGTTCGTCCGTCCAGTGTCTTGCCGCCATCGCTAAATCTCCACTTAAATACACAACTATCTGTTTGTTTTAAAAATAGAGTATAGGGTGGCGTTACCGTCAACTAAGAAAGGGGTTACACCGTCAACTTGAACAGATTCTAAATCTTGGCAAGTTGACGGTTATCTTGCTCGCGTTTCAAACGGCTGCAAGTTCTCGCTTCTCTATTTTGGGGAATCAATAAAAGTGTTTTAACGCAAAACTTTAAAAACATCTTTAAGCAATCAACACATCATTAAAACGTGTCGATTATTGGCCAGTAAATAAACATAAGGCCAAAGTCGTTTTGGTACGGGATTTATTGAGGTATTTGTTCCAAATAAAGCTTTATGCTTTCAAGTAATTTAATCCGAAATTTTAAGAAATTTTTTGATGTTTTTTTCGGATAATATTTTTATTTTTCGGTATTTTTTCGGATAGAAATTGATTGTAACTTTATGAATTGGTTGTATTTTTTTTAGGATTTCCAACCCGAATTTTTATCGAATGTTTCGGCACGTTTTCGGTGTTTTCTTTCGGTATTTTTGGGTAAATAAGGGTCGCGTTTCAAACGCCGCCACCCTGATAGGCTTGTTACTAAGTAACTATAATTTATCATTAGCCGAAAAGTAGTCGTGCCACTGATAGGAGTCTTTTTCTAAGTGAACAAGAAAAAGTCTTAATCCCTTAGTAATCAGGGAACGATTCATACAGCTTGGTGTGAACATTACCACGCGCCAACAATGTAATGGTCAAGTGAAACAGGACACATTTTTAGGCAGCTTGTCTTAAAAAATCACGTTCGAATATTAATGGCGATTTATAGCCTAGCGTTGAGTGAATACGCTTACCATTATAAAAAGCCAAATAATCAATAATACTCAGTTTTGCCTCTGCGACTGTTCGGAATTTTTCATAGTGAAGCTGTTCGTATTTTAAGCTACGAAAGAATCGTTCAGTGGGCGCATTATCCCAACAGTTACCTTTACGACTCATGCTTTGCTCCATGCCCATTGTCGCCAAATGCTCACGGTATTCTTTGCTCGCATATTGGCTGCCACAGTAACCGCAGTAATTAGTCAGTAGGCTGCTGACTAATTACCATATTCGTCAGTTATTTTTAAATAACACTTGGATTACTGTTTGCTAAACTTACTCATTAATTTATAACCTACATTTAACACAGTGTCGTAATGGTTAGGTAATAAACGTTGAATAACATCTAAGGCTTTAGCATCTTTGCCAATTAACAAACGTTTTTGATTGTTTTCAATGGCGCGAACAATTTGCCGTGCTGCTTCTTCGGCGGTGGTAGCGGCAAGTCTGTCAAAGTCGGCAGCGAGTTTTTTAACGTCAGCTACTCTTCCAAACATATCATTATGCACCCGCGCATTACGGGCAATATTGGTTTTAATGCCACCAGGGTGAACACAGGTTACATGAATATTGCTGCCATTTAACTCTTGACGTAAGGCTTCGGTAAAGCCTTTAACAGCAAATTTACTGGCGTTATAAGCCGATTGTGATGGCACGCCAATAATGCCAAAAATGCTCGAAATATTCACAATATGAGCATCTTTTTGTTGGCGTAGTTGGGGCAAAAAGGCTTCACAGCCGTTAACTACACCCCAAAAGTTAATATTAAGTACCCATTCAAAATCTTTTCTATCCATGCCTTCGACATTTTGTGATAAGGCCACGCTCGCATTGTTAATAATCACACTGGCATTACCTAAAGCCCGTGCTACGTTATCGGCAAAAGTCTGAAAAGCATCACGTTTAGACACATCAACTGCTGCGCTATACACTTTTACGCCATGCGCTGAGGCAATCTCTACCGTTTTTTGTAAATTGGTTTCGTTAATATCGCATAATGCTAATTGCGCGCCTTGTGCTGCAAGCTGTAATGCCAATGCGCGGCCAATACCTGAGCCTGCGCCAGTAACTACAACAATTTTACCCTCAAGATTTTTCATGTTTAGCCTCTTTATTAAGTTGTGAAAAATTTAGTTCTTATGATTACGCCAATCTAGTTAAGTAACAAAGTTTTGTTTAAAAAGCGAGTACCAACGTCCTAAAAATGTGTATTTGTTAAATTAAATACAACAACAGTGCTTCATTTATGTATTTAAGTCATAAAGAAATTTTTAGTTAGTCGCTTTTAAGTAGTGAGATACAGGCAGAATGTGTAAAATACGCCGCGTAAAATTTATTAACAATTTAGTGTGGTCGATACTCGATTAGCTAAATTTTTTGGAGGTCTTATGGGACACAAAACCGCACTGTATGAACAACATCTTGCGCTTAATGCACGTATAGTCGATTTTGGTGGCTGGGATATGCCTGTTCAATATACCTCCGTGCTGGCCGAACATCATGCGGTGCGCCGTAGCGTAGGTATGTTTGATGTGTCACACATGACCTTTTTAGAATTAACGGGCCCTGATGCGGTGCCGTATTTACAGCGTTTATTGGCCAACGATGTTGCCCGTCTAAAAACGGCGGGTAAAGCTTTATATTCGGGGATGTTAAATGAGCAAGGTGGCGTGATTGATGATTTAATTGTGTATGCACCCACCACACAACAGCCCGATGTCTGGCGTGTGATAGTAAACTGTGGCACTCACGACAAAGACTTAGCGTGGATGCAAGCCCAAGCAGCGAGCTTTCGTATTAGTTTAAAAGAGCGCACTGATTTAGCGATGTTGGCGATACAAGGGCCACAAGCGTATCGTGTGGTGAGTGATGTCTTGGGTGATGAAGCAGGGGCGATTATTCAAGCTTTAAAAGTGTTTCAAGGCCGCGAACATAACGATTGGTTTATTGCGCGTACAGGTTATACAGGCGAAGAAGGCTTAGAGATTTTGGTACCACAAGCAAAAGTAGCCGAGTTTTGGCAGCAATTACTTGCGGCTGGTGTATTGCCATGCGGTTTGGCGGCGCGTGACACCTTGCGTTTAGAAGCAGGGATGAACTTGTATGGCAATGAAATGACCGATGAGGTATCACCACTAGTGGCCAATATGGCGTGGACGATTGCATGGGAACATGATTTTATTGGTAAAACTGCGTTATTAGCACAAAAAGAAGCAGGCGTAAAACAGCAATTAGTCGGTTTAGTATTACAAGATAAAGGCGTATTACGCTCGCATCAAAAAGTGATTGTTGATGGCATAGGTGAGGGTGAAACTACCTCAGGTACGTTCTCGCCCACGATGGAAAAATCCATTGCTTTTGCCCGTGTCCCTGTGGGTGATTTTAGCCAAGTATGGGTCGAAATTCGCGGCAAACGCTTAGCGGCAAGCGTGGTTAAGCCACCGTTTGTGCGTTTAGGTAAAGTGTTAGTTTAATCTGTATTTGTTCCTCCCACTCATTTAGGGGGAGGCTAGGAGGGGGTGACCCCACCCTGACCCTCCCCTTAATAAAGGGAGGGAGGTTTTTAATTGTATAGATAGAGTGAGATAAACATGAGCAATACTCCAGTTGAATTAAAATACGCAACCAGCCATGAATGGGTGCGTTTAGAAGGCGATATCGCAATCGTAGGTATTACAGACCACGCCCAAGAAGCCTTAGGTGATTTAGTGTTTGTGGAATTACCAGACCTAGGCGACACCGTAAATGCAGGTGATGAAGCAGGTGTGGTTGAGTCTGTTAAAGCAGCATCTGACATTTACGCACCTGTCTCGGGCGAAGTGATTGAACTTAATCCTGCCTTAGAAGATACCCCAGAATTAATCAACACAGACCCATACGGCGAAGGTTGGATGTACAAAATTCGCGTATCCGACATGACAGAGTTAGACGACTTGTTGTCTGCTGATGAGTATGACGAGCAAGTTGCGACTGAGCATTGATTCAAGCCTCATGCTCTCTCGCCCCTTTGGGGAGAGGGCTGGGGTGAGGGGATAATAACCCCACCCTAACCATTCCCTCGATTAAGGGAGGGAATATGTTATTTTATCCGTTCTTTATTTGTAGGGTGGGTTGTTAACCCACCGCTTATCTGAGCAAAAATCCCATGCCATTTACCCCGCATACCGAATCCGATATACGCGCCATGCTCGACACTATGGGTGTTGACACTGTCAGTGCGTTGTTTGATGAAATTCCTGCCCATTTGCGCTGCCAACCTTTAATGGCCGTGCCAGAGGGGTTGAGCGAAATGGACGCTTTACGTGTCATGCAGGAGCGCAGCCAACAAGATGCAGGTGCATTATGTTTTATTGGTGCAGGGGCGTATGAGCATCATATTCCTGCGGTAGTGTGGGATATTGTTGCTCGTGGTGAGTTTATGACCGCGTACACACCGTATCAAGCCGAAGCATCACAAGGTACTTTGCAGGTTATTTACGAATTTCAAAGTATGATGGCTCACATTACAGGCATGGACGTATGTAATGCCTCAGTGTATGACGGGGCATCTGGTTTAGCCGAAGCGGTATTAATGGCGATTCGTGCTCATAAAAAATCTAAATCTAAACGTATTTTAATGCCTAAAACTGTTTCGCCTTTGTACCGTAGTGCGGTTAAAGCGATTGTTGAAATGCAGGGTATTGAATTAGTCGAATTGGATTATCAACAAGACAGTGGCACGATTAGTCCAGCCAGTTTAGACGCTTATAGTGGCCAAGATTATGCTGCTTTAGTGATTCCATATCCTAACTTTTTTGGGGTGATGGAAGAGGTTGATGCTTTAACCCGTTGGGCAGAAGACAATAATATTTTAATTATTGCAGTGGTCAATCCAATGGCATTATCCGTGCTTGCGCCGCCAAGTGATTGGGGCAATAAAGGTGCAGATATTGTGGTGGGTGAAGGTCAGCCTTTTGGTATTCCTTTGTCGTCGGGTGGGCCTTATGTCGGTTTCTTGTGCTGTAAGCAAGAACATGTGCGTCAAATGCCTGGTCGTATTATTGGCCGTACGGTTGATTTAGAGGGCAAAGAAGGCTTTACCTTAACCTTGCAAGCGCGTGAGCAGCATATTCGTCGTGCTAAAGCAACGTCTAATATTTGTACCAACCAAGGCTTAGCAATGACTGCGGCAACCATTTATTTGAGTTTAATGGGGGCAGAAGGTTTAGAGCGTGTCTCGTTGGCTTCACATCACAATATTGGTCAATTAACCCAACAAGTTAGCACTATTGCAGGTGTAAAAGTCGCCTTTACAGGTGCGGTATTCCACGAAGTGGTGTTGCAACTTAATAAGCCTGTTGCGCCTGTTTTGGCAAAAATGGCTCAGTTAGGTGTGTTAGGTGGTTTAGATTTAAGTCCTTATTATCCTGAGTTAGGTAATGCTTTGTTGGTTTGCACCACCGAAACCAAAAATGCCACTGATTTAAACCGTTTTAGCCAAGTTTTAGCCCAAGCACTTGCGGAGTAAATAACATGACCTTAATTTTTGAACGTTCGCAAGAAGGTCGCCGCGCTACTGCTCAAGCACCTTTAGTGCGTCAACAAAACACCTTGCCCGAAGGTTTTCGTCGTAAAAATCGTGCCTTATTACCCCAAGTATCTGAGTTACAAGTGGTGCGTCATTACACCAATTTGTCGCGCAAAAACTTTAGTATTGATACTCAGTTTTATCCGCTTGGTTCTTGTACCATGAAGTACAACCCACGTGGCGCACATAAAGGCGCAATGATGGCAGGATTTTTGGGTCGTCATCCTTTAGCTCCTGTGAGTCATTCGCAAGGCTATTTAGCGTGTATGTATGACTTACAAGAAGTTCTTAAAGAAGTCACAGGCATGAAGGGCGTATCCTTAATTCCTGCGGCAGGCGCACAAGGTGAGTTTGCTGGCGTGGCAATGATTCGTGCTTATCACTTAGCGCGTAATGATATTGCTCGTACCGAAATGTTGATTCCTGCGGCAGCGCATGGCACAAATCCTGCCACAGCCGTCATGTGTGGCTACAAAGTGCGCGAAATTCCTGTCTTAGCCAATGGTGATGTGGACGTAGAAGCCCTTAAACTGGCTGTAGGGTCACAAACCGCTGGCTTGATGATGACTAACCCATCAACCTGTGGTGTATTTGAACAACAAATTGATTTGATAGCCAAAATTGTTCACGAAGCAGGGGGCTTGTTGTATTACGATGGGGCAAACCTTAACGCTATTTTAGGTAAAGTCAGACCCGGTGATATGGGTTTTGATGTGTTACACATGAATTTGCACAAAACCTTTGCTACGCCACATGGTGGCGGTGGGCCGGGTGCGGGTCCTGTGGGTGTAGGCGAGCGTTTATTGCCCTTTTTGCCTACACCTATTGTGGGCAAAGAAGCCGATGGGTGCTATCGTTGGTTAGACAAAAAAGATTTGCCACAAAGTATTGGTCATTTATCGGCCTTTATGGGTAATGCAGGCGTATTGTTACGCGCTTACTTTTATGCTGTTGTGTTAGGGCGTGAAGGTTTGCATCGTGTGGGTGAATACTCCACCTTAAACGCCAACTATTTAATGCACAAATTGGCACAAGCAGGCTTTCAATTGGCGTATCCTGAACGTCGCGCGTCACATGAGTTTATTATCTCGTTTGCCAAAGAAGCCAAAACTTTGGGTGTAACGGCGATGGATATTGCCAAACGTTTATTGGATTATGGTTTTCATGCGCCAACAACTTATTTTCCGTTGTTGGTGCCTGAGTGTTTTTTGATTGAGCCTACCGAAACCGAAGCCAAAGACGAGCTTGATAATTTTGCCACCGCGTTAACTTTGATTTTAGAAGAAGCTAAAAACGACCCAGAATTGGTTAAGGGTGCGCCGCATACCTTGCCTGTGCGTCGTTTAGATGATGTTAAAGCTGCACGTGAGTTAGACTTGGTTTGGCAGCCTAAAGCTGATTAACAGTTAAGTCCACGCTGAAGAAGGCGCGTTATTGCGCCTTTTTTATAATATAAAATATTTAGTCTGCGGCTGGCCTTACTTTTGTTTTGGCAAAAGTAAGCAAAACCATTTGTGGCACAGAACTCGGCATCCATGCCTCAAACAAACTGTGCCACGCCATCCCTGAAATACCCTTTGTTGTGCTAATGATTACGTCATGCCGCATAACCTCTAAATAAAACATTTAGGAATCAAATGAAAACCCTCTCCCTAAAAAAATACGAAGACCGCCGCCTCCGCGAAGGTCATTTATGGATTTACTCCAACGAAGTCGATACCGCTAAAACCCCGCTTAAAACTTTACAAGCGGGTGAGCAAGTTGTTATTGAAGACTTTGCAGGTAAAAAATTGGGCATTGCTACGGCTAGTCCTAACTCGTTGATTTGTGCACGTTTAATCAATCGAGATGTTAAACATCCTTTAGATAAATCTTTGATTGTGTATCGTTTAAATCAAGCCTTGAGTTTGCGTGAGCGTTTTTATGACGAGCCTTATTACCGCCTTGTGTATGGCGATAGTGACGGGTTATGTGGTTTGGTGGTTGACCGTTTTGGTGATTATTGTGTGGTACAAACCACTACCGCAGGCATGGAAAAGGTAAAAGACGATATTGTTCAAGCCTTAGTTAAAGTCTTAAATCCAACGGGTATTTTGTTTAAAAACGATAGTAAAGCCCGAGCTTTAGAAGGTTTACCGACTTATATCGAAGTGGCTTATGGTGATGTACCCAAATTATTGCCACTGGTAGAAAATGGCGTGAAGTTTGTTGCTCCTGCACATGAAGGCCAAAAAACTGGTTGGTTTTATGACCATCGTGAATCACGCGCTCAATTGCAACGTGTGGTTAAAGGCAAGCGCGTGTTAGATGTGTTTTCTTATGCGGGAAGTTGGGGTGTACAAGCGGCCGCCTTTGGTGCTGCGGACGTGACCTGTGTTGATGCCTCCGAATTTGCCTTAAATATTGTTAAGCAAAATGCGGCACTCAATGGTTTAGAAGATAAAGTTCATACTTTACAGGGTGATGCTTTTCAAATGTTGACCGAGTTAAAACAACAAGGTGAACAGTTTGATGTCATTATTTTAGACCCACCTGCGTTTATGCAAAAACGTAAAGACCATGCCAATGGTTTACAGGCTTATCGTCGTATTAATGAATTAGCGATGCGTTTGTTGGTGCGTGATGGTATTTTGGTGTCAGGTTCTTGCTCAATGCACCTAAAAACCGAAGAGTTGGTTGATGTGATTCGCGGTGCAAGTCGTCATTTAGATAAAACGGCACAAGTGGTATTTATTGGCGGGCAGGGGGCTGACCATCCTGTACATCCTGCAATCCCCGAAACCGCGTACTTAAAATGTGTCATGGCAAGGGTGTTGGGAGCTTAGTTTTTAGGGGGAAAGAGGGCATCGGAAGATGCCCTCTTTTTCTTTGTGTTACATAGCTGTGTACACGTAATGTGCGTTATAGGTTGTATTGAAACCTTGTACGCTAACGGTAGCTGTAATATCTCCAATATTGCCTGAAAATGAACATGAGTTAATGGTAAAAGAACTACCAGCAACGTCGAACACGTCTGTCACATCCTCTGCCGCACAAAACTCAGTTTTAGTTGTAGGCTTAGGGATATTGGGAATATTGATAACGGGCGAGGAAAAGCCACTTACTGTGGTAGTGATTGCTAAGTTATAGTTCCCAGTAGGAATAGTAGTGTTGCCACCTGTATTAAGGTCGATAGTAATACTACCAAACCCAAATGTAAAAGTATTAGCGTCAAATCCTAATAAATTAGCAGCGTTAAATATAGATGTTAAATTTGCTTGAATTTTACTTTGTAGGTTAGCTTGAGTATAAAGGCCTACTGCAGCACCATTAGCCATCCCATCAAAGTTGCCATCAGCAAAATCTTCAGCGAGTTTTTGTAATGCAGCGAGTGCAGGTGTTGTGTCAGTATTTGGTACTAATTGAGCCAATGCTGCTAATTTTAAGGCATATTTACCCGCTTCGGTATTTTGAATCGCAGCTAAGTCGGCAAAACTACCAATGACTGTTGGCGCTGCGGTAATAGATGTTAATTCAGGAGCCAAAGCTTTACGGACTGCTTCATTAGCTTTAGTAGCAATATCAGCACTAATCGCTTTTTCGTTATTGCTTGCTTTTTTCAAAGCTGTTTGATAAGCAACCTCAGTGAGTGTACTTACACCAATATTTGTGGCTAAAGTAGGAACGGTTGCACGAATTTTTTGGGCTGCATCAAAGTTAACTTCACCAGTATTGGTTGCGGATAACTTACTTTCATCCACGTATTTTGCGGTTGCACTACCTTGTACTTCAACAACGACTGGGGCTGTTGTTTTAGTGACATTAAATGTTGCAATCCCTGAATTACCTGTGTTACCAGAACCAATCTCTAACCCCGTGTTAGCATTTCTAAGCACGACTTTAGCGTTTAAAATTTTACCTAAAGAGGGCGTAACAGTAACTTGTGTGGTACTTGGAACTTGTGTCAGTGCCGCGTTGTCATCATCATTACTATTACAGCCTGTGATTAACGCGGCTAAAAGAGTTAAGCTAGTACAGGGCAATTGCGCTATGAAATTTGTTTCTGAAAAATAATTTTCTCTCTATAA
>ERZ724510.1692-NODE-1692-length-12037-cov-4.106410_pt1 | contig 12037 bp, 9 predicted proteins | sample MGYA00376043_ERZ724510 | MGnify/ENA primary metagenome ERZ724510 (study PRJEB28724, sample SAMN07190888) | wastewater metagenome | isolation source: influent of sewage treatment plant in Hong Hong | place: USA: Christiansburg, Virginia | collected 2016-03-01 ... | reverse complement strand
TCGGCTACGTGGCCTGGTAGCTCGGCTTCCCGAGGAACGAAACAGCCTGGAGCAGCGTCGAAGCGAGCTGTTGGAGACCACAGTTGACGTGACGGACTGGATGGTTGACTACATGTACTCACTTACCGATGGGTCGGTGATGCCGAAGGCCGAGATAGGTCTCTGACCACAACTGTTGACTGGCTGCTTGATGCACGATGTCGTCCGTTTTCCGCACATGTGGCCTTGAGATGGCCGGTGAGTTGGTCTCAAGGCCGCGTTGAGGGGCCAGTCATCCCGCACGTCGGCGGGCTTGGTCGAGGAACTCGTCAACTAACTGGTGGACGGGCGCGAACATGCTCGCTGGCGGCACGTCCGGACGGATGGTCTGACGCGACGGCGCTGAGGCCAGGGCCTGCTGCAGCCCCGTTGCGGTCTCGGCGAAGGTTGGGACCCCGCAGTCGAGGGCGAAACTTCGCATCTTGTGGCCGGAATCGAGGGCGCACCAGCCGTTGCCGAACCTGTTGGCGATGAGCCCGACGTGGAAGCGGCTGGTGATCGCGTAGTCGCTCGGGCGCAGTAGAGAGGACGCCTCAGCCAGCATTGGGCGATGAAGCGTGGGTGGCGGGGTTGCAGAGCGGGCGGCGAGCAGGTTGATCGCTTCGACGGCGACCGCCTCGTCCTCGGTGGTCATGGCGAGCAGCTTCACGTCCATACGTTCGCAGATGCGGCTCGACGCCATGGCGGCGGCCAGCGCGCCGGCGTGCTCGTTGCGGTTCGTCGTCGTGCCCCGCGGGGCGATCACCACCCGGTTCACCGCGTGGTCGCCCCCGGGGCCATCGGGAGCGGGCAGTGCCAGGTGGGCCAGGTCGGGCGCCACCACGATGTGACGAAACCCGAGGGCCCGAAGCGCCGAAGCCGACGATCGGTCGCGCACCACCCATCGCGGCCGCTCGAGTGCGGCGGTGTGAAGGGCCCAGCGTGACGGCCAGCGGTCGATGGGACCGACGCCCAGGCCTATGCCGGCTCGTGCCCGGCCGGCGCCGACCGCGGCGTAGCGGCCGAGGTGGACGGCGCAGCTGATGGCACTGGTCTGGTCCTGGAGCAACCCGCCCGGGCCTAGGACCACCCCGTCGGCCCAGCGCCGAGGCTCGCGCAGCGAGCGGGTGGGAAACGCCCGAACCCCGTGAAGCTCCTCGGTTGCAGCTGGATCCTCGGAGAACATGGCCACCTCGGCACCCCGCCGGCGCAGTAGATCGGCCAAGGAACCGCAGATCAGCTCGTCGCCCAGGTTGCCCGAGCCGGCCCATCCGGCGATCAGCACGTTGGGGCTCATCCGGGCCAAGCGCTGGCGGGGGAGGGACGTGTGTGCCCGCAGTTGGTCTGCCGGCCAGCCGCTGGTCGGCCGGCGGACTGGGCCGAGCCGAAGCCGCCCGCAACGGCGCGGTCGGCCGCTTCAATCGCATGCTCTTGGTGAGCTGTGCGGCGCACCTTCCTGTTCGACATGATCTCCCGGGTGGTCGTGAGCAGTGCCGGATTACGGTCGCGGGTCCGGGAGGCAAAGGAGCTGAGCACCCGGGTGGGTGGGCTGTGCTCCCTGATCCGGCGGGAGGGCGTGGATCTGGTCATGACGAGAAACCCGTCGGGGGCGCTGGCGGCGAGGCTCATGAGGATTCCCTCCATGTTCGACACCGACGACTGCCCTGCGGTCGGCTTACTGTACTGGGCTGCTGCGATCCCGGCGACGGTGATCACCAGCCCGGCGTCTGGTGATGTCGATTACGGACGAAAGCATCAGGCCTATCGGGGATTCAAGGAGACGGCCTCGTTGCGTCCCGATCGCTTCGTTCCCGACGCCACCCTGGTGAGGGGCGCCCGGCCGGATCCGTCGGGGCCTTACAGCCTGGTCCGCGCCGTGGCGATGGAGGCCACCCACGATCACGGTGAGGACGGTCTTGACGACCCCACCCTGCGTCGGGTGGTCGAGTTGCTCTCGCCGGTGGGACCGGTGTGGATCAGTAGCGAGCGCCAACTCCCCGTGGATCTGGAACGGCGGAGGCGGCAATCCTGGGCGTCCCGAGCCTGCGGCTGAGTTCCTGGGCGGGGAGATTGCCGTATTTGGTGGATCTGGAGGGGCGGGGCATGACCCAGGCGTTCCTCCCCGAGCATCGAGAGAGATTCCTCCAACGGTTGGAAGCGATGACCAACAGTCTCCAAGCCGAACGGGACGAGCTTCGGTTCCGCAGGGATCAGCTGTTGGCCGAGACCGTGGATGTCGCCGATTGGATGATCGAGCGGATGTACAAGTTGGTCGAGCGCAGTCGGGGTGCCACCTAGGCGGTTGGCGGCCCTCCGCCGAGGAACAGACCATTTCCGGAACCTTGGGTGAAAATGTTCAGCCAGTTGACTACCATTCTCGGATGAACAGAGCCGGTGAGGGTGGCGCTGCAGCGCCGCGACGCAACGTGTGGGTTTTGCTCGGTCTTGTGGCGATTCTCGGGGGCTTGGTGGCTCAGCCGATCACTGCCGGAACGGCCGGGGCCACCGGCCCAGGGGACAATCCGGCCAAGGGCGAGGTCTCACCTGTCACCGACGCTCAGGACGGTCGCCGCTCAGATCCCATCCCGCCCGAGTTGGTCGGCAACGAGGCGGCCCCGCTGCCGGCTTCAAAGGCGGCGGTTGCGCTGGACGACATTGCATGTGTCGGTAATGGCACGTCCGGTAAACGGGTGCAGTTGGTGTACGCCTATCGAGCCGGCTCCAGCAACCGTGCGGCAGCGTTTGCGGCGTCCATCCGGAGCTGGGCAACCCAGTTCGACAACTTTCTGGCAGGCGAGGGCGCAGCAACCGGTGGACAGCGCCGCATCCGCTTTGTCCACGATGGCGCATGCCAACCAACCGTGCTGACCGTCCAGGTGCCTTCCTCGGTCAACGATTTTGATTCAGCCGCTGAGGCTCTGGACGCAGCCGGATTGACCAACCCCAACCGCAAATACCTCACCTATGCAGATTGGAACGTGTCGGGTCTGTGTGGCACCGCCACCTATTGGGGAGACGAGGATCCCAGCGCAAACAACTTCAACAACACCGAGATCGGTTACGCACTGACGTATCAGTCCTGCTGGGATTGGAGCAGTTCCCGAACAGCGCTCCACGAGTTGTTTCACACCTTTGGGGCGGTGCAGGGCGGGTCGCCAAACGGCAACGGCGGGCACTGTGATGACGGAGATCTGGGCGGAGCCGACATCATGTGTTACGGCGATTACGCCCTCGACGCGTGCGACGCAAGTGGGCCCCGGGTCATGGATTGCGGCCGGGACGACTACTTCAACGTCACCCCGGTGAGCGGGTCGTACCTGGCTCGGTACTGGAACCCGACCAACAGCGCCTACCTGACGGTGCCGACCGGGTGCGCTCCTCAAGACTCGTTCGCATCGAGCTATCCGATCGGTGGCAACCGAGGGACGGTCAAGGGTTCCAATGCAGGTTGCGGCGTGGAGACCGGAGAGCCCACACATGCTGGTTCGCGGTCTCGTTCGGTGTGGTGGACCTACACGGCCCCGTCGAGTGGTCTGGTCACCGTCGACACCTTTGGTTCGGCGTTCGATACCGTCCTGGCGGTGTACACCGGCAATACCGTTGGTGCGCTGACGTTGGTCAACAGCAACGATGACACCGCTCCCGGCAGCCAGAGCAAGGTGGCCTTTATGGCCACGGGAGGCCAGCGCTATCGCATTGCCGTCGACGGCTGGAGCGGCACCACCGGCGCTATCAAGTTGAACTGGAAGCATGCGGCCTCGCCGGCCAACGACAACATGGCCGACGCGTGGGCGGCGGCGGGGGCCAACGGTGCCACCGGCGGATCAACCAACGGCGCCACGCGCGAGACCGGCGAGCCGATGCACCGGCATCGCGGTTTCGCCTCCGCATGGTGGTCGTGGACGGCTCCCAGCACCGGCAACCTTCGTCTGAGCACCAGCGGGTCGAGCTTTGACACGGTGCTCAGCGTCTACACGGGGACCGACGCAGGTGCGGCGGTGGCGAGGGCCCAGAACGATGATGATCCGACCAGCTACACCAGTGAGGTGTTGGTGCCGGTGAAGGCAGGCGTCACGTATCGCTGGGCTGTCAGCGGCTACGCCGGGTCTACCGGTGCGGTCTCGCTGAACTGGAACCTGCAACCTTTGCAGTGCTCGATCACCAACAGCAACCCCTTCTCTGACGTCCCCAACTCTGCCTGGTACCGCAACTCTGTGCTGTGGCTGGTGCAACGAGGCATCACTTCGGGGACCGGGCCGGGTAAGTACTCGCCGAATGCGCCCGTGACCCGTGGCCAGATGGCGATGTTCCTCTGGAAGGTCTCGGGGCAGCCGGCGCCCACCTATCCGAACGGGTTCAGCGATGTATCGCCTGACAGCTACTACAACGACGCAGTCTCCTGGCTCGTCGAGAACGACATCACCTCAGGAACCGGTTGGGACACCTTCTCGCCAAACAACAAGGTGAGCAGGGCGCAGATGGCCACGTTCCTTTGGAAGTTGGTGGGCGGGGTCTATCCCGGCTTCATCCATGACTTTTACGACGTGTATGAGGGGGCCTACTACGACCAGGCGGTCGCCTGGTTGGTGCGGGACGGCATCACCGCCGGCACGGGTCCCGGGCAGTTCTCTCCCAACCAGAACGTCACGCGGGCTCAAATGGCAGCGTTCCTCAACGTCCGGACCTGTGGGTAGACCCTGACGGTGTCCGTGCGTGTGGCAGTTGTGGTGGGTACCCGTCCAGAGGCGATCAAGCTCGCCCCCGTCGTGCATGCGCTGCGCGAAGCGCGCGGTGCGGACCCGGTGGTGTTCTCCACCGGGCAGCACCTCGAGATGGCGCACCAGGCGCTGTCGATGTTTGGCCTGGTTCCGGATCGAAACCTGGGGATTGCGCGGCCCACGAACAGTCCAACCGACCTCTTGGCGGCGGGCGTGGCGGAACTGGGCGCAGAGATCGGTGTCGGCGAGTTTGATTGGGTGTTGGTGCAGGGCGATACCACCTCGGCCCTGGCGGGCGCCTTGGCCGGTATGGCCCACAACGTGCCGGTTGCCCATCTCGAGGCAGGGCTTCGTTCGGGCGACGTCAACCACCCGTTCCCCGAGGAGCATCACCGAAAGGCAATCACCGCAGTTGCCCGGCTGCACTTTGCTCCCACACCTGAGGCACAGGCGCACCTGCTCCATGAGGGTGTCGCCGTCGGCGACGCGCCGGTGGTGGGCAACACCGTGATTGATGCGCTTTGGTGGATGCGTAAACGTCTTGACGGCACCGAGTTGGACCACCTGGGGCTTCCGTCAAACCGTATGCTCGTTCTGCTGACCTGTCACCGGCGCGAGTCGCAAGGACGGCCGATGAGGCGGGCGCTGGATGCGGTGGCCCAGGTTGCGGCGGCTCGTGCTGACGAACTGTGCGTCGTGGTGCCGGTGCACCCAAACCCGGTGGTATCCAAGGCGGCAGCCAAGGCCGGGACCACCGCCAGGCTGGTGGTCAGCGGGTCGAGGCGGGTGATCTGCGCTGCGAGGATGGTGAAGGTGCCCGCCAGGCAAACCGCCAACGACCAGTTTCCCAAGGCCAACAGGTCGGGACGCAGGCCCGCCAACACCGCTCCCCGCTCGTTCTCCGCCGCGGCCGTGGTGGCCAACCCGAACCTGGTGCGGTTGCCGACCAGCCACAACGCTCCCGACACGGCCGCCACCATTGCGGCAACGTAGAACTGATCAGACGTGACCAGCCGGCCAAAGACGTTGAGGCCGGAGTCGTCCACGATCGTTCGAATCATCACCTCACCGGGAAAGCGCAGTTCGGCAACCGCCCACAGGTAGAGAAACAGGCCGACCGACGCCACCACCTGGGCCAGCGGTGGTGAACGACGAAGCGGCCGAAACACCAGCAGGTAGACGACGGCCCCCAGCACCAGCCCGTAGGGGATGAACACGGCCAGCGCAGTGGCCAACGTTGGCCGTTGCAACACATGAAACGACGCAGGCAGCCCTACGAGCGGCAGGGTGACGTCACCGGTCTCGCGAAAGTTGAAGAAGGCCAGGGCGACAAACATGCCCAGCGCCCCCTGGGCCAGGTTGATCACACCCGATGCCCGGTAAACCATCACCAGACCGAGCCCCAGCGCAGCGATGGCGGACCCCGCTCCCAGACCAAGCAGCAGGTAACCGAGGTGCGAACTCACAATTGGTTCAGCAGGGCGGGTACGTCGATCCAACCATCGGAGACCTCGGCGAACTCGTTGGGGCCGACCAACTCGGCCAGTACCTGCTGGGGGGAACACAGCGAGGGCATGTCGGGCACCTGCTTGCCGTCGCAGGTGTACGGATGGCCGTCAAAGCTGGGCTCGTCCACCGCAGTACGAAACTTCTCAATGATCTGCTTGGGGGTGGCCTCCGCGCCCAGGTCGTCAAGCACGGCCCACAGGTTCATGGTCGACCGGAAGCTGACCGTGGCAGCGCCGGCAGGGTTGAGGCCCTTGGGGCCGTACTCGCCGACCGCTGCGTTGTAGATCTCGGTGTCGGCCGAGTCAACCACCCGCTGGTTGAGCCGGCCCTCAATGTTGAAGATGGTGCCGACCGTCTTCTCGACACCCACCTGGTCGAGCCACTTCTTATCGGCACAGGCGCCCATCATGTACACCGGACCATCCAACTTGAGGTCGGCGATGGCTTCGAGCGCAGGCGCGCAGGATGTATCTGCAGCGCCGACGATCAGCGCGTCGGGTTTGGCTTCGAGGGCCTTCTGGATCGGCGCCACGACGTCGGTGGACGTGAGTGGAAACGTCACCTCCACCACCTCGTCCACGCCGAGGGACTTCATCAGCTGAGCGCCGTATCGGTGTGCTCCGTCGGCGATGGCCCCGTAGTCGACGTACACCATCCCCACCTTGTCGGCCTTGATCCGTGTCGCCGCGTCGGCGGCGAATGCCGCAAACGCCCCCGAGGTACCACCAGAGAATTGGAAGCTGATCGGGCTCGTCATCTCGTCCACCCCGACCGGTACACCGCCCACATAGGGCACGCCGGCCTCCTCCAAAAGCGCGATGCCGGGCCCGCCCATCACGTTGATTCCACCGAGCACCGCCACCACCCCGGCATCCAACACCTCCCGGGCGCAGCGCTGCGAACTCTCGGGCGATAGCGACACCGAGCACGGCACCAACTCGATTGGATGTCCGTCCACACCGCCCAACTCGGCGTTCACAAACTTCACAGCGGTCTCAGTGGCCTGAAGCAGTTCCGGCAGCGCGGCGATCGGGCCGTCGTTGATGCCGATAAAACCCACCTTCACCGGCGTTGCGTCGGGGTCTGCCTTCTTGGCTTCGGCCGGAAGCTCGCCATGAAACCAGTTCGCACCGGGAAACCGCTCGATCACAGGCCCGTCGTTGCGAACCGCCTCGTAGCCACCCGCTGCCATCACGTCGCCCGCACCAGGGTCTGCTTGGGCCTGCTCGCCCCCAACCGGACCGGTTTCGGAGCATCCGGCCGCCAGCGCCACGGCCGACAACACCACAGTGGCGACAACCGAGCGCAACGCCGAGTTCCGTCCGCTTACTCCTCGAGTTCTCATGGGTCCCCCTCCAGATGCGATCGTAGACGTTGACGCCCGTCACACCTCGGCGGCGAGAATGCCTGATCGATCACAGCGGGGTCCGTGGCAGACTTCGCCCATGGCCACTACGGCGATCGAGGTGCAGGCGGGTGACCGGTTAGTACGCGTGTCCAGCCCCGACCGCGTACTTTGGCCCCAAGTCGGCATCACCAAGGGCGACCTTGCCCGATACTGGGCTTCGCTTGGCGAGGTTGGCCTGAGGGGGTACCGCAACCGGCCGGTACACCTGCACCGGTTCCCCAAGGGCATCGAAGAGCAGGGGTTCTTCCAGAAACGCATCCCCAATCAGCGGCCCGACTGGATCCACCGAACCCACATCGTAGGACCCAACGGCACGGCATCCGACGCCCTCTGTCCGACCGATGTGGCGCACCTGGTGTGGGGTACCCAAATGGGCACCATCGAGTTTCACCCCTGGCCCACCCGAAGCCGGCGGCCGGATCACCCCGACGAACTCCGTGTGGATTTGGATCCGTCGCCCGGCACTGGGTTTGCCGAGGCCCGCCGGGTGGCCGCACTCACCCGGGAGGTGTTGGAGGAGGTGGGCCTCACCGGATGGCCGAAGACGTCGGGCAAGCGCGGCATCCACGTCCTGGTGCGCATCACCCCGAGCTGGGACTTTGTGCAGGTGCGGGATGCGGCCGTCGCGCTGGCTCGGGAGCTGGAGCGGCGGGCGCCGAACCTGGCAACCGCCGCCTGGTGGAAAGAGGAACGCGGCGCGCGGACGTTCGTCGACTTCAACCAGAACTGCCGAGACCGCACCGTGTGCGGCGCATGGTCCCCTCGCCCCACACCCACGGCCACCGTGTCAGCGCCCTTCCGCTGGGCCGATCTCGATGACATCGAGCCCGGCGATATCACAGTGGCCAACGGTGTCGCGCACGTAGCCGCCCAAGGCGACCCACATGCAGACATCGACAAATCGCCTGGCTCCCTTGGCGGGCTCTTGGCGTGGGCCGATCGGGACACGGCCAACGGGCTACCCGATGCGCCATGGCCGCCCACGTTCCCCAAAATGCCCGGAGAAGACCGCCGCGTGGCACCCAGCCGACGAGCGAGCTCGTGACTTCACTCGCCCAGCATTTCCAAACCCGCCCAGCAACGACGCCGAACACGCAAGCGGGTTGAGTCGCGCCGGTTGGGTCACTTCTTGATACGAGCCCTCACTTTTCGAGCCAGGCGTTCGATCCGGCCGCCACCCGACGTCTTCGCCAGCGCCTCGGTGGCCTTTGCGAGGGCTTCCTCCGCAATCTTCCTCAGTTCACCTGAATTCTCCGACGCCGGAGCCGCTGCCGGACGAGGCTTCTTGGCAGGCACCACCCGGAGCACCGGCAGGTCTCGTTGAACGAAAACCGGATCGAGTTTGTAGTCGGTTCGCTGGGAGACCTGCGCACGGATCTCATTCTGGGCCGGCACCGGGTCGCCCCAGGTGGCGTAGAGCTTCATCGCCGTGCACGCAATCGGGTTCAGCCCATCGTTCGCTATCGCCTCCCACACCGCAGCTGCCGTGCCCACCGTGTGTTCCGTCCGGTAATCATCAAAAACCACAATGCCGTCCTGGCGCAACATCTCCTTCGCCGCAAACGTGTCGCCGCGAACATGCTCGTACATGTGCGAAGCGTCGATGTGCACCAACCGACAAGACCCCGCCGACACATGATCGGTGATCAGCGAGGACAGCCCACGGATGATCTCCGGCAGTTCATCATGAAAGGCCAGGTAGTTCGACTCAAACTCATCTTGTGAAAGCGAAGCGTACGCCCGCCTCACATCGTCCCGAATCGTCTCCTCACTCCCGGCGACGTCAAAAAGGTCACAAACTGTCAGGCGCTCACCGTCGCGCAGGAAGCGCCCCAGATGAATCGCGCTCTTGCCCTTATATACACCCACCTCAACCAGATCCGAGGGCTCCTGGGTCCGACTCTGCCATTCAAGCAGCCACTGGAAAACCAGTTGATCGCCATACGACAGCCATCCGGGCACATCGTCCAGCTTCTTGGGAAGGTCCTTGCGAACATCAGTCATATCAATTCGGCTTCTTTCATAGTGGGATGTCGGGAGTCGGCTTTCACAGGCCACTCTCAACCCGGTCGCGTCAGATTCCATGTAGAGAGCGCGCACGGCTCATCGAACCGGGATACAGGGGGCTCTGGAGCCTCGCCCAAGAACACGCGCTTGATCACCCGTTCGGTGGCATCCCCATCATCAAACTCACAGAATCGAGCGCGAAAAACGCGCAGCAGCTCCTGGGACTCGTCCGACTCGAACTCACGGTCACTCAGCACTCCAACCAGCTGCTCCATCGACTGAGCAGTAGCGCCCGGGGGTTCCTCAAGAATGTCGAAGTACGTACCCCGAGTTGACCGATATCGCTTCCAGTCGGGCGCGTAGATGACGATTGGCCGACCCAAGATGGCGAAGTCGAACATCGTCGATGAGTAGTCACAGATGAGCAGATCCGAAGCCAAGTACAGCGGGGCCACTTCCGGCCAGTCTGTCACATCAATGATACGGCCTTCTTCAGTGAGCCGCTCGGCACTCGACGTGTCACGGTACGAGTGGTGACCTCGAATCAACAATGTTGCATTTGCACCCAGAGCCCCCAGCACGGCCTCCGGGTCCAGATCCAGATCAAACTCCGTATAGCCATCGCGATAGGTTGGTGTATACAAGACACAGAAGGATTCATCGGATACTCTCAGACGACTCCGGACGCCCGAGGCCATACCCTTTGGCGGGTTCACCAACACGTCATTCCTCGGATACCCAAACTCGAGGATCTCATGGTTACCTGGAAAGGCCCGTGCAAGAATCTCCGTTGAGTAACGATTCGAAGAGAGGTCGAAGTCCCAAAACTTTATCCGCCCGAGTAGCTTCCAAAAATTCATGTGGTTGGCCGCGACCGGATATGCCTGCATATCCATCCCCATGAACTTCAGAGGCGTGCCATGCTGGGTCTGCAGGTGAACCTGCCCCTCTCGCTTCAGAAGCGAGTTGGGGAAGTTGACGTCATTGACGAAGAACTTGGCAGCCTTCATCACCTTCGCGTGCTCGTCACTACCCATGGTCACGTACTCGTAGTCTGGGGTGCCGTCCAATCCGTCGACCGCACGTTGATTGAGCAGCCACACCGCACGGACCTTCGGGGCCCACTCTTTCAACCCCTCAGCTATTGCCAGCGGATTGCCTCGTGGCTCCCGGCCCCACATGGTTGTAAAGACTGCCAGGTTCTCATCGATTGTCGGCAGCACGAGCGGGCTGGATCTCGCCTGCTTCAAAGCTCGCCGGATCTTGGGCTTATACTTGTTGCGGATCTTGACTCGATACGAATTTACCAGCTTCAGCGTTTGAAATGAGCGATAATCACCCTGAACAAGAAAGCGATACTTCAATCCCTGCGAGTTGAGTGGAAATTCGTGCTGTGCCGGGAGGTGCTGAGCGAGCACGGCTGAGGCCCTGTCGAAAAACTCGTTTCTCAGTTCAGCGGGAAGACGCTCGGTGCCCTTCGCCAAGACCGCCACACAGTGATTCGCCGACCTATCCCAAATTTCGTCACGCCAGGGCTCAAGGCGATCATCATGATCGAAGCGTTCCAACAGAAGATCGACCTGATCAATAATCTGCATGTGTCTCGCATCGGCTGTCCGAAGGATGCTTCCCTTGACTCGCTGCCGGTACATCACACAAACACGATCCAGCAGGGCTATTGAGTCAGCCAGGCAGAGAACGGGATAGGTGAAAGGAACGTCCTCGTAGTAGCCAGTTGGAAACGTCAGGTGGTTCTCGTTGAGAAACGAACGCTTGTAGGCCTTGTTGTGTGCGATGTTGAGGATCTTGAGGAGGTCTGGGCAGTCTTGCAACCGGATCGGGTCGTGATGCAACCCGAGCAGGTAACCCATCTTGTTTCGGACCTTCCTATTATTCCAGTAGAGGCGAGCATAATCGTAGAAGATCACGTCGGCCTCGGTGCTCCTACACCTATCGAGGATACTGCGAATTGCTCCCGGCGCGAAGTAGTCATCGCTATCGAGAAACGCTACATACGTGCCGGTTGAGTGCGCCACACCAAGATTTCTTGCTTCCCCAAGCCCGAAGTTTCGCTCGGGTCGCACCACCTTCACGTTGTCGTGCTTGCCCGCCACCTCTTGAACAATTTCGTAGGACCGGTCCGTCGAGTGGTCTTCAACGATGACAACCTCCACCGTATCGTCGGCCTGGCTGACGACTGAAGTGATGCACTGTCGAATATACTCGGCCACGTTGTACACTGGAATCACGATTGACAGATATGCCATCAGTGCATCCTAGCAGGTGGAGCTTAACGGTTGCTGTAAGGAGGTGGCGCCTTGGTGTTGAGCGCCAGGTGGCCTGAGGATGGGGGCCTGGGTTTGGGACAGTTTGGGTG
>ERZ724510.1691-NODE-1691-length-12037-cov-5.048990_pt1 | contig 12037 bp, 6 predicted proteins | sample MGYA00376043_ERZ724510 | MGnify/ENA primary metagenome ERZ724510 (study PRJEB28724, sample SAMN07190888) | wastewater metagenome | isolation source: influent of sewage treatment plant in Hong Hong | place: USA: Christiansburg, Virginia | collected 2016-03-01 ... | reverse complement strand
TTCCTTTGGTGTTGACGCTGGCCTCCGTGTTGAGCGCCTGCGGTGGCGGCAACGACAACAACCCGGCGGCAACCCCGTCCAGCGTCGCCGTGATTGGCGACATGCCCTACGGCACCACCGCCACCGACGCCAGCCAGTTCGTCGCTAACCCGGCCTTCATCAGCGCGATCAATGCCGATGCTGACGCTTCGCTGGTGTTGCATGTGGGCGACATTCACTCCGGCAAGCAGTACTGCACCCAGGCTTACAACCAATCCGTGGCCAGCCAATGGACGGCCTTCAAGAACCCGGTGGTCTACACCCCCGGCGACAACGAATGGACCGACTGCCACAAGATCAAAGAAGGCGGCGGCACCTACAACGCCACCACCGGCGCGATTGACTACAAGCTGGACAGCAGCGGCAACCTCGTCGATTACGCAGGTGGCGACCCGGTGGCCAATTTGGATCTGGTGCGCGCCATCTTCTTTGCCAAACCGGGCAAAGCCTTTGGCGGCGATATGAGCGTCCACAGCCAAGCGCAAGAATTCGACAGCGCCCACCCCACCGACAGCAACTACGTCGAAAACGTCTGGTTTGAAAAATCTGGCGCACTGTTCGTGACCGTGAACGTGCCCGGCGGCTCCAACAACGACACCGACCCTTGGTACGGCGCGCCCAGCATGAGCCCCGCCGAACAGCAAGAAGTCGCCAACCGCAGCGCCGCCAACCTGCGCTGGCTCGACACCGCCTTTGCCCGCGCCAAGGCCAACGGCGACATCGCCGTGGTGATTCAGCTGCAAGCCGACATGTGGGACTTGGACGGCAGCGCCGCCAGCCACATCAGCCAATACAAACAGTTCATCGACAAGATCGCCAGCTTGAGCACCAGCTTTGGCAAGCCGGTGCTGCTGCTCAACGGTGACTCGCACGTCTACCGCTCAGACAACCCGCTGGTCTCGGGCGCAAGTTGCGTGATCGAACCCAGCTCAGGTGCCGCCGCCACCGCCTGCACCGACGACGCCTACGCCAACCAGCCCCACGGCTACAACGTGCCCAACTTCCACCGCATCGTGGTTCACGGCAGCACCGCCCCGATGGAATGGCTGAAGCTGAGCATCGACCCCAGCGCCAACGCCGCCGCCACAACCACCACCTTCGGCCCCTTCAGCTGGAAACGTGTGCAACCGGCGCTGTAAAACCACTCAGTACGGAGCCGATGCCTGGGTCTGCGGCGCTTGCGCCGGAGACACCGCAGGCTTGTCCATGCTGATGCGGTTGTAGCGCACGGCCTCGCCCGTCACCGGGTTGTAGTACGCCTCGATGTCAATGCCGTGCTCCGCACACTTTGGCGACTTTCGCGTCGTGCATACACGCCACTCGTGCCCGTCATTCCAGTCCAACCCATGGGCCTACTCATTGACTTGAGTACCACTTGCTACTGTTCCGGCGTCCCGCTCTCAACTCTGTCCAGATGCAGATGCCTGAGCGCATCAAAGAGCAATGCCTGCCGACACTTGAAGCTGGCCACTCCATTCGCTTGTGGCCAAGTACACCCGCGCGCTACGGTCATAGACCAGGTTGTTGGGAGCTAACTCCAAGTACTTGGCAATGTCTAGAGATGCCCGAGGAACGGAAATCCCGACGAATGCAACGAGGTCAGCTCAATTTCGTCGGCCATCCCACCTGAACCGGAAGTCGATGAATTCCAGCCTGCGTTCGGGTTCCCAACGAGAGGAGGTTTTTTGCGGTTCAGACACCGCTTTTTTGGTTATTATTCTCTCTATTGTGTATGAATATATAAATATAGTTTGTATATTTATTATCAGTGCAATTATTCAAAGTACAAGAATTTTCAAAATGCTGTCACACCAAACCAACTCTGACCCTCCGCAAGAAGTTGAGCCCCAGAACTTGGGTTTGCTTGACCTCTCCAGGCAACTGCGCAATCTTCTGTTGCTGCGCCCGCTCTTCCAACTGGAACTCAACAAGACCCGCATCGGGGAGGATGGCGCTTCGGACGACGGGCTCTTCCAGGGCGTAGACACCTTCTATCTGGCGCTGAGCGCGCTGGACTTCATGATGGAGGCCACCACCATCTCGATGGGCGCGCCACAGGGCGAGGTTCTGGAGCACTTGGCCAACGTCGCCTGTCGCATGAAGCCCGCTCTGTCCAAGGCACAAAGCTTTCGGGTGGCCGAGGTGCTGCTCAACATGCTAGACAACAAGAGCGGCGGGTACAAGGAATTCACCTTCGACCACTTCGATGCAGCCAAAGGCAGCAGCCGTACGGTGCGCTTTCGACTGGTTCGCTACGAGCCTGACATGGAAGACGTCTACCGATATCGGCCCACCTCCGAGGGCTACCTGGCTTACCTGGGCATGCTTGACCTTGCGCCTGAGGACTCCCAGGAACTCATGGAAAAGATGCTTGACCTGCTCGTGCAGCGAGGGAAGTTCGACACCGCGTTAGATATCGCCAAGCGGGCACGCACCCTGTCCATTGAGTACCGCCAGCGCATTCGGGATCGACTGCACCAAGCCCACCGCGCGCCCGGGTCAGTCAACTGGACCAAAGACCTGGGTCCATATCTGCAGGAAGCCCGCGACCATGTGTCCAAGCGGCAGCATGAAGACCAGCGCATGGAGGACGCCGTCAAGGAGGCCCTAGGCGAGGCAGTGGAACCCCGCAACCGTGCCAGCCTCGCCAAATTGCTGCGCGAGTTGCAGGACGCCAGTACCCTGCGGGGACGGCTCGTGGGCGAGGTTACGGGGGCAGGGGACACCTTCTTGGCGTCCCAGCGCTCGCTGTTCCGTGCTCGCCGTCCCACCGGTCTACCCGACCTGGAGCAGCAGCTATTCCCTCGCCTGTTGGACCTGACTACCCAGCGCTTGGCCGATGACGCTGACCAACTGCTCAGCGCCCTTTATCCCGCAAGCTGGCCCAAGGTCTATGACCTCAATACCGTCCTTTCTTTGTTGCTTGAGTCTCGTCCAGAGGATGGCCCTTTGTCTCAGGACCTCGGTGAACTTGTCCCGCTAGAAGTCGTCCCGGATGAATTCCCTGAGGAGCTCACCCGAAAAGCCGCTGCTTGGCTGGCACGCAAATTCGCAGAGGGCAAGACTTATCGCATCGACGAGCTGCTGATGCTTGCAGAGGTCGAGGGGCTGAGTCGCACCCTGCGGCGATGCTTGGTGCTCATGCTCTACCGCTCATTCTCCGACGATGAGACGGAGTTCCCGCACCTGACCTCCAGGCCAACTGGCCGCTTCGACAACGACGTTGTGACCGGCATCAACCTTCAATTCATCCCCAAAGGAGAGTCGGCATGAATGCGACCTCGTCCAACTACCGCAGCGCTGGCCGTCTGCTCTACAAGGCACTACAGACCACGCTGGTGCCAGCCAACGACCTGGAATACCGCGACCTTCTCGCGCAGTACCGGGCCGACCAGCTGTTTGCGCAGCAAGTCTCTGAATTTGCGCAAGGGTTGGAACTGGCAATTTTGGATGTGTCGGAGCGCGGGCTTATTGTGGTTCCCGCGTCTCGCGACAGCAAATTTGCGGTGCGCCTGACTGATATTCGCTCGGGCCTTGATATCCAGCAGAAGGCCGCCCTGGTGCTGGCTCACGTGGCCATTGCTGCTACGTTTTTCCCGACCACCGACGGGTTGGAGGATGACAACTACATCCCGCCACCCGGTTCGGTTGCCAACTTCCGGGACGCCCTGCACGCGCTGGCCAAGCAGCTCGAAACATTGGATGGCGAGCAACTTGCCGACATTCCCCCAGAACTCGCTCCAGGCTGGCGCTGCATCACTGCTTTGATGGTCAGCGTGCCCTCATCCCAGCGAGCGACCATCAACTCGGTTGTGGGTTTCATCCGACTGGTGCTCAAGAACATGCGCGAGGCGGGGCTGGTTCGTATCGATCGCGACTCCGGGGAAGACGATACCGAAACCTACACCCCGACCCAGCGCATGCGTGTGCAGCTGCGAGAGCTGGCGCTACGCCGCCTCTTCGACCTAGCCCAGACCGCCGTGTTCAACCGGAACGCCTGACATGCAGAAAATCTCCCGAATCTACTTGGCCAACTGTGGCTACGACACTGCCTGGTACGACGGTGTCATGATGGACTTGCGTGAACCAGACTTCCACGCGCCTACCGACACCATCATCAATCTCGAAAACGGGGGCGGAAAAACCTCGTTCTTGAGCTTGGTGCTCTCTTGTTTTGAGACCAATAAGGATCGCTTCCTCAAGACCCTCAACGACAAGAACCATCGTTTTGGAGACTATTTCGCCGCTGACGGGACGATGGGCCTTATCGTCGTGGAGTGGCTCATGCCTCCACGAAAGGCTGGCGAAGGCAGCTACCGACTCATCACGGGGCAGGCAGTGGCCATGCGCCCAGCCGCGAACCCGCCCGATGAACGTATGTTTTTCAGCTTTGAGGAAGATGCCAACCTGAGCCTGGATGACCTCCCTGGGCCTCGACTGTGCGACACGCCCATCTTGTCCCTGTCGAAATTCTCAGATTGGCTGCATGACAAACAGCGGCTGAGCCCAGGCAACTTGTTCATCAACCGCACACAGAGCGACTGGCATCGCCATCTTGAGACCCGCCTGATCGACCTGCCCATGCTGCGCATGCAAGTGGACTTTTCGGCCACGGAAGGCGGCTTCGACAAGGGCTTTCTGGGATTCCAGAGTGAGGAGCAGTTTCTTCGTCGCTTTCTCTACCTCACGATGGATGCTGGGCGAGCTGCATCCGTACGAGACGCGGTGGCCGTGGCCTGCGACAAGCTGCGCCGTCGTCCGCTTTACCTACAGCGCCTGACTCAGCTACAGACGTTCCAAACCTCCCTGCAGACTTTCTCGACTACGGCTACCGAACTGCGCGAGGAACGAGTTCACCGGCTCTCCTTGGTCTGGAAGGGCGCTCGTCTTGCTCAGGCGCTGGCTGACCAATCAGATGCTGCGCGGGCTTCAGCGGAGACAGAGACCCAATTTGCGGGAGTTCAGCGCGAGGTCCAGCAGTTGCAGACAAAACTAGCAGGGGATAAAGCTGTAGAGCATGCAACGCTCACCAACTGGCAGTTCCTGCGCAAGACCACCCAAGCGACCAGCGCCCTGAAGGCCCTGCGCGACGCACACGGCCAGGCCGAAAAAGACGTTTTCCATATCAACGCAGCCCGGCTACAGCACTCCATCAAAGCTGCCCAGCAAAACATTGACGAGCTGGCTCGTCTAGCTGAACTGCGTACCACCGAGCTGGCTCCGTTCCAGACCCGAGTGCAAGAGCTTGGCGCGCAATTGCGTCGTGCACTGTTTGACCAGGCGGGCTCGTTTCGCCAGCAAGCCAAGGACTTAGAGGAGCAGATTGCCAAGCGAAAACAGAAAGCCACGGACCTGCGCACGGAGGCGGGTGTTCGCGCCGCCACCCTCAAGACACTGTCCACCGAGAAAGCCCGGCTGGACGAACAGCAAGCCCAGATGAAAGCAGTTCTCGCGAAACTGGTTTCCGTGGCTACTCTGCGGTCGGACGCAGAACCCCTGCTGGAGGCTCTGGCTCGGTGGGATGCCGCGCTGGAGCAGGCCAGCGCAGAGCTGGCTGCGGTGCTTGAGCAGCAGGGTGCCCTTCAGAAAGAAGCGCAGGGCTGGCGTGCTCAGGCTGAAGAATCCACAGCGCGCGCCGCCAGCTATGACCTGTCCCTCGGCAAGGAGCAGAGCTTCATTCAAGAAGGACAACGCATTCAAAAGCGGCTCTCGAAAATGTCGGCACTGACCGCAGCGGCCGACGCCGAGCGAGTCGATGATGTGGAGTCCGCTGCCCTGCGTGAACGGATGGGGCGGCTCATCATCAGCTACGGCCAACAGGTCTCTAGCGCGGACGTACGTTTGGCGCAGTTGAGGGCTGACAAGCAAGCCATTGAGAACACAGGCGTGGCGGGCCATAGCGCCGACGTGGAACTGGTGGTTCGTCATCTGAGGGACGCGGGTGTGCAGTCCGCCCGAGCCTTCAACCAATATCTGGCCCATGCCGGACAAGACGCCGAGCGCACTCGCGCACTGGTGCAAAGCAATCCCGCCCGCTTCCTGGGTGTGTGCGTGGCCGATAGCGAGTGGGACGAGGCCAGCAAAGTGCAGTGGGGCACCACGCGACCCGACAAGCCCGTTGTGATTTCCAAGGCGTCGCTCACCCCTGACGTTGGGCTGCTCGGGGTGGTCGTCCCGGCGGCCACAGATGCTGCTCACAACAAAGACGCTGCTTTAGAGCTCAAACTGCGGTTGGACGCTACCTACAACAAAGAGCATGAAGCCCGCGAGAATCTGGCGACTTGCCGCGACCAGGCTGTGACGGCACGCAAAGAGCTGCAAGAGTATCTGGAACGATTCGGGCAAGGTAAGTTGACCAGCGCACAAGCCAACTTGCAACGACTGGAAAAGGACCAGGCGGAAGCTCGACGGGAGGCGTTAGCCGCATCTGCCAAGGAGGTTGAAGCCCGAAATTCCGCCAATGCGCTTGCTACGCGCCTCACCGATTGCAACCAGCGGGTCTTCGACTGCACCTCGCGTCGCCAGGCCCTGCACCAGTTCCAGGACGAGCACGAAGCTCGCCGCACTGCCAGGATGCAGCGGATGCCGGTGCTGGGGGAAGAGATCTCCGTGCTGGAGGCCCAACAAGGAGACGCGGCGGACACGCTAGACCACTATCAGCAGCAAGACTTGAGCGCCACAGAGCAAAAAAGCCAGTTGGAGGCGCAGGCCTCGGTGCTGGATGGCGAGCGCGCCAAGCTGGAGCACTACGACGCTAGATTCGATGCTCAAGAATGGCTCAAGTCCAATGCCTGGACTCTGGATAGCTTGCGCCAGTCCTACGAAATGCACGCAGGTATCTATCGCACCCATGCGGAGCAACGCTTGGGCGTGATTCAGGCCCAGCTTGATACCGCGAAAAAAGCCATCAACGCCCAGAAAGCAGAGTTCACTCGCGACTTTCCTGGCATCACCGGCGAAGAGCTTGCCCAGTACCGCCAAGCCAACTTCGACAAGGTGTTACCTGCCGCCGAGACTCAGGTAAAGGATTTGTTCAATCAGGTTGAGATGGCCATCACGGCGGAAGCCACGGCCAAGGGTGCATATACGCAGTGGAAGGTGTCCAACAAGGTCAAGCCGCAGACGCGCACCCCGGAGATTGAGGCTCTGGACGGAGAGCCCCTGGACCGAGCCATCCGCGCCGCAGACACCGAGCGCCAATTTGCCTTGGAAGCAGCTCGCCGTGCGGAGGAGGCGGCCAACCGCGCAGACCAAAACGCGAAGACTGCCAAGGCCAATGCCCAGCAAGCCGATGAGCGCAAAACCGTTCTTACGTCCTCACTGGGGCTGGAAGGCCTGAGCGGAAACGAGCTGCTGGAGGCGAACCTGACGGCGTTGGACGGCGATGTTGATGCCCTCAAGCGCTCATTTACGGTGGAAGCCAACACCCAACTGCAAGTTCAGACCTTGGTCAAGGGCTATGCGGCACGGAACAAAGACTGTGACCGCAGTGAAAAGCGTGCACGCGCGGCGTTCGATGCCCTGCGGCAGGCTGCCCAGACTCCGGGGTTTCTGAAGGCCGAACCCGAGTTGGCTGCCCAAATGCGCACCAACGAGTTCGACGCAGCGGTGGCTGACGTCGCTCGCTTGCTGGAGGGGTTGACCGAGCGAATTGCAGTCACTCAGGCCAACTTGGACAGCATGGCCCAGGACTTTTCGGCGGCCGCAGACGAGTTGCTTTCTCTCAGCCAAGTGGCGCAGTCCACGCTCAACTCGGCGATGCGAAAAACGATTCCTGCTGCGGCACCATCTGTAGGTGGCAAGCCGATTCTGAAGATGCGTTCTCACCTGAACGCTGTCAGCGCCGAAGAGCGTCGCAGGGTGTTGCAACACTACTTAGAACGCCTCATCGAAAGTTCGGTTATCCCGGCCAAAGGTACCGACATGGCGGCTGAGGCGCTGATGTCCCTCAGTGGCAAGCCCTTGGGGCTCCAGTTGCTGAAGATGTCCATCGATGATGCGCGGCAATACGAGCCCGTGGCCGAGCTCAAACTATCAGGCGGGGAAGCAGTCACCACGGCCATGTTCCTCTACTGCGTGGTGTCCCAGGTCCGCTCGGATATGCAGGCCAAGGAGCAGCGGCTGGGCGGAGGGCCCTTGCTGCTGGACAACCCGTTCGCCAAGGCAACGAAACCTGTGCTCTGGGAGGTGCAGCTCATGCTGGCCAACGCCATCGGTGTGCAGTTCATATTCGCTACCGCCATCCATGACTACAACGCGCTGGGCGAGTTCAAGCACTTCATACGACTTCGCCGTGGTTCCCAAAACCTCAAGACGGGGCGCAAGCACATCGAACTTGTCGACTACCACCTCAATGACGAGGCTGCCTGATGTCTGAATTCCTTCGTCAACTACAGGCGTCCCCGGTCAAGCGGGTGTCTCTCGATGAGGTCAAGCGTGCCTACTACGCTATTTATCCTGAGATGCTCAACAGTCCCGATCGACAGGCGAGGCTGTTGCAGGCATTGCAAGACCTGGAGGGGCGAGGGCATCTGAGTCTGCCAGCGGCTGGCAGCTGGGAGCGCATGGGCTCGCCACCGCTACCCCAATGGGTTGCCCTGGCTCGCGAGAAGCCGCGCGTCGATGCTCCCGACTACTCCGATGTGGCTTGGGCCCCGGAGCTGGGTTTCTGGCCTAAGCTAAAACCCATGCAACTGGCTGACGCCAAGGCCATCAACGACTTCCTTCTGCGCCGACGGGATAGTTTGACGCCGGTTCCCATCAAGGAGCGCTCCCTGGAAATCTTCGGAGACGAGAAACGGCTAGACGCACTTCGCAAAGGAACCAGCCTGTTCATCGGACGGCTTTCCCTTGCGGCTCTGGGTGCCTTCCTGGTGCCGTTACCCCTTCCATACCGTCAGGCATCCGCCCCTGGAAAACCCGTTCTTGTGGTTGAGAACCACAACAGCTTCTGGAGTTTCGGCGAGTGGAATCAGACAACCAAGTGCTACTCGGCAGTCGTGTACGGGGCCGGTGAAGCGTTCCGAAGCACTGGCCAGGCACTAGGCCAAGTGCTGCTGGAGGTGGGTAGCGAAGGAGCCGAGTACCTGGGAGACCTGGACCCCAAGGGGGTTGGTATTCCGTTGGACTTCAACAGAGAGAGCGCGGACTTGCAGGTACGCCCTGCTCTGAACCTGTACCGGTGGCTGCTGGCGCACGGACGCACTCGCGAAAAGCTCGACTGTCGAAGAGCTGCTGCTGAGTCGGCGACAGCCTGGCTGGGGCCGGAGTTGGGAGAAACGCTGGCTGAACTTTGGGCTCAGGGACTGTGGATTCCCCAAGAGGCGCTGGGTTTTGAGCAACTGAAGGCTTGGAGTTAGGGTGTGTTGTGCACTCAATTTTTCTCATCTTGGGTGGTCAAAAGCGCTGTTGGCGACAAGTTCATCACATGCTCTAACTCGACAACACCTCAAGATTGATGTTGTCGAGTTGAGTTAGCGGCGCTAAATCTGCACCCGCGTCCCCAGCTCGATCACGCTGTTGTGCGGGATGTGGAAGAACTCCGCTGCCCGCCCGGCGTTGCGTGACAGGGCGGCAAACAGCTTTTCACGCCACAAGCTCATGGCTGAGCCGGAGGAGGGCACTACCGTCTCGCGGCTCAAAAAGAAGGATGTGTTGAACAGGTCGATAGGCAAGCCCTGCTCGACGCACAGCCCCAGCGCCTCGGGGATGTCGGGCTGGTTCATGAAGCCGAAGTTCAGCGTGATTTGCCAAAACCCGTGATCCAGCGCGGTGATGTCCAGCCGGTGTTTTGGCGCAATCCACGGCTGCGGGTGGAAGCGCACCGTCAGCACGATGTTGCGTTCGTGCAGCACCAGGTTGTGCTTGAGGTTGTGCAGCAGCGCCTGCGGCACGATGCCCGGTTGCGCCGACAAATAAACCGCCGTGCGTGGCACACGCGGCAATTGCGTGTCGTAGGCCAGTTGTTCGGCAAACTCAGCCAGCGGCAGTGGGTTGCTTTGCAGCTCGGCCAGCATCAGGGCGCGGCCTCGCTTCCAAGTTGTCATCACCAGCAGCAGGCAGGACGCCAGCAGCAGCGGGAACCAGCCGCCCTCGGCAATCTTGATCGAGCACGAAGCCAGCAGCAGCGCATCCAGCAGCACAAAAAACGTGGTCGCGCCGATGGCGATCCAAGCCGGATAACCCCAGCCGTGGCGCACCACAAAGTAAGTCAACACCGTGGTGATGAGCATGGTGCCCGTCACCGCAATGCCGTAGGCCGAGGCCATTGCCGACGAACTGCCAAAGCCCAAACAGGCCAGCACCACCGCCACCAGCAGCAGCCAATTCACCGTGGGCACGTAGATTTGGCCCTGCTCCTGCGCCGAGGTGTGGATGATCTGCATCCGGGGTAAAAACCCGAGCTGAATCGCCTGCTGCGTCAGCGAAAACGCCCCCGAAATCACCGCCTGCGAGGCAATGATGGTCGCCGCCGTCGCCAGCACCACCGCAGGCAGCAGCAGCGCGGCGGGGAACATCTTGTAGAACGGGTTGTCCACAGCCTCGGGCGTGTGCAGCAGCAGCGCGCCTTGCCCGGCGTAATTCAGCGCCAGTGCGGGCAGCACCAAACCCATCCAAGCCAGACGGATCGGCTTGCGGCCAAAGTGGCCCATGTCGGCGTACAGCGCCTCGGCCCCGGTCAGCGCCAGCACCACCGCACCCACCGCCACAAACAAGCCCCAGCCGCGCTGCGCCAAAAACGCCCAAGCGTGGCGCGGGTCTAGCGCCTGCAAAATCTGCGGCGCTTGGCCGATCTGCCACAGCCCCACCGCCGCCAGCACGCCAAACCAAACCACAATCACCGGCCCAAACCAGCGCCCCACCAGCGCCGTGCCCTTGCGCTGCACCATGAACAGCCCCAGCAGCACGCCCAGCGACACCGGCATCACCCAGGACTTGAGCGCAGGCGTGGCCACCTCCACCCCCTCGACCGCGCTCAGCACCGACATGGCCGGGGTCAGCACGCTGTCGCCATAAAACAGACAAGCCCCAAACGTGCCCAGCGCCAGCAAACGCCGCTGCACCACCGGGCGGTGCGCCACCGTCTGACTGGCCAGCGCCAGCAACGCCATGATGCCGCCCTCGCCCCGGTTGTCGGCGCGCAGCACCAGCACCACGTACTTGAGCGTGACGATCAGCATCAGCGCCCAAAAAATCACCGACACGCTGCCCACGATGGTGTCGGGCGTCAGCGGCACCCCCGTCGATTTAGAAAAAATTTCCTTCACGGTGTACAGCGGACTGGTGCCAATGTCGCCATACACCACCCCCAGCGCCGCCAGCGCCAAAGCAGCCGTGCCCTGGCGCGGCGCGTGGCCGGAGTCGGAAACAGGGGCAGCCGATGCAGTCAGAGTGCTCATCAAGAGACCTCGGTAGTTGAGACCCCTTGATTGACGTACACGGCGCATAAAAACCGCATAAAAATGATGGGTGTCCCCATGCCTTGATTGATTTCTTTGGGGGAATTGATTAATAATTCATGTATTTATTTGGTGAAATTTATGTCAAAAATAACAGCACATGAGCAGCTTTCCTCTACCGCTATAGGTCTGTATACTAAAAATACTCTGTTCATTCGCATGAGTAGTGAGGCTGACTTGAACCCTGGGGATGGTATTGAGCCGTTTCCTGGTGCTCTTCCTGCGCATGTGCATGAGTTTGTGCACTATCTGCATAACATATCAACCACTTCTGGCATTCGCGTGATTATGCTTACTCATGTGATGGTTTTCATGGCTGCTCAATACCTGATTAAGGTTGGCGACGGTGTTGGACAGTCTGGTAAAAGCTCTATTCAGGGTGATGATTTTAAATTTTTCATTGATAATATAAGTTATCTTTATGGCGATCATAATGACATTCAGGATGATGGTCGGATTCGAAGTGATGGCTGGAGTTTTTCTGATTTGAAGTCTTATCGGGCGGATTGTTTTCCTGAATTTTTTTCTTATAAAATAAA
>ERZ724510.1677-NODE-1677-length-12076-cov-16.187672_pt1 | contig 12076 bp, 11 predicted proteins | sample MGYA00376043_ERZ724510 | MGnify/ENA primary metagenome ERZ724510 (study PRJEB28724, sample SAMN07190888) | wastewater metagenome | isolation source: influent of sewage treatment plant in Hong Hong | place: USA: Christiansburg, Virginia | collected 2016-03-01 ... | reverse complement strand
GCGCTGCCGGAATTAGATGCCAGCCTGGCGCGGGAAGCGCCGTCGGGCGAATAAGCGTGGCGAAGTTTCCCGGCCTTGTCGTATTTCGTACTGTTTGCAGTCGCGTGCCTTGCCAGACGCGCGACGCTAGGTTTTGTTCGCCGCGCTCAGCCGACGGGTTGTGCCGCGCCGATTCGATTATCGGCGTCAGTCACGTTGAAATACAAGAGTTCATACGAGCCAGTTTATACCGGGATCTTGGTTTGATTGCTGCTAAAACAAAACCTTACTTTGCTACAGCGAACTGTCTTCCGCGCTCCACCGCGTCATTCCCGCGCAGGCGGGAATCCTGGGGCATCCACAGCGTGCAGCAGGTGTGTGCGCTGACCGTCCCGCCATGCTAATCCCCCACGGCGCACGTTGTGGCGCGGTCTGGGTTCCCGCCTGCGCGGGAACGACAAGTAAGGAGAGGTTCAGCCGACAGCCATCGAGTCGCCGTCCCGTTGAAATACCCGCGTGCAGGCGAGTGCGCTGACCTTGGATATCAGGGTCAATGATCGGTTGATATCAGGGTGACTGACGACTAGCGCGCAAACAGAAAGGCGCTGTCGGGCACGGTCAAATCACGCACCGGCTCCGAGTAAATAAACGGCCCTTTGGGCTCATGCGGCGCGGCGGGTGGGCGCAAGCGGGCGATGCTGGCTTGTTGCGCCGGGCTCAGGCTGGCGCGCAGCCGGGCAAACGCCATGGCGTAGCGGTAGGACAGGCGGCCATCCCGTTCGCCATAGCGTTGCGATGCCGCTTGCACCTTGGCTGGGTCGGCGGCCTCGCCGCGCAGCAGCTGGCGCAGTTCGCTGGCAATGCTGCGGCGCAGCTGCACGATCTCGGCCAGATCGGCGCGCTGGGCGGCCAGCACGTCGGTGAACAGCTGGCGCTGGCCGGGGTCGAGCAGCGCCAGCAGCGCCGCGCCGCTGTCGCCGGTCAGCGCGGTGCTGATGGCGTAGTCGGGTCGGCCCATGGCCGGTGCGGTTTTCATGCCGAAGCCGCCAAAATACATGCCGTGACGTTCCGGGCAAAAATACACGTCAGCCTCCAGCGAGCCGCCTTGCCAGGAAAACATCTCGCTGGCCAAGGTCATCACCACCACATGCACGCCGTGCGGCATCTGGCGTTTGTCGATCGGCTCGGGACCGTTGGGCCAACTGCGCGAATCGGCAAATTTCAGCTGCGCCAGCGCCTGGCGCTGGGCCGGGCTCAGGCTGCGCAAGACATGGGCCATCACTTTGGCACGCTGATAGGCCAACTGGCCGTCCAGTGCGTACAGGCGGGCGGAATGCTGCATCACCGCCGCCTGCGACAAGGTTTTGCGCCCTTCCGGCAGTTGGCCTTCCAGCTGCAGGCGAAATGCCTGAATCAGCGGCAGGCGCAGCTCGGCAAACCGGCGGATATCGGCTTGCTGCAGGCGGGCCAGGTCAATCAACAACCCCCGTTGTTCCGACGTGAGAATGGCCAGCATGGCGTGGGCAATCCGGGTGAGAAACGCGCCCTGATGCCCGCCACCCGCGCTGTCGGTGTCGCGCATGAACTGAAAGCCAAAATAGTCCGACACCTTGCCCGGCGGCAAAAAGGTGTCGGTGGCAAAGTCTCCGGTCAGAAACGCCAGCCCGCTGAAGGCGATGGTGTGCAGCTGCGCCTGATCGGACAGCGCTTGCTCCAGCGAATAGCGCTGTCCCGCCGGCCCCGGCCCTGGTGGCGGCGGGCGTTGTCCGCCATCACGCGGCGGCGGCGGGGGAAAGGGCGGGTTTTGCGCCAGGCAGGGAGAGATGGCCAGCAGGGTGGAAAGCAGCAGGGGGAGTGTCAGGAGGGAGCGGGTAGGAAAGCAGCGCATGGCGCAGGCCTTTTCAGCGTGGTGGCAAATGACTCAGCCCTTGTTGCCGGCGAGTGGACGGGCAGAAGGTGACTGGACTTAATCGACGCGATGGCATGGCAGTTGATGGGCTGGGCATGGGTCGCTGTGCTACCCGCCTGGCGGCCACGTCCGCGCGCCCACGCTGCGAAAAAAATCCTCCAGCGTGCGTCCGGCTTGCGGGGTGAAGGTATCGGCCAGCGGCGTGCAGGCCAGGATGCGGTCGATGCGGAAATGGCGAAATTCGTCGCGCGCCTCGCACCAGGCCGCCAGCGTCCAGCTCACCCCCCAAAAAAACAGTCCCAGCGGGTGTACCCGCCGCCGGCTGAGTTCGCCATCGGCGCGGCAATAATCCAGCTCGATACATTGGCGTGCGGCAATCGCTTGGCGCAGCGGGGTCAGACGCGCCACGGGATAATCATGCAAATCTGGCACAAACAGCCGCGCAGCCGGCGCGCGCGCGGCGCTGGGCGGCAACACCGCGTCGATCTTGGCCAGGGCATTGGCCGCCAGCTGGCCCAGGGCAGGGTCGCCCCAACTGCCTACCATGGCGGCACCCAGGCGCAATGCCGCCAGCTCGTCGGCGTTGAACATCAGCGGTGGCAGATGGTAATGCCGCGCCAGCCGATAGCCGACGCCGGCCTCACCTTCAATGGGCACGCCGCTGGCCATCAGGTCGCGCACATCGCGGTATACCGTGCGTTCGGACACTTCCAGCCACTGCGCCAGCTGGGCAGCGGTCACACAGCGTCGCCCGCGTAGCGATTCAATCAGCCGGTACAGCCGGTCAGCGCGGCGCATGGTGGTCTTCCCGCGCCAGCCAGTCGGCGGCTGCGTCCAGCTGAGATTCGTCAAACACCATCACGCCGTGCGCCCGCAGCAGCGCGGCGGTAATGCCTTCGCCCACCGTTAGCTGACCGGCAAACCGGCCATCATGCACCTGCTGGCTGCCGCACGACGGACTGCGCGCCTTCAGCACCGCCAGCCGGATGCCATGGGTGCGCACCTCGGCCAGCGTGGCTTGCGCGCCGGCAACAAACGGCGCGGTGAGATCTTCCCCGGTGGCGGTCAGCACCTGCGCGGCACCGCGCCATACCGCCTGGCCATCGCCGCCGCATAGCTCGGCTGGCGGACGCGGAGTGAGCAAGCCGCCGGCCATTTCCGGGCACAGCGCCCGCACCCGTCCGGCTGCCAGCATGGCCTGCAACCAGGGATGGGCGCATGGGCTGGCCTGACCGTCGTAGCGCACCGGTTGGCCCAGCAGGCAGGCGCTGACAAGAATGGGAGAAGCGGGCATCGGGCATCCAGTGCAGAACGGGGATGACGCGGTTATACCGAAAAAATCGGGTCGGCGCATGGGGCAGTGACCCTTGGCCAGGCGGGTGCCCGGCCTACTGGCCGAGCAACACCGCCATCGCGTCCACCGCCCGCACCATATCCGCCTCGGCCACACCAGCGTAGCCCAGCAGCCAGCCGCGCGGCGGGAGGGCGGCCAGGCTGTGGGCCGACAGTGGGCGCAGGATCAGCCGGTGGCGCTGCCAGCCCTGCTGCGCCAGCGCCTGGTCGTCCACCTCGGCGGGCAGGTGGGCGAGCAGATGCATGCCCGCTTCGCCACCGGACAACGGCAAGGTATCGCCCAGCCGCTGGTGTACTGCCTGGCGCAAGTGGTGTTGCCGGCTCAGGTACAGCTCGCGCATGCGGCGGATATGCCGGGCCAGCTGGCCGCTGGCAATAAAGTCGGCCAGCGCGGCCTGCACCGGGTAATGCCCTTCGCGGGCCAGATGCCAGCTGGCGCGGCGAAAAGCATCGATCAGCGCGTCAGGTACCACCAGATACCCCAGGCGCAGGCCCGGAAACATCACCTTGGACAAGGTGCCGACATACATCACCCTGGCGCTGGCAGCCAGCCCCTGCAAGGCGGCCACCGGCTGGCTGGCGTAGCGGAATTCACTGTCGTAATCGTCTTCGATGATCCACGCGCCACAGGCGTCGGCGTGGGCCAGCAAGGCCTGGCGTCGGGCCAGCGGCATCACCGCGCCGCACGGGTATTGATGCGATGGCGTGACGTAAATCAGCCGTGGCGTGGGGGTGTGGGCCGATGCGGCGGCAGGGTTGAGCCCGGCGGCGTCCACCGGCAGCGGGCACAATTGCAGCCCGGCGGCGGTCAGCGCGGTGCGCGCGCCCAGATAACCGGGGTCTTCCACCCAGGCCACGTCGCCAGGGTCGGCCAGCAGCCGCGCCAGCCAGTCCAGCGCCTGCTGGGCACCGCCAGTAATCAGCACTTGATCGGCGCTGCAGCGCACCCCACGCGACTGGCCCAGATACGCCGCCAGCGCCTCGCGCAGCGCGGGCAGGCCGCCCTGCGCCTGATAGCCCAGCCAGTGATCGGGGGCCTGGCGGTTATGCCGGTTCAACGCCCGCTGCCAGGCCTGACGTGGAAACGCATCCAGCGCCGGCACGCCAGGCGCAAACGCACCATGTAGCCCAGCGGGCGTTGGCCCGCAAGCCAGCACCGCCTGGCCGCGTGCTGATAGCCCAAGCCGCGCCGGCAGCGGCTGATGCACCAGGCTGGGGCGCAGGCTCTCCAGCACAAAACTGCCGGCACCGCGCCGGGTGTCGAGATAGCCTTCGGCCAGCAACTGGTCATACACCTCCAGCACGGTATTGCGCGCCAGCTTAAGCTCTGCGGCCAGCCAGCGCGACGACGGCAGCCGGCTGCCGGCGGGAATGCGGCCATCCAGCATGGCGCTGCGCAACAGCTGGCACAGCTGACGGCTCAGGCTCAGCGGATCGTCGCGGCGCAGTCGCCCGCTCAGCAGTTCGGCTACCCATTCTGCGGCCATCTTGGCTCCCTGTTTTGCTCAGAATTGGCCCTTATTGTGCTACCAGTTTGCCGGCAAGATACAGGCTCACTTGTCTATTTCCTGATTGGAGCCCCGCATGTCCAGCCTGCCCGTGACCGACCTGACCCGTGTGCATCGCCACCCGGAACGCGCCCACTACGACGTCGATACCTTGCACGCGCTGCTCGACCAGGCATTGATTTGCCATGTGGCGTTTGTGCTGGATGGCCAGGTGCAGCAGATTCCCACCGCCTGCTGGCGCGAAGGCAACCACTTGTATCTGCATGGCTCCAACGGTAGCCGGATGATCCGCGCGCTGCGCGCCGGCGCACCGGTGTGTGTGGCGGTGACGCTGATGGATGGGCTGGTGCTGGCGCGTTCGGCGTTTTCCACGTCGGTGAACTACCGTTCGGCGCTGATTTACGGCCAGTTTGTTGCGCTGGAAGGGATGGACGCCAAGCGGCTGAGCTTGCAACGGTTTTTTGAGCACTATCTGCCGGGGCGCTGGGACGAAGTGCGCCAGCCCGATGAAAACGAACTGGCGGCCACCAGTGTGCTGGCCCTGCCGCTGGCGCAGGCGGTGTGCAAGGTGCGCAACGGCCCGCCGGAAGACAAGGCCGACGATGAGGGCTTGCCGGTATGGGCGGGCGTGCTGCCCTGTCTGCACGGGTGGGGCGCGGCACAGCCGGTGGCCGGCTGTGCCGACTGGCCACTGCCGGCATCGCTGCAGGCAGTGGCCGCGCAGGGTTAACGCCGCTAAAAACCCCCTCCTGGCGTGGTTGCACGACCTTGCCGTACTACCCCGTACGGTCTGCGGTCGTGCGCCGCTGCGCTGCGTGTGGTGAGCGGCTCTTAACGCTGTTCCATCAGCGTGCGCACTGCCCGGGCGGTGTCGGTATAGTCGGTAAATACCCCGTCCACGCCCAGGGTAAAGAACAGCCGGTATTCTTCCGCCGGGTTGTCCTGGAAGTTGGCTGCCAGCAGCTTGGCTTCGTTGCGGAAGGTAAACGGATGCACCACCAGGCCCAACTGGTGGGCGCGCTTGACCACGTCGTTGGGCTCCAGCAGGGTCATGTCGCGCTGGTCGATCACGTTGTCGCCGTTGACGTCGATCGGCTTGCCGGTTTTCGGGTCAGTCAGCGCCTGCCAACTGACCAGATACGGCTTCCACGGGCCGATGCCGTCGGCAAAGGTTTTCACCTGCTTGAGGTTGGCCGGGCTGAGCATGTCGCCGTAGCTGCGCGTGTCGCCGCTGACCACATGGTCATATGGCAGCTTGCGCTCAATCACGCCATCCGGGCGCACGGTATCGGCATCCAGCAGGTATACCAGCTTGTTGGGTGTCAGCTTGCGCAGTTGCTTGAGGTTGGCCGCCTCAAACGACTGGATAAACACTGGCGCGTTCTTGCGGTTCAGCTGGTATTTGGCCAGCAGCGCCACCAGCGGTTTTTCCAGGCTCAGGCCCAGCTGCTGATGATAGATCGGATGTTTGGTTTCCGGGTAAACACCAATCTGGCGGCCGGTTTCTTGGGATTTTTGCGCACGCAGGGCGAGGATTTCTTCAAAGGTGGGAATCTGGAACTGCCCGTCAAACGCCTTGCTGCGGTCGGCGCGCGGCTGGATGGCGCGCAGGGTTTTGATTTCTGCCAGGGTAAAGTCGCTGGCAAACCAGCCTTCTTCTTCCACGCCATCGACCTTCATCTTGCGCTTGCGGCTGGCAAACTCGGCGCGGCGGGCCACGTCGGTGGTGTCTTTCAAATTAGGCTCGTGACGGGCAATCAGCACGCCGTCACGGGTCATCACCAGATCCGGTTCGATAAAGTCCGCGCCCAGCTCAATGGCCTTGGTATAGCCTTCCAGCGTGTGGTCGGGCAGGTAGCCAGATGCGCCGCGATGGGCGATCACCAGCGGCGGCTGGCCGTTCAGGGTGGGAAATACCGGTTTGTCAGCCGCCAGCGCCGGCAGCGCCAGCGCAGCCAGCACGCTGGCCAGCAAGATGGATGGGTGCATGTTTCGCCTCTTTTTGAGTCATGGAATGTGCGCTAAGCCGCGCTCACACAATGCGTCTGGCGGTGTGGTGTCTTGCCATATTGCTTGTCGTGGCCGCAGCGCTGCATGTTGTTGTGTGCGCTTCTCAAGCAGACAGTCTGACAGGGTGATGTGAGGATTTTTTGACGGCGCAGGCGCTGGACAACAATGGCCAATAAATTGCTTCTGCTTGTGGTATCCGCGCGTGCTTCGGCCCAATGGGCCACGCCAGCACGCAGCGGCAATCCAGAAAAGGAAGCCTGGCCATGAGTTTTGATCTTTCCCCTGGCGGGCTGGCGCAGTTGCAACACCGTATGTGTCCTGATCGGTCCGCTGTTTGTCTGCATCCCCTCTGGCGACGTGGTGGCCGCCCGGGTAATCTGCCCGAATCAGCCCCACCCCTAGGAAAGCCCTGGCCATGCTGGAACTGCGCCCCACCTGCGAACACTGCAACACCCCGCTGCCGCCTGATTCTCCCGACGCGCGGATTTGCTCCTACGAATGCACCTTCTGCGCCCATTGCGCCGAGACTGTGCTGGGCCACACCTGCCCCAACTGCGGCGGCGGTTTTGTACCGCGCCCGATCCGCCCGGCGCGCAACTGGAAAAACGGCAATTTTTTAGGCAATGACCCCGCCAGCACCGTGGTGAAATACCGCCCAGCCGACCTGGCCGCCCACGCCGCGCTGCTGGCACAGCTGGCTGATGTGCCGGCTATCCGGCGCTGAGCGGGATAAGAACTTCACCGCGCCCCATTCTGACCCCAGCCAGGGCAAATCAACCGCAACAGGGATGCTTATACAGCGCCCTAAATGGTAGACTCCAGCCGATTCAAAACCGCTTTTGCCACACAGACTTTATCGCCAAGGCAGAGCAAACCCCAACCCATCCAGTGTGCGCGCTGATGGCCCGCGCTCGTCAACATACTGGGCTGCTCGGCGTCGAAACTGCTACCTTAGCTAACGCGTCTGCTGGGCAGGCCTACTTCACTGGTGATGCCGCGCCCAAGCGCATTTTTATAGAGTCGCTCACAAAACTCAGCGAAGCGATCCTGGCTAGTAGCCAGTCACCATAATATGAATCGACTGACTGGCGATTAGAGCGCTTTCGGCATGAGTGTCAGCTCAGGTGTCGTTCCCGCGAAGGCGGGAACCCAGACCGCGCCACAGCGTGCGCGGTGGGCATGGCGCAGGTCGCGCTGATGAGCGCTCACCCCGCTGTACGCTGTGGACACGCCTGGATTCCCGCCTGCGCGGGCATGACGCGGTGGGGCGCGGCGAGTGGTTCGTCGTGGAACATGAGCCCTCGGGTTTCAACGTGACTGGCTACTAGGCGTGTGACCGCAGACAGTACAGGGAGTACGGCAAGGTCACACAACAAAGCCAGGAGGGTTTTGTGAGCGACTCTAAGTCACACCGCTTTGCCGTCTTGGCTCACGACAAGGCCATTACAGTAACAGCGTATTTTCTTTGGCTCGCGCTCTATGCTTGAGCCCAATCAAACAAGAATTCACACAGGCTTTACCATGACTAGCACCCAACAACGCGCCGCCCTGCAACGCCAGATCTGGCAAATCGCCAACGATGTACGGGGGGCTGTTGATGGCTGGGATTTCAAGCAATATGTGCTGGGCGCGCTGTTCTATCGCTTCATCAGCGAGAACTTTATCGACTACATTACCGGTGGCGACCCCGATGTTGATTACGCCGCCATGGCGGACAATGACAAAAACATCGCCGCCGCCAAAGACGACGCCATCAAGACCAAGGGCTACTTTATCTACCCCAGCCAGCTGTTCGTCAATGTGGCAGCCAAAGCCAACAGCAACGAAAGCCTGAACACCGATCTGGCCAATATCTTCAAAGCCATTGAAGCCTCTGCCATCGGCTACCCTTCCGAGCAGGACATCAAAGGCCTGTTTGCTGACTTCGACACCACCAGCAACCGCCTGGGCAATACCGTCAAGGACAAGAACACCCGCCTGGCCGCCGTGCTCAAAGGCGTGACAGAGCTCGACTTTGGCAACTTCGACGCCAGCCATATCGACCTGTTTGGCGATGCCTATGAATTTCTCATCTCCAACTACGCCGCCAATGCTGGTAAATCCGGCGGTGAGTTTTTCACCCCGCAGCATGTGTCCAAGCTGATTGCCCAGCTGGCCATGCACAAGCAAACCCGCGTCAACAAGATTTACGACCCGGCCTGCGGCTCGGGATCGCTGCTGCTGCAAGCCAAAAAGCACTTTGATGAACACTTGATCGAAGACGGCTTCTTTGGGCAAGAAATCAACCACACCACCTACAACCTGGCGCGGATGAACATGTTCTTGCACAACGTCAACTACGACAAGTTCGACATCCAGCTGGGCAATACGTTGATTGAACCGCACTTTGGCGACGACAAGCCCTTTGACGCCATTGTTTCCAACCCGCCGTATTCGGTGAAATGGATTGGCAGCGACGACCCCACGCTGATCAACGACGACCGCTTTGCCCCGGCGGGCGTGCTCGCGCCCAAATCCAAGGCCGACTTTGCCTTTGTGCTGCACGCCCTCAGCTACCTTTCCCCTAAAGGCCGTGCGGCCATCGTCTGCTTTCCCGGCATTTTTTACCGGGGCGGCGCCGAGCAGAAAATTCGCCAATATCTGGTGGATAACAACTACGTGGAGAGCGTGATTTCGCTCGCGCCCAATCTGTTTTTTGGCACCACCATCGCCGTGAACATTCTGGTGCTGTCCAAACACAAGACCGACACCGCCACCCAGTTTATCGACGCCAGCGGGCTGTTCAAAAAGGAAACCAATAACAATGTGCTGCTGGACGCGCACATCGAGCAGATCATGGCGGTGTTCGACAGCAAGGAAAATGTCGATCACTTTGCCCTGTCCATCCCGTTTGAGCAGGTGGTGGCCAACGACTACAACCTGTCGGTCAGCAGCTATGTGGAAGCCAAGGACACCCGCGAGGCAGTGGATATTGCCCAGCTGAATGCCGAGTTGAAAATCACCGTGGCCAGGATTGACCAGCTGCGCAAAGAGATTGATGCCATCGTGGCGGAAATCGAAGGCACTTAAATCGAGGCCAACCCCATGACACTCAGCAATAGCCAGATTACAAAACTGGGCAACAGGCTTCGCTGCAGCGATTTCAGCGAAGCTGACTTGGCGATGCTCGATGTGTTTCGCCAAACCTACAGTGAGATTGATGAACAGGCCTATCTGCTTATCCAAAGTACGCTTGCATCAATAACGGGCTGGACCAGCACCAAACGCAAGCGCAAAACCCAGCAGTCAATTGTTGATAAGCTGCGTCGCCAACCCAAGTTACGCTTACCGCAAATGCAGGATATCGCAGGCTGCCGGATTGTGATTGAGGGCGGCAGTCAGGTAGCAGACACCTTGGGCAGCCTGCTTACTGGTGCATTTGGGCCACTACAATGGGAGATTGAGCGTAAAGAGCGGCATGCCCATGGTTACCGAGCCACCCATATCATTGCCAAAAAAGGGCAGAAGTTTTACGAAATCCAGCTTCGAACGTATGCGCAGGATGTGTGGGCAAACCTGGTTGAGAGCTTGTCCGATGAGAACAATACCCTCAAATACGGTGGCAACGACCAAGAGCAAGCGCTAATGAGTCAGTTGCAAATTTTGGCGGAGCGCTTTTTTGAAATTGACCAAAACGCTCATCAAGTAACCTTTGAAAGCTATCAGCAACACATAGAGGATGCGATTCGCCATGTACTTTCTCATTGAACACAATCGCACCACCAAAGAAACGCACTGCAAATATTTTAGTGATTATGCTGCTGCACAGTTTGCTGGCCTGCAAAAAGAGCAAGAATACTTTCATGCCAAGCGCCATGAAATGGAGGTGGTGGTTTTTGAAGCCAATTCAATTGATGATTTAAAGCGGACCCATAGTCGCTATTTTGTGACTGGAGGTCAAAGTGACAATGCAGCAGGCGCTTTGCTGGCCATAGGGCTCATTGGTCTGGCGATTTATTTGCTAAATAAAAAGTAAGTTGGTGAGCATGGATTTTCTGAAAAAACTGCTGGATGGCGTGGCGGTAGAGTGGAAGGCGCTGGGGGATCTAGGTGCCTTTATCCGTGGCAACGGCATGCAAAAAAAGGACTTTGTTGTTAGCGGATTTCCCGCCATACATTACGGTCAGATTTATACAAAGTATGGATTATCTGCCGACAAAACCTTTGTCTACGTTTCTGAGGAGCTTGCCAAGAAGCTTAAAAAAGCAAAGAAAAATGACTTATTGCTTGCAACAACCTCCGAGAATGATAATGATGTCGTAAAACCATTGGCGTGGCTAGGATCAGAAGTGGTAATGTCTGGCGACATGATGCTATTCCGGCATTCTCAAAACGTTAAATACCTCGCCTATTTTTTTCAAACAGAAGCGTTTCAAGAGCAGAAGCGAAAATATATTACGGGCGCAAAAGTACGCAGGGTTTCAAGCGGTGATTTAGCCAAAATTTTTGCCCCCATCCCCTGCCCGGAAAACCCCAAAAAATCGCTCGAAATCCAGGCCGAAATCGTCCGAATTCTGGATGCCTTTACCGAGCTGACCGCCGAGCTGACCGCCGAGCTGACCGCCCGCAAAAAACAATATAGCTATTATCGTGATCAATTATTTGGTTTTGAAGAAAATGAAGTTGATTGCTTATCTTTGGGGCATCCTGATGTAGGTGAGTTTATTCGTGGCGGAGGCTTGCAAAAGAAAGACTTTACAGAAAGTGGCGTTGGCTGCATCCATTATGGACAAATTTATACGCACTATGGGGTGTATGCAAAAAACACGAAAACATTCGTTTCAGAAGAATTCTTTAAAAAGGCGCGCAAAGCTCAGACAGGGGATTTAGTTATTGCCACCACCAGTGAAAATGACGAGGATGTTTGTAAGGCTGTTGCTTGGCTGGGTGTCGAGAAAATCGCAGTAAGTAGCGATGCTTGTATTTATAGGCACAAATTGAACCCAAAGTACGTTTCTTATTTCTTTCAAACCGAAGATTTTCAGAAACAAAAAAGGCCATATATCACAGGCACAAAAGTACGGCGTGTGAATGCGGATGATTTAGCCAAATTACTAATTCCTGTGCCTTCTCCTAAAGAGCAAGCCAGAATCGTTTCCATTCTCGACAAATTCGATGCCCTAACTAACTCCCTTACTGAAGGCTTGCCGCGCGAAATCGAGCTACGGCAGAAACAATACGAGTATTACCGCGATTTGCTATTGAGCTTTCCAAAACCAGGCACCGTAGAGGTGTGAGATGAGCAAGACGCTGACTGAAATTGCGCAGCAGCTGAAAG